>ENA-OSET01001385-OSET01001385.1-sediment-metagenome-genome-assembly--contig:-NODE-1385-length-25274-cov-3.977259_pt1 | contig 25274 bp, 17 predicted proteins | sample MGYA00237882_ERZ534229 | MGnify/ENA primary metagenome ERZ534229 (study PRJEB26408, sample SAMN06266212) | sediment metagenome | isolation source: Hudson Canyon methane seep mesocosm | place... | reverse complement strand
AGGAATAAAAAGAACTTCCTACAACATCATTGGGTTGCCAGAACAAGATGAGGAATCAGTTATCGAAACGGTATTATTTAATCGTGAGTTAGACCCAGACAATATGACAGTAGCGTTCTACTCACCTTACCAAGGGACAGAGCAACAAATTAAGGGTAACGAAATTGGATATTTTGATGAATATGAATTTCATGTCGATGGACAATTGAGAACTATGAGTAAAGATTCTCTTGTTGATGCTGATACTTTGTGTTTCTACAAAGCTAATTTTAATAAGTTGGTATCGGGAGATTTGGGCGATCTGCCAATGCTAAAACAGAAATTTTTTAAACTTCAAGAGGAGCAGTATTGTGGTGTTGGGAAAAATGTTCCCCAAATCGAGGTCTATAATGAAGCCTAGAATTTTGATTGGCATGTGGCCTCTAAGTGGAGATTTTGGTCGAGTTTCCTTGCAAATTGTCGAGAAAGTGATTCAAAAGGCTGTTGATAATGGTCTTTGTGAGTTCGATGTTGCTCCTAGTTATGGCAACGGCTTTGCGGAGATGGCGCTCGGGCAAGTTTTAGGCGATGAGAAAAGTGTTAAAATTTATACTAAGTTTGGTAATCATCCTTTTGAGGGTAAGGACTTTAGTGATACTGGCTTAGAGAGAAGCTTAGAGCAGTCTCTCTTGAGACTCAGAAGAGATTCAGTACAAGGTGTTTTTTTGCATAATCCGCGGAAAGAATTTAGTGATTATAAAAACCTACCTAAATTATTCTCTAAATTGAAAAGCAATGGATATGCTTCTGAGTTAGGGTTAAGTGGAGCCAAAGGTTATGACTACAGCGACTACCCATGGAATTCGATCGATATTTATCAGCAAGATTTTAATCTGCTTTGCCAAAATGAACTATTTCCAAAAAGGGAGAGTTACTTTTTTGCTCGTTCATGCCTTGCCACGGGTATACTCTCGGGAAAGCTGAGTAACGAGTCGGTGTTCCATGCTAATGATCATCGATCCGCCTGGCTTAAGGGGGAGCGTCTAATTTCACTTGTTAAAAGAACAGAGAAAATTAGAGATATAGCAGGAGGCTCATACTCTTTGCCATCGCTAGCTAGAAGATATGTTTTGTTCAATACTTATGTTGATACAACTATTTTAGGAGTAAGCAAGCCTGAGCATATAGAAGATATTATTCAGGATTTAGATTCTGGTCCTCTTCCGAAGGATATAGTTACATTATTAAAACAAGAATATGATAACGATTTCGGCTTGGAAGGAGAGAGACATCTGGGTTTTTGAGTTAATTTCTAGGATCTATTCTATGTATGAAAGCTAACTCTCAACTATAAAGATTTATAAATATGAGGCTGGCCGGAAGATTTTTCGTCATATACTCCAATTTCTTAGATACTTCATTGCAGTGGAGTCTGCTTGCCAGCCTCCTTTAAGCATTATCTTCTCCAACGGCTCACCTTGCTCCAGTAGGTCAAGAGCTGCTCCTACCCTAAATGAGTGGCCACTAAGTGATTTAACTTTCGTGCCATGATCTAACCCTGCCTGCAGTGCTTTCAAAATAGTATTAATACTCGCAGGGTTAAGACTACTGCCGGTATGCCCATGTCGGTTTATAGATTTAAGAATATAGCCTTCATCGCCCTCATCTTTTATTCGTAATTTTAATTCAATTTCTTTAGCCAAACTTAGCCCTCCAATCAGCCAGCAATAAATAACAGGCATAAAAAAACCGATGCATTAGCATCGGTTTTTTAGATAACAACTCTAAGCTATATTAGAAGCTGTAAGTTGTACCAACTACGTATTGATCCATTTCAGCAGCATCATTGTCGCTAGACTGGAACGAAGCTTCAACATAAACGTATACGTTGTCAGCTAAGTTATGAATCACATTTCCTGAAATACCAATCACGTCATCACCACCATCTGGAGCTTGGTTAATGATCGCAAAGTTAAGTGTATTAACACCCATCGCATATGTTGCCAGCACGCCCATGATATCGCCAGTTTCATCTTGAGTTTCGAACTGAGCACTAATCGTTAGGTCGTCCATAGTCATTGCTGCAGAAATACCGATCACATCTTCGTTTACATCGTTCATACCGTAACCGAAGTTTACAGTTAGATCGTCAGCTGAGTATGCTAGCGCTAAAGAACCAATGTTATCGACATCTTCGTCAGTTTGCATAGATGCACTAAGCGTAATGCCTTCACCGATAGTTGGCGTAGTATAGTTAATGGTCTGATCTTCAGCTGCACCCAGCAAATCACCTGCAACAACACCACCTAGATTCTCAGAGAAGTCAATAATATCAACTGCTTCATAAACAGAATCTTGCGTACCTAAAGAAACGTCACCAAAACCGCCCTTGAAACCAAGAACAGTCGTATCTGAACCTAAGCCGCTACCAGATACTGTTGAGTTGTAGATAAATTCAGCATTAACATATGCTGTTGTTTCTTCACTGATTGCTGTTTCGTGAGAAATTGCAACAGTTGAATCAACGTCATCCATGATGCCGTCAGTATTACCTGAAGCGCCATTAGAATCAGTATAAGAACCGAAAATTTCGATATCGCCAGAGATCTTAGGCATGGAATCGAACATACCCAGAATTTTCTCTGCTTGAGAGTTATCCATCGCAAATGCGCTGGTTGAAAGTGTTGCTGCTGCGACTGCTGAAGCGATCAGGGTCTTTTTCATTTCGTCTTCCTTTGTATCAGTTTAAGTTCTTTATTTAAAAAGAGTTGGGCGTTTACCCGTTAATTACTCGTTATATTAAATAGCGATTAAGTTATTCTTATGGTCAACAGGCCATTAACTGCCCATTTAAACTTAGTTGAATAAGGCCTAAAAACACGTTTTCAAGCTTTTTCCAACACTTTTTTAATTTTGTATCTGCTAAGTGATTAACAAAACAAAGCTGTTTATGGCTTCTCACGCAGTATATTAAGTCAATTTTGAGGTTTAACGCACGTTACAGCTTGTTAAGGTTTATCTAGTTTTAACAGTTTGAGCGCCAAACCCGCCACTTACTTATACTTCTTTTCTTACTTCTTCCTGCTCAACATCATCACTGAGAGATCGCTTACTACTTAAATCGCCCTGCTATTCCAACAGTTCACTGAGTAAACAACACCTTACAAGTCCTTTTTAAAGTTAAGCTTAATAAGGTTTTAGTATACGATTAGCGATTAGGCAAATTTTTTGTTCACTTTTCGTGACAAAACGTTATTTTTTCTAACAAATCACTCTAATTTCATATTTTTCAACATATTGAGTCAGAGAATTAGACCTCTAACATAAACGTGACCGGCCCATCATTTTGCAAACCGACATTCATATCTGCACCAAATTGACCGGCTTGTATTCGCAAACCCGATTTTCCTGCCTCTTGAATAAAATATTCATACAAAGCCCTGCTCTCGTCGGGACTACCTGCTTTTGAAAAACTCGGCCTCAGACCCTTTCTAGTATCGGCAACCAAGGTAAATTGAGAGATGATTAATAACTCCCCAGAAATATCCTTTAGACTCAGATTCATTTTTCCGCTTTCATCTGAAAAAACGCGATATCGAAGCACTTTATCCAATAGTTTGAGCGCACACGCTGAATCATCGCCCTTTTCTACACCGAGAAATAACAACAAACCTTTATCTATCGAACCTACCGTCTCACCGTTGATTTGGACTGATGCAGACGTGACTCGCTGAATCAATGCTTTCATATGCCCCCCAAATATCTTCACACACAAAAAAGCCAAGCAATCAATTTAGATTACCTGGCTTTATACTCACTTAATATAGACTACTACTTAGCATGAAGTAGCAGGAAGCTAGTAGTTACTTAGCTCTTTTTCGAGCATTCTCAGTCAGAAGCTTCTTTCGTATCCGAATATGATTTGGCGTCACTTCAACTAGCTCATCATCTTCAATAAACTCAAGAGCCTGCTCTAGCGTGTGCGTAATCGGTGGAGACAACACCAAGTTCTCATCTGTACCGGCTGCTCGAATATTCGTAAGCTGCTTAGCTTTGGTTGGGTTAACCGTCAAATCATTCGAACGAGAATGAATACCAATCACCTGACCTTCATAGATATCGACAGCATGACCCAAGAATAGACGGCCACGTGTTTGCAATGTGAATAGTGAGTACGCTAGCGTCTTCCCCTTCATCATGGAGATCAACACACCGTTTTGACGCGAAACAACCTCACCCGCTTTCACTTCATCATAACGATCAAAAACACTTGTCATGATGCCACCGCCAGAGGTCAACGTTAGGAAGTGACCTCTAAATCCGATCAAGCCCCGAGATGGTGCATTAAATTCAAGCTTTACGCGCCCCTTTCCATCAGGCTCCATATTCGTCAGCTCAGCCTTTCGCAAACCCAGCTCTTCCATAATAGAACCCTGATGCTGATCTTCGATATCGATAACAACATTCTCATAAGGCTCATGCATCACGCCGTCGACTTCTTTCTGAACAACCTCAGGTCGAGATACAGCTAACTCGTAACCCTCACGACGCATAGTCTCAATCAATACAGACAGATGCAGCTCACCACGACCTGACACTCTAAACTTATCCGCTGTATCACCAGGCTCTACTCTTAAAGCCACGTTATGAATCAATTCCTGCTCCAAGCGGTCTTTTATATTCCTTGAAGTAACATATTTTCCATCTTGACCAGAAAACGGCGAGTCATTGACGATAAAGTTCATACTTACCGTCGGCTCATCAACCGACAAAGGCGGCATTGCTTCAATATTTTCTGGGTCACATAAAGTATCTGAAATACTTAAACCCTCAATACCGTTAATACAAACGATATCACCAGCAGAGGCCTTATCTGTATCAATTCGCTCAAGGCCTAGATAACCCTTCACATTTTGAACCTTACCTTTACGCTCTTTACCGTCAGCCCCCTTAATGACAACCTGCTGGCCAGGGCTAAGGTATCCGCGCATGATTCGACCAACCCCGATGACACCAACATAGCTATCGTAATCTAGAGCTGAAATTTGCATTTGGAAGGGCGCCGTAGGATCAACCTTCGGTACAGGCACTTCATCTACAATCATTTGAAATAGCGGCGTCATATCTTCGGCCAACTCATCAGCCTCCGCACCCGCTACGCCGTTTATCGCTGAGGCATAAATAACAGGGAAATCTAATTGCTCATCCGTTGCACCCAAGCGATCGAAAAGTTCGAACACCTGATCAAGAACCCAGTCAGGTCGCGCACCTGGACGATCAACCTTGTTAATAACAACAATAGGGCGCAAGCCTTTTTCGAAGGCCTTTGAGGTCACAAACCGCGTTTGAGGCATAGGCCCATCGACAGCATCAACCAACAAACAAACAGAGTCTACCATCGACAAAACTCGCTCAACTTCGCCACCAAAGTCCGCGTGCCCAGGTGTATCTACGATATTAATACGATAGTCATTCCAGGTAATCGCCGTATTCTTGGCTAGAATCGTAATCCCCCGCTCTCGCTCCTGATCATTTGAATCCATGATCCGCTCAGCACCCTCATCTTTTCGATCCAAGGTGCCAGACTGGCTTAACAATTTATCAACAAGCGTGGTTTTACCATGATCAACGTGAGCGATGATGGCAACATTTCTAAGATTTTCTATCACGATCTAAATACCTATACCCGGCGATCAGGGCTTAATTAATGTGTAGCAGGGATTAAAAATTGGACGCGGAGTATACAGTAAGCCCGCACCTTTCCAAAACAACTTGGCAACTATTTTGCAATTAACTACATTCTGACGACGCACCATATTGAAGCGCCATCCCTTTTATACGCACCATTAGTAAACGGAACTCTTTCATATTGCTAGAGAGCCAAGCTAAGCTACTGATCTATATAGACTCAAAAAACGCTCAAAACTGGCAACCTTATTGCTTTGATTGTAGTCAGCAAAAAATTAGGGAATATTCAAGATAGTCATGTTATCCTTGCGATTTTTCCTTTCTAGGCTGCCCAGCGGCGTTGATTATTACGGTTTAAGCCGTATATAAACTTAAGCCGGACACCTGTTACGAAAAGCTGGTCACTATTTTTCAATTGCTTCTAGTTTGCTGTTGACGATATTCAGTCCAAATAGGTATTTATTTACTTATTTACCTGTATTCGCAATGCAATGAGCAATAAATAATACCCGGCGAACACAAAAATGAAACAAGCGCTTGTTTCAAATAAACATCCAAATGGAGAAATTAGAATGTCAGAGAAAACTCTCGGCCTAATTAAAGAAAACGAAGTAACATGGGTCGACCTACGCTTCACAGACACACGCGGAAAAGAGCATCACGTTAGCATCCCTTCATCTGAAGTCGGTGATGACTTCTTTGAAGAAGGCAAGATGTTTGACGGTTCTTCAATTGAAGGCTGGAAAGGCATAAACGAATCAGACATGATCCTAATGCCTGACGACGCGACGGCAATTCTTGACCCTTTCACAGAAGAAAGCACACTGATTGTTCGCTGCGATATCGTTGAGCCATCAACTATGCAAGGTTACGAACGCGATCCTCGCTCCGTTGCTCACCGCGCAGAAGAGTATTTGAAATCTACCGGTATTGCTGACTCAGCATTGTTTGGCCCAGAGCCAGAGTTTTTCGTATTTGACGACGTCAAGTGGAAATCTGATATGAGCGGCTCAATGTACTCAATCAACTCTGAAGAAGCTGCATGGAGCAGTGACGCTAAGATTGAAGGCGGCAACACAGGGCACCGTCCTGGCGTTAAAGGCGGTTACTTCCCTGTACCACCGGTCGACTCTCTACACGACCTTCGTGCAGCAATGTGTGGCGCGATGGAAGCTATGGGCCTAGTGATCGAAGTACATCACCACGAAGTTGGTACTGCTGGTCAGTGCGAAATCGGTGTTGGCGCGAACACTTTGGTTAAGAAAGCTGATGAAGTTCAGATTCTTAAGTACTGCGTACACAACGTTGCACACGCTTACGGCAAGACGGCAACATTTATGCCTAAGCCAGTAGTTGGTGATAACGGTTCTGGTATGCACGTTCACCAGTCTCTTTCTAAAGATGGCGTTAACATCATGGCTGGTGACGGCTATGCTGGTTTGTCTGATGAGTGCCTATACTACATTGGCGGAATCATCAAGCATGCAAGAACCTTGAACGCATTCACCAACTCTTCTACAAACTCGTACAAGCGTTTGGTTCCTGGGTTCGAAGCACCTGTTATGCTGGCTTACTCAGCACGTAACCGTTCTGCCTCTATTCGTATCCCATTTGTGAATAGCGCGAAAGCACGACGTTTGGAAGCTCGCTTCCCTGATCCTACTGCAAACCCTTACTTGGCATTCTCTGCTATGTTGATGGCTGGCCTTGACGGCATCCAAAACAAGATCCACCCTGGAGAGCCAGCGGATAAAGATCTATATGATCTTCCTCCAGAAGAAGCTGCAGAAATTCCAACTGTTGCCGCTACATTTGATCAAGCACTAGACGCCTTGGAAGCAGATCATGCTTTCTTGACCAAAGGTGATGTTTTCACTGAAGACATGATCCAAGGCTTTATCGAATTGAAGCGTGAAGAAGTTGAGAGATTGAACTCAACAACTCACCCTGTTGAGTTTGATATGTACTATTCAGTTTAAGCAGTTAAACTGAACGAGCTAGTGGAGTTAAATTCTCTCTAGTGGCTCACTATAAAAGCCCGACTTCGTTCGGGCTTTTTATTATTGTTCACATTCTCAGCTCTAAAATGACTTACCAAGATCAAAAAAAATAATTATAGTTGTATATGCTATTTTTCTGGAGCCTCTATTAATGTCTGCACAAGCAAGCCCACTAACGCCTACAAATGAAAAAATAAATGCGTTGAGCACATCTAAAGATGCTATTGAACTAAGCGTTTCAAAGCAGACTGAAGACATGACATTAACAGAACTCGACACTAACCCAGAAATAGACGCGTCCGCCGAAGAAACAAGTGCGTCCGAAGAAAATCCTGAAAAAACAAATCAAGAAGACTCGTCTTTTGTAGAGGTAGAAGCATTACAGCAAGCAATATTAGAAGACGAAAATTTTGACTTTTCGACGCTAGACTCACCCGCGGCGGGTACCGAAAGCCCAATATCGCCCTTAGAAACCGAAGAGAGCTTACTCGCGCCATCACCTATTTCAGAAAATTCCCATTCGGCGCTGAATTATTATGCCGACGATAGCCCTGGCTCAAATGGACCTGATGTACCAAACACGACAATATCCAGTCCTTTGATCGAAGACAATGAAATCGCAAATACAACAACCAACATCGGCCAATTGGACATAAGCACCACAGAAGACTTGTCCACACAAATAACCGGAAAAATCGATTCTGACTTTGTCTTTAAAAATGCGAATACCGACACGAACTACGGAAACATTAGCTACAACTCCGACGGAGAGTGGACATTTACACTGAATAACAACGCAACACCAGTTCAAGCTCTCGGAGAAGGCGACCAGCTGCAAGAAAGTATTGTGCTCGAAACCAAGGGTGGCTCAACGTTTACCCTAGACCTCACAATAAATGGCGCAAATGACAAAGCCGAAATTACTGGAAGCGTTAAGTCTGACATTCAAACGTTGAGCAATACAGATCAATCCACCATAAAATCAAATGGCGACGAGGTACTCGTTCAGGTTTCAGGCAAACTATTTGCCAACGATATAGACCAAGGAGAAAATATTTTTCAAGAAGACTCCGAGCTCTCGTGCACATTTGGAACGGCTAGTATCGATACAGAAGGCAACTGGGTTTATACACTTGACCACGAGAGTGACGCCGTAAAAGCACTCATTAGCGAAGGAAACCACTTGCTAGACTTTTTTAGCGTTGAGTCAATTGATGGCACCAAGCAACAAATCAAAGTTACCATTCAAGGTGCTGACGATACTCCCGTCATATCGACTAGCGATAACTTAGCAGAAATTGATCTATCCATATCAACCTCTTCCAGTGGCTACTTACCAATCAGCGATCCCGACTTTAATCAATCCACATTTATCGCCGACAACAATATTCAAGGCAAATTTGGTTTTGGCTTTGGATCAATTAACGAAAAAGGTGAGTGGAGTTACGAAATAAATACCAATAACGCACAAGTCACCTCACTTGAACAAGGTGAGAATTTAACAGATATTATCTTTGTGCAAACGAAAGATGGTACCCAGTTTGAAATCATCGCAAAAATACAAGGCAGCGATAGCCCAGTATTTTCGACAACTTCGGATGAAGAACTGCTCAGTAGCTTGTCACCCGAACACAGCACAGTCAGCTTAAACTCACTTATCGCCAATGACACATCAGAGAGCGAAGTTAATACGATGTTGAGTTCAACATTTGATAATACCAATAGCAACACACCAAGCTCGTCACAAAAAAGCGAAAGCAGTGACTTATCAAATGGAAATAGCGAAAGCGAAATTCTTCTGCATCTAACACAAGACAACAATCTAGATTTAGTCTAGAGAAATACCTTCGTCATCAGAGAGGGGAGAGATTATCGCTCCAGACAATTTGTCTCGCAGCTTTTCTCTAGAAAGAAGTTTGTCTTGTACAATTTCTGGCAATTCTGTAAATAAGATGACGTTCTTTTGAACCAATAAATAAATTAGATCTTCTGTTACTCTTGCGATTTCTAGATCTGAATTCTTAAGCCCTTCGATAACATCATCGCGATGCTGATCACTCTCACCCATTATCAATCCTTTGTATGTCAGCAACAGCTCCGCGAAAAAGCTGGCCTTTCAAATTCAAAATTTGATATTTAGACAAATAAAGCTCTTTCTTTGCGTCGACCAATTGCAACTCGGAACGAAGAAGTTCATTTTCGGCATCTAATAAGTCAATTAGACTTCGCTGACCAATATTAAACTGTTTTTTGTAGGCAATAAGCGTATCAAGTGCTGACTCGACGTAATCATGGAGATAACTCACTCGCGCTGCACTTGATTGATATCGATACCAAACTTGCTCTGCGTCACGGCGTAACTCTCTTCGGATATCATCTAAATCATAAGCAGCCGCCCTGTTTTCTAGGCTCGCCTGTTTCTTCGCTGCGTTGCCTGCCCCACCCTGGAACAAGTCATACCTCATTCGCAACATTACATAAGCATCACTGTTTCGCCCTTCAACCCCATCAACATTTGCATTCCAGCTTGCACCCGACTCAAGATGCAACGACGGAAAATCAGTACTATTAGCCGCTTTCGCAGATGCCAAGAATGAAGCTTTTCTCTTGACGAATAAGTTAACCCGCGGATTCAGCTGTAAAACCTCATCAACAAGCTCTGCCCGACTGTCGGGAAGGCGAAACATTTTATCCTGAAAGTGCAGTTTCTTTCCTGGACTCACACCAACATCGCGCCAATAATCCGAAATCGTCTGCATGACGTTATTTCTAGCAACCTCTACATTTGCATGGGACAAAGAAAGGCGTGCACTAACTTGGCTATTTTTGGCCTCGTCATCTTTACCCGACTGTACACGTAAGCCAATATTTTTAGCGATCGTTTCGTGCGCTTTTAAATTATTCATATTGAAGCTCAATACACGATTAGCCTGCGAGAGCGCCAAGTGACTTTCTACAGCTTTAAGCGCGGCCTCGTTTACCAGATGCCTTAACTCCCATTCGGACGCCTCAATTTCTTGTAACTGCCCTTTTCTCTGCCAGTGCGTTCTAAAACCGTCAAACAACATTTGATTCATGTTGACCGACGCCTCACGACGTTCCATTTCCTCAGAGCCGACCCCTGTTAGTGCACGAGTTGACGAGTTATTACTATCTTCTCGGCCCAAACCAAGCGCCACAGATACTTGAGGAAAGAAACTAGACTCAACCTGCGCCAAAACACTATGCTGAATATCGGTTTTAGTTAGTAACGATTGAATTTGAGGATGATTGGATACAGCGATACGAATCGTTTCACTGATAGCTCTAGCCGGCTTCGAATTCGTCTCGGCATGAAGTGACGTCAATGAAATTGAAAATAGACTTACTACAAAATTGCACAATACAACGCGCATAAGAATGTGCATGTTTTAACCCCTACGTCTAAGGCACTTAATAGCGCTCTTTTAACTTTACTAAATTTTTATAACAACTATTTTCGCTGCGTAATAATGACCCAAAATAAGGAGAACACCCCTATTCAGAATCCATTAAGGCTCGGTCAGCGCAACCTGCTTAGCTCTTAGGATCGGCTTTAGAAGATAGTCCAATAACGTTTTTTTACCCGTCAATATATCAACTTGCGCAACCATACCTGGAATAATGGGCAATGGTTGTTTCTGGGTACCCAAGTTATTCAGCCTAGTCTTCACTCGCACCACATAATAGCTTTCACCCTGATCATCTGTAATAGAGTCTGCACTTATATGGCGCAGTTCGGCTTCTAGCCCTCCATATACAGTAAAATCATAGGCGGTGAATTTTACCACTGCTCTTTGCCCCGGGTATAGTCGTGCGATATCCGAAGGGCGTATTTTTGTCTCAATTAACAAACTATCCTCAACGGGAACAATATTAACGAGATCCATACCCGGCTTTAAAACCCCCCCAATGGTATTCACCATTATTTGTTTAATGGTTCCGTTTACAGGCGAGCGCACTTGCGTTCGTTTCACCCTGTCCTGTATCGCACCAGCACCTTGGCGAAGTACATCCAATTCAGCAAGACTAAGGTTTAACTCTTGTTGCGACTCACTCCTAAAGGCAATTAACAACTGAGATTGCTTATCCTCAAGCTCAGCGATTGCTGCCTCAATTTGCGGTTTTTTAAAGGAAAGGCTAGACACCTCACCTTCAGCCCTCAACAACGTTTTTTCTGACTGCAGAAGCTCTACTTCAGAAACAACACCTTGAGAAAACAGCGGCTTAAGAATCTTAAATTCCTTTTCGGCTAAAGCTTTCTCTGCTACCGCTTGTTGATAGTCAGATAAAGCTTGCGCTAAAAATTGCTCTTGTTGTATTTTTTGTTGCTCTAACACTTGGCTTGTAGATCTCAGCTGGTCAGCTCTACCTTCAAATAGTCGACGCTGCTCGATAAGTATGTCAGAAAAGCTGTCGCTCAAATCTTGATCGAACACCACACTAGAGTGCCCCATCGACTCAGCCTTAAGGCGAGCGACACGCGCTCTCAACGCAACTAACGACACCTGGCTTTTTTGGTAGTTTGATTCAAACAACGTATCGTCGATTTTCAGTAGTACTTGCCCAGCCTTAACCAAATCTCCTTCAGAGACATATAGCTCAGATAGAATTCCACCTTCTAGGTTTTGAACAACTTGCACTTGCTTCGAAGGGATTACTTTTCCATCACCCCTAACCAGCTCATCAACTTCTGCATATCCGGCCCACACCATCATCACAACCGTAAAACTACAGACCGCCCAAAGAATTACACGAGAACCACGTCCAATATCTCTAGTGATCAGCAAACGACTTAGGCTACTCTCAGGTAATTCATGAACCATGCGGAGACACCTTTGAGCCTGTTGAAATTAAACCTCGCTTCAGAGCATCCAGCACTTTATTCTTTGGCCCATCTGCAATAATTTTCCCATCATCTAACACGACGATTCTGTCAACCAAAGTCAACAACGAAGCCCTGTGAGTACTAATGATCATTGTCTTGTTCTGAGAGTAATGCTTAATGTTGTCTATAACCTGCTTCTCTGTTTGATTATCCATCGCTGACGTCAGCTCATCAAAGAGCAATATCTGAGGATTATTAATCACCGCTCTTGCAATAGCGACACTCTGCCGCTGCCCACCAGACAAGCCTTTGCCCTGCTCTCCAATCGGCATATCAAAGCCCATAGAGTGCTTTTGAACAAAATCATACAAACCGGCAATTTTTGCAGCGTTAAGCAACGCCTTCTGACTCGCATATGGAGACTTAAGCAATATATTTTCTCGCAGCGTCCCCTTGAACAAGATTATGTCCTGCGGCACATAAGCAATATTCTCTCTTAACTCTGCCGGATCGACATGATCAACATCAATACCGTCTATCAATAATTGTCCGGAACCAGGGCGACCTAAACCTAGCAACAAGCGCATGAGCGTACTCTTGCCTGAACCGATCTTACCAATAATCGCAACACTCTCTCCCGGCGATAACCTTAAATTAACCGACTGAAGTACCGCTTCTTTTGCAGTATACGAAAAGCTCACGTTACGAATTTCAATGTCACCTTTACAGCTTTCCATGTGCAGGTATTGCTGATCAGGATCGTGCTCAATTGGGAGCTGGCAAATCTCATCCAAAGCGGATAGCGCCGTTTTTGCCTGGTAATATTGAGCGACAAGATTTGCGATTTGAACCATTGGCGCCAACGCTCTTCCTGTCAAAAGTACACAGGCTATCATGGCCCCTAAACTCATTCCCCTAGCATCTATTTGATAAACACCTAGTATCACAACCGCAACTACAGCAGCTTGAATCATGAATCCAGAGACAATAGAAATAGAGTCAGACAAGCGCTTTGCATTTAGACTGTGTACAGAAAACCGACCAAGACTCTGTTCCCACAACTGTTGTTGTCGCCCTTCTGCATTGAAAGCCTTCAGCGTTTCAATTCCAGCAATTGATTCAACCAACACCGAACTCTTCTGCGCCCCCGAACTCTGCATTCCACTCACTGCTCGCTTTAAAGGAAAATGAACGCAAAAGCCAAATAATATAATCAATAAGCTAGCGACTATCGGCGCATACACAACAACGCCCCCAACATAGTAAATAACAAAAAAGAATAGCAAAGCAAAAGGTAAATCAACTAATGTCGTCAGGGTCGATGCAGTCAAAAACTGCTTGATAGCATCGAAATCTTTCAGCTGGCTCGCCATGACCCCTGTCGACTCAGGAAAAGCCTCCGCCTTCAAACTCATGACTCTTTTGAACAATTTGCTGGATAGAATCAAATCTAGGCGTTTTCCTGATTGGTCGAGAAAATGACTACGCAGGAGTTTAATCACAAGGTCAAAAATGAACACCAGAGCAACGCCACTCGCCAATACCCAAAGCGTTTCTACCGCCTGATTCGGCACCACTCGATCATAAACATTCATAACAAAAAGCGGACTGGCCAATGCAAACAAATTAATAAATAAGGCTGCCAGCAATACATCCTTATATATTGCTCGCATAGCATGCAGTTCGTTGGTAAGCCACGAAGAAAATACTGATGTAGATCTCTTTGCTTCACCAGAAAATACTGACGGTTGGTCTGATTTATCGAAACTAAGCGTTTGCAGGCCTTGATCATCCAATAATTCTGACACCGAATATGACTTGGAAGACGGTGATTTATTATCCTGAGTGAACACACTTACCTGATAAAGTTGTTTTGCACCAGAATAGGATTCGACTACAAGAATAGAATCGTCATTATTTTCGCCCAACAAAATAAGAGGCAAATTATTCTGACTCAACTCAGCTTTCGACAACGTACTTTCGCTAACCGACACACCCTGCTCTTGAGCCGCGCGAACCAAACCATCTACAGATAAAGCATCTTCTGGAGGAATACCATTCAAAAAAGAGGCTTTTACGCCCGACAAGCCGTTTAACTTCAAAACATACAAAAATGCGTTGAGCAAAAGATTGGCGGGCTGCTCCAAACCAACATCATTTTGCGGAAATATATCTGGCAATCAAACAACCTCAAATAAATAAATTTACATCAATTCATAACTATAGCAGTATATTCGTTTGCTACCGCGAAGGATCTGGAAAGGCACACAATCATGCGCATAACACGTCATACAAAAACGCTTATTACGCTAACGCTGGCGGCAAGCTTAGGCAGTATAACGTCATCCCTTGCCGGCGAAACCACTCAAGTATATAAATCCATTAACGCCGACGGTAGTATTTCTTATTCTGACACTCAACAAGCGCAATCCGAAATACTTAACATCAAGCCCATTTCGACTGTACCTGCATTTGTCACTAAGAATAAACAATCGATTAGAGCTCAAAAACAGGCCATTTTAGTCGATTCATACTACCAACGTCTTGAAGTTTTACATCCCAAATCAGATACAGCCCTACAATCGGGGAATGGTGATATAAAACTTAAAATTGATATAGAACCGCCTCTGAGGCCCACCGATCAACTTCAAATTAAACTAGATGGTGCGGTCATATCTAAACAACAAGAATCAGAACTTCAAATTCAAACGCTTGATAGAGGAACACACTCTATTGAGGTTAAAGTTTTGAGTGCGGAAAACCAAACGCTTCAAAGTACATCTAGCACCTTTACACTTCACCGGCCCACAGTCCGGTAAAACTTAATACACCATCACGCATCATTTTCGAACATAGCGCACCACTTCTGTGCATATATGCAATTTTATTCTATACTTAGCTTACTAGGGTCGAATAACAATGTTTTAACACGCTGATTTTATATACTATTTCTGCCTTTTATTATTTCACAACACATTGTTCGTATTGGTTTGTTTTTTGCAGAAGGGAGGTAGCATACAGATCAAATGAGCGGCTAAGGTTCAATTATCGGCCGTCAGACACAGGGAACTAAACAGAGGCATTTGACCTCACGGAACCAATTCATGTTATCTAGCTCATTTCACAGCCGAATTCTCGACAACCTTTCTACGGCCGTATTGCTATTAGATAATGATCAAAATATTCGTTACGTTAACCCTTCGGCGGCTATGCTGCTACAAACTAGCCACAAACGTATTTTATCTAGCAAATTGGTAGACTTATTTGCTCAATACGAACAAACCCTGTTCAGCGAATTCCAATCTATTCTCGATAACGGCCACACTTACACCCAAAGAGATTGTGAATTTATCTTACATAATGGTGCTCAAATATTGGCCGACTGTTCGGTCGCTAGCCATACTATTGAAGACGAAAACCACCTTATCGTAGAAATTCAAACCAAAGGCCGATTATGGAGAATCAGTCGAGAAGAACAGCTACACGAGAACCAGGAAACATCGCAAATTTTGATTCGAGGCTTTGCTCATGAGGTAAAAAACCCCTTGGGTGGTATTCGTGGCGCCGCGCAGCTTCTTGATGCTGAGCTAACGAATCCTGAGCATAACGAATATACAAGAATCATCATGGCCGAATCAGATCGCTTGAGAAGCTTGGTAGACAGAATGCTGGGCTCCAACAAAGTACTCAAGCGGACTGAAACAAATATCCATGAAATTCTCGAACGCGTGTGTTCCCTAACTCACGCAGAGTCTGCGGGAAACATTAAAATTGAACGTGACTACGACCCTAGTATTCCCGAGTTTCTGGGTGACAAAAGCCAACTTATCCAAGCATTTCTCAACATTGCCAAAAATGCGTTTCAAGCATTGTCTCAACAAATTTCTGCTGGTGAAGATGCCATTATGTCCATCAAAACCAGAACACTACGACAATTCACCGTTGGTCATAGAAGGCACCGTCTGGTACTAAAGGTAGAAATAGTCGACAACGGCCCAGGTATACCAAAAGAGTCGATTCAGAATATTTTCTACCCCATGATCAGTGGCCGCGCTGAAGGTACCGGACTAGGCCTGTCCATCACCCAAAGCATATTTACCAAGCATGAAGGCCTTGTTGAATGTGAAAGCAAACCCGGAAAAACCAATTTCATCGTTTACTTGCCTTTGGAGCTAAAAAAATGACGACTAAGCCGATTGTATGGATCATAGACGATGATAGGTCGATTCGCTGGGTACTAGAAAAAGCACTGTCTAAAGAAGACTACCAACTAGAATTATTCGAAAGTGCTGAAGGCGTAATGGAGCAACTTGAGCGGCAAACTCCCGACGCCATCATAAGTGATATTCGTATGCCAGGGATCGATGGCCTAGCATTGCTCGAAAAAATTCAAACCTATAGCCTTCAAAGAGATATGCCTGAGGTTCCCGTTATTATTATGACCGCCCATTCGGACCTAGACAGTGCGGTTTCATCCTACCAGAGCGGGGCTTTTGATTACCTGCCAAAACCATTCGACCTTAATGATGCGGTTACCTTGGTCAAGCGAGCCATTGCCCACTCTCAAGAACAACGAGCGAAAAACAAAGACGCGTCGCCGGTTTTACCCCCCGAAGATATGGAAATCATCGGCAAGGCTCCTGCTATGCAAGAAGTATTTCGCGCAATCGGTCGCTTGTCACAATCTAATATCACCGTATTAATTAACGGCGAATCTGGCACAGGTAAAGAACTCGTCGCGAGAGCATTGCATCAACACAGCCCGCGAGCCCAACAAGATTTTATTGCACTAAACATGGCGGCGATTCCTAATGATTTAATCGAGTCGGAGCTATTCGGTCACGAGAAAGGGTCATTTACCGGCGCCAGCGGGCAACGTACGGGTCGATTTGAACAAGCCGATGGCGGCACACTTTTTCTTGATGAAATCGGCGACATGCCCGCAAACACACAAACCCGACTGCTCAGAGTGCTTGCCGACGGTGAATTCTACCGAGTAGGCGGAACAACGCCGGTCAAAGTCGATGTGAGAATTATCGCAGCCACTCACCAGAATTTAGAAATACTCGTTCAAGCAGGCAAATTCAGAGAGGACCTTTTTCATCGTCTTAATGTCATTCGTATGCACTTACCCAAGTTGAGTGACAGAAGTGAAGACATTCCAAGCCTGTCTGACTTCTTCCTCAGCAAGGCTGCTGAAGAATTGTCAGTTGAAGTTAAAAAGCTTCGACCCGAAACTGAAGAATATCTGAGTGCGATGCCATGGCCAGGAAATGTCAGACAGTTAGAAAATACCTGCCGCTGGCTAACTGTTATGGCAAGCGGGCGAGAAGTACACGTTTCTGACCTTCCGCCTGAATTGCTTGAAGAAGAAAACACCAGCCCAATTGGTAACACGTGGCAAGAAGCGCTCAAAAAGTGGGCAGATCAAGAACTCAAAAAAGGTAAGAAATCTATACTTGATGTCGCCATGCCCGAGTTTGAAAGACTGATGATAGAAACAGCACTAAGCCACACAGGCGGACGAAGAAGGGACGCATCAATTCTGCTTGGTTGGGGTAGAAATACACTAACCCGAAAAATCAAAGAGCTCGGAATGAACGAAGATGATGAGCCAAAAGGAAGTAATTAGTGACTGATTACATTAGGTGGGGGTTTTGAACTAAATTATCAATCTGATTTTGACCATGCTCTAAAATAAAATATCTCAGCGCTTCTGCTGATGGCGACAATTGCTTGCCATGATTTCGCACCAACTGCCATCGACGTGCAATGGGCAAACCCTCAACATCAGGGACAGATAAGAGGCCAAGATGTCTTTCTAGTGCGATAGTATGCTCTGAGAGAACGCTCACTCCCATTCCCGCCATAACGGCATGTTTGATCGCTTCGTTACTGGCCATCTCCATGATAATAGGAGGGTTCAAACGATGCTGTTTAAAGAAGCCTTCCAGCGCTGCTCGAGTTCCCGACCCCTCTTCTCGAATGATGAATTTTTCTTGAGCGAGTTCTTGCCTACTTATATGCCCGTCATTCAATAAGTTGTGTTCGGGGTGGGTAATCATAACCAAAGGGTGTATCGCAAACGGTTCGCTTCGTGCTGAAAAATCCTCAGGGGGCCGCCCCATAATGACCATATCAACCTCAACATTTCGAAGCATCTGCCCCAAGTGAGTTCGATTGCGACCAATACGTAACTCCATTTTTATACCCGGATATTGCTGACGAAAATTGGCCAGTAGTCGAGGTACGAAATACACAGCCGTGCCAACCATGCCAATCGTCAACTCGCCTATAGACACACCTCTCAATTTAGCAACTGTGTCCTCAGCGTCTTTCAGAGTAGCCAGTATTTTGTGTGTATCCGCTAACAAGTACTCTCCAACTGTCGTCAACGACAATTGCCGCTTACTTCGATTGAATAAAGAAAAGCCGACTTCTTCCTCTAATTCTTTGATATTCATAGATATTGCTGGAGGAGTCACACAAAGTTCTTTCGCTGCTTTTGCAAAATTCAGATACTTGGCCGCACTAGAAAATGCGCGTAGTTGACGTAGACTTACGTTCTTCATTAAGATTTTCTTATCTATAGGTAAAGTAAAACTGAATTTACCTGATCTAATCTCAACCGTAAAGTGAGTTCCCTAATAATAAACTGCACACCGTAATAGCTATTCAGAGTTCAAAGAGGCCACAACATGGATCATGTCATCACGACAGGCTTACCAGAAGAAGCGAGCACCATGAGATGTTAGCGGTCGACTATTCACCAAAGTTTAAGCTCATTCTTTTTGACCTAGATGGTACTTTAGTCAACACCTTGCCCGAGCTAACAGACGCAATAAACGACACGCTGCCTCAACGATATGGCACCGAGCCTTGCCAAAATGACCTTGTGCAATCTTGGATCGGAAACGGTGCCGCCAATTTATTAAAACTGGCACTGAACCATGTAGGCGTCGAACCCAGCATGAGCCAGAAAGAATTCGAACTAGTATGGCCTGAGTTTCAAGAAGCGTACGCCAAACGATGCGGTACCAATAGTTCTGTCTATCCTGGCGTTACCCCATGCCTTTCTGCCCTCAAAAAATCTGGCTATCGAATGGCTGTTCTCACCAACAAAGAAAGCCTCTTTGCCCAAAAGGTCATATCCGATAATGGGATGAGTCATTTTTTCGAATCAATTATTGCCGGCGATAGCTTTGAATACAAAAAACCCGACCCAAGAGTAATGACCTTATCTCTTGAGCAATTTAACTTAAATAAACAAGACGTTCTGTTTGTAGGAGACTCAATGATCGACATCGAAACCGGAGTATCTTCAGGTGTTGAAACCTGGGCCGTCAGTTATGGATACAATCATGGCGAATTTGACGCCGCATCAACCTCCTCTATCGCAGATCGCCTAATCGACGACTTCGACCAACTAAGACGATTACTCACCACTGAATCGACGGTAAACGAGGTACGTTATTGTGACTAAAGCGCTTATTTTTGACGTAGACGGAACACTCGCCGAGACAGAAGAACTCGGTCATCGTGTGGCATTTAACTATGCTTTTCAGCATATGGGCTTTAGTGATTATTGGTCTCAGTCTGACTATAAACAGTTACTTAAGATCGATGGTGGAAAAGAGAGAATCCAACACTATTGGCGCTCTACACAACACCCTGATGCCGAAAACACAAAGTTAATTTGTCGCATTCATCAGCAAAAAACGGCGTTTTACCAAGAAATTGTCGAGCGTGGCACCATCGAATTAAGGCCTGGTGTTGAAGACTTAATAAAATCCGCAGTATCAAACGATATTCGTTTGGCGATTGCTACCACTACCTCGTACGCGAACATTGCGAACTTGCTAGGCTCTCTTGGTAACTCAATCACATTAGACTGTTTTGACTTTATTGCCTGCGCCGAAAATGTACCCAAAAAGAAGCCTGCCCCCGATGTATATTTATTAGCGTTGAAAGAGCTAGGTTTGTCCGCGGATCAAGTTATTGCCTTTGAAGATAACCAGAATGGCTTGTTTGCAGCCAATGCTGCGGGAATCGAAAAAGTCGTGGTCGCACCGACCTTTCTTAACAAAGGGGAAAATTTCAGCTCAGCATGGCAAGAACTTAGTGACTTAAGAGAATTCAGTTTTGAGCCTGAAGCAATGCTGGCTTGAAGGCTTAGTTTTTGATTTCTCGCCAATAGATAATTCGATCATGGCCTCGGTACTGACCAAAAGTAGCAGTCGACATGGGGTTGTCTCTTTGAGCGGGGCTTGAAGAAGCATCACATGCCTGCGACAGGTTAATATCATCATCATTCCAGTCGTACTTTAGCCACGGCTCAACATTCAAGCATAAATCAACTAAGCCTTCTTTGTCGGAACCTGGTGCGCTCATGGAGATTTGGTCTGTTGTCGATGCCTCTCCTGAACTCGCTGTTCCACTGCCTGATGCTGTCGTTGTACCACTATTAGTCAGGTTGGAATTCACGACCATGTTTGTGGAGTTGAAGGTACTGCAATCGTCCGCGGCATTGGTTACGTAACCGCTTCCGTCATAGTATTCAGCTCGCATGGGAATTTTTAAGGCCCCCGTTTCCGGGCCGTAAGCGTTGTCCAGCACCCAGCGGCCATAACGAATAGTAACCCCGCTTGGCGTGGTCGTAACAGGTAAACCCGTCGCAGACACTGTGTCAGAATCTTGTATCGCTGTTGTGTTTATGCCAAGAGCACCACTGAAGGGTGCAACTTGCGACTTACTGTTTTTAACATAGCTAAAGCTGTCAGCACTATTAAAGGTATAGACTGAATCACCACCTGTCGCACCAACAGATACCACGCCTTGCGGTGATGACGGCGTCGACGTTGCTGAAAGCCTGGTTGGGGGGGTATCCGATCCATCCGTATCCAAGTCCTCCGTTGGCCATACTCGTGTGACATCATCCGCATCAAGCTTCTGATAGCCTGTCTCTGTATAGTTGGCTGTATTCGTGCCGGCCAAATTCTTCGCCGAAATAGTCAAATAAGGTACTGAGCCAGAATCATAACCAAAGCTTTGCCCTAGGTAGGTAAAGCTGTCACATGCATCATCAAAGGCACCATTCGAGGCACTTACAGTAAAGTGGTTGGGCGTGAATCGGCCAATATCGATTGCATCACTGCTAACGGTGATTCCTGCCCCGCCATAGTTCGAATCTTGTAGGTCCAGATTCAGCAACCCCACCTCAGAATAGTTTGCTGAACCATAAGTAGACTCGCCCTCCGAGAAGCTTTCGAGGGAGACATTTTGATAACTCGGGGCCAGCGCACTAACGATTGACCCCGCACTCCCATAGGTAAACGCTCCGTCAGAACCACCCGATGCCGGCCCTGTTCGGTCAAGTAATAGTTGTATCTGACCAGGTTGATAATTCTTCGTGGTAAGTGCCCCGGAAGTCTGTGCTGTCACCGTCAAATCGAAACTAGCACCTGCTTTATGAATCGTACCTGCTGACGATGTCGCGCCATTGATATCACTTCCGCCAGATTGGGCTGTGACTAGCAGTTTATCGGGACGCGTCCAAAACGCATTGCTACTGCCGGTTAAGGTAAACGCTGGATTTGGAGAACTCGCAGATACCACTTTTTTGGCATGAAGAGTGATCTGACCAGCATCATCATACTTGAAAGAGAATGGAGCGATACCGCTCGAATTGAATGCCATATCAACACCGGTATAACTAAGCGTCGCACCATTATTATTTCGGGTTATCACTTGGCTTGACGTACCGGTGGCCGTCACCAGATTACTCGCAACACAGCTTGTCGGATTATTACATTCATAAGCCATATCGACGCTTGTGGTTACACTGGGTAGTGCGGCTTCACATTCACCAGTATCGGTGTTGGTGCGTACAGCTTTCAGCGTGAAGTTCTGACTGCCAGAAGTATCACCAGCCACTTGTACCGCTATAGGCGTCGTATCAGTATGACTAGCATCAGCATAAAAACGGAATGCAGTATCCAAGAAGTTAAACGCATAATCTTCAGCTCCAGCATCGTCTGGGTCGGTATTAGTGCCATCGGTCACGTCAATATCAATATTGCTGAGTACTGCACTTTCATGCAGGTAGAACGTAGTTGAAGACGCGCCTGAAGAAATCGTTGCAGGTGAGCTAACAATGCTATCGACGGCTGGCGTTGTCGTCACTGTTAAACTGGTGTCACTACCCACAGTTAAAGCATTATGTGAGGCATCGTGTGCCGTAACTGTAATCAGCGCACCTTCACAGGTCACCCCGGGAGAGCTGTGCGTAATGGCGTAGTGGTCGGGTGTGCTGCCGCTCGAGCCACCACATAATTCACCAACTTGAACATCACTAATATCTTCATACGTCACGTACGATGAACCTTTTAGTTCTAGCTTCGCACTCGCAGAAACCGCGCCTTTAAGATAAGCGCTACTTTCAAGTTTCACTTCTTGGCCACCGGTACTATAGATGACCCCATGTACTTTGACGCTGTCTTTTAGGTGAATTTTGTTGTAGCCGACAAGTGCCAAATTCTTAGCACTCCCTCCGATATTCACCTCGCTAGAGCCTTCAATATCGAAATGACCATTAACGTAGATGGTAACCGCACCGTTAATATAAATTTTACTAGAGTCGAAAATTTCTAGAAAATCAAACCAATACGTACCAGCGTTAAACGTAACTTCTGCACTACTGGTAAAACTCGCAGAGTCGATTACGTAGTCTGACCCCGAAGCCAAGAACGTGACATTTCCGCCGCTAATCGTCAAATTATCAATTTCATTGACGCTATGCGTTCCGCCGGTGCCAATCGTCACAGTACCACTGCTAATAGGTACATTAGTCGAGGTAGCCGTTGTGACAAAACTAGGTGCCGTTAACGCCGGGGCGAAACTTCCAGTTGCAGTACAGTCAACTGAGTCACAGGTATTTTCTGAGGTGGCATCGGTAATGCTAGGGATCGCAATACTGTTGTCAGGCTCGTTAATCAATTTAGCCGAGCCTTTGAATTGCACAAAACTCGAACTGGTATTTCCCTGAGCCACATCAGGAAAATAAGTAGAGCATGAAGCGACATCTGGGCAGGTATGCGTTTCTGCCAAAACGGCACTGATATCAGTTTGAGACAACACGCCGTCATAAAGTCGAACTTCATCAATATTGCCATAGAAACGGTTACTCGTTTCGCCACTGCCGTTTGTCTCGCCGCCTACGCTTGCTGTTCCCGAGTCGCTACCCCAAGTACCGGTATAGCTATCTTGAGTTGTATCTAGTAACGTTCCGCTACTCGAGTAGGTGTACAACGTTCGCTGTTTATTGGTGATATCCGCAACAGCCGCTACAAAATACCAGGTGTCATTGCTAAGAATAGCGCCTGTATCCATGCTGATTGGACTAACCCCACGAGAATAGAAACGAAGACGACCTGAACCTGGGTCACCTAAACTGATCGCATAGCCTTGAGAATCTGATTCATCATCAGCCAAAATACGTTGGCCTGAGCGTGAAACATCTTGGCTTTTAATCCAAGAAGTCATGGTAAAATCGGTCGTTTGATTGGGCAAAGCAGGCAAGGCGATGTAGTCACCCGAGCTTCCACCCGCGTCGTCAAAATAGCCGTAATTACACGTTCCTGGGTCTCCTGTCTTGGCAGAACTCGCACTGGCTGTTATCGCACCATTGGTCGCCGTACCATGATAGCCACTGCTGCTAGAGTCGACCACTTCACTTGAGGTACCGTTCCAACTAGTTTCATCCATTCTTAGTTCAAGAATTTTAGACACGCAGGTTCGGGTTTCACCATATATAGACGTTACCTGTGCGTCCGACAAAATCGAGTTGAATATTTTTACTTCATCAAGTGAACCTTGGAAATAACCGCCACTGCCATTTTCACGCCGTCCAATACTACTGAAAGAGGTTCCGATAACACCGGTTCCGGTGGTGCCACTCTTATCCAAACTTCCATCAATATAAATTTTGTACGCGCCTGAAGATGAATCTCTCGTCAACACAATATGATGGTAGGCATTATCGTTGATAGCTGTGTTAGATTTACTGGCGCTATCGTTGCCAACCGAAACGCCAATATGACCTGAAGCGTCGATCCATCCCCAGAAAATATCATCGGTACCACCAGACTGTTCAACGCCAGAAATTGCCGGAGCCGACCACATGGTATTGTTACCAACCTGGGAGGTCTTGAGCCAAAAACTTAGAGAAGAAGTACCGCTCAAATGGTTATCAACGGACGAGTTTGTAATGTAATCATTACTACCGTCAAACGAGCCCGCGCGACATAGGTGTGCGTCGCTAGTGCTTGCTGCTCCGCCCTGGGAGGTTCCATGAGACTGGTTAGTAGACGAGTCCAACACATCTGATGAAGATCCATCCCAGGCCGATTCATCCATTCTGAATTCTAATGACGGAACAGGTACTGTTGCTCCACCCGAAACTGCGCTGAAATCCAATACAAACCAGCCTATCCAGGCATCATCGTTACTTCGATCTCGGGTTAATGTCAGTTGCGAAGAAGACAAAGTGAGCCTAACAGCACCCTCACCAATTCGGTCTCTACTCTGATAATCAACACTGCCCATGTTTTGTCCGCCTACCGCTTGTACAGAGGCAAACGCAATTGAGTTCGCGACGGTGATCGAACTTAGCGATTCAGTGTCAGTGGTACTTCCGGCGGCAAGATGCGCTTCTCCACCTTGCGATACCGTCCCATCATTTAGCTGGACTACTTGTAGAAAGA
>ENA-OSET01001384-OSET01001384.1-sediment-metagenome-genome-assembly--contig:-NODE-1384-length-25281-cov-5.524599_pt1 | contig 25281 bp, 23 predicted proteins | sample MGYA00237882_ERZ534229 | MGnify/ENA primary metagenome ERZ534229 (study PRJEB26408, sample SAMN06266212) | sediment metagenome | isolation source: Hudson Canyon methane seep mesocosm | place... | reverse complement strand
TGTCCGCTTTATACGTTTCATCAAATGTTCTCCTACAAACCAGTAACTTAGTATAACTGTTGCGTTGTTCACTTGAACCTACACTGCCTATATTTAGATTCTCGTCCAAGATTGTTTGTATACTTCACTACCCGTGACATTTTTAAAATGTTCCCGCCCCACCGCAAACCCCATGAGAAATCACCTTATGCTAAACCCTGAAAAACAAACCCTTCCTCGTGCACTGATCGTCGCCGTGCAATTGGACACCGTCAGTGATATCGAATTTGAGTCGTCATTGGCTGAGCTAGGTGATCTGGCAAAGACCTTAGGGCTTGAGGTGGTCGGCCAGTTTACCCAAAAACGTTCATCCTTTGACTCAACGGCATACATGGGTATTGGTAAGCGTGATGAAATACGACAATTCTTAGAAGCTCAACAAGGCGAATCGGCGTCGCTGGCTCAAGATAATGGTGAAGCTGTAGAGTTTATTCTGGTCGATCATGAAATCTCGCCATCTCAGGCGCTTAATCTAGAAAATGAAGTGGGTTGCGAGGTGATGGACCGTACCGTTGTTATCTTAGAAATTTTTCATCGTAATGCCAGCTCACATGCAGCTCGAGTACAAGTTGAGATTGCGCGTTTAACCTATATGGCACCGCGCTTACGTGAAGCCGCTAAGCGCGCTGGCCCAGTAGGAAAGCAGCGCAGTGGAACTGGCGGACGTGGTACAGGGCAATCGCGCGCCCAAATGGACAGTCGCAAGGTTCGCGATCGTATTGCCGAACTGCAAAAAGAAATTGATGCCATGGAGATGGGGCGTGATACCCAGCGGTCACAGCGCGAGGGTCAATCAGGCTTAGCACAAATAGCACTGGTCGGTTATACCAATGCCGGAAAATCTACTTTAATGAGGGCCTTGACCGGTAAAGAAGTGTTAGTCGCGAATAAATTATTTGCTACGCTCGATACCAAGGTACGAACCCTCTACCCAGAAAGTGTGCCTAAAGTATTGGTAAGTGACACGGTTGGTTTCATCAAGAACTTACCACACGGCCTAGTTGCCTCATTCAAATCAACATTGGATGAAGCGCTCAATGCAGCATTGTTGCTGCACGTTATTGATTCTGGTGACCCCGGATTTGAAGCTCAGCTTGAAGTGACTGATAAAGTATTGGCTGAGATTGGTGCCGATAATGTAGCAAGCATTCGGGTGTTCAATAAAATTGACTATCTAGACGATCCGGTGGCGCAAGCAGAACGTACCGCAGAGCTGCACGCTAAGTATCCCAACTGTATTGTTCTCAGCGCACGTCGCAAAGACGATATAGCAACATTGCACCAAATGATTGTGGGGTTTTTCCAGCAGAAGATGATTGAAGCCGAGATTTTCTTACCTTGGTCAGCACAGGGCTTACGCGGCGAGATTTTTGCCTCCTGTGAAGTACTTGAAGAGCGCGCTGATGCCGCAGGTGCATTTTTTCACCTTCGTAGCTCACCAGAGGTGATCGCTAAGATCCGCGATCTCTCAGACAATGAAATCTGAGGGCTGAGGTTAAGTGATTATTGGGACTTATATTCACTGCTATAAGCACATAATAGTAATGTCAGCTAAATCACAAGCTAACATTTTTATGGTGCAGCAAGTCTTATATGATTCAATAATTTACAATGAAAAAGCTAACCATAAACTGTCTAAGCTTCTTCAGTAATTACACGAGTTTAGATTTATACTGAGCTATATAAATAATGCTTCGTTTGGATTGCTGTCAACTATTAGGAATTTATTCTAGTGGTAACTTCGCTTTATTCCACGCAACAATACCACCATTCATATTAGAAACATTATTAAAGCCAGCTTGTTGCAATATTTCTACCGCCTCGCTAGAGCGGCCACCTACAGCACATTGCATAATTAGCTGCTTGCCTTCAAATGATTTTAATTCAGCCATACGCTCCTTCAATTCATCTAATGGGATATGAATAGCGCCGGGAATACGCTCACTTTTCCACTCGCCATCTGTTCTCACATCAATAATAACGGCAAAGTCATTGCTTTGTAGCCCCACTGACTCCATAGGCGAAACTTGATTTATACTCGTATTATCTGATGGAGAACATGCAACCAAAAAAATGCTCAATAGAAAAACTAAAACTAATTTATTCATAATTTTAAAGTCCATAATGACAGTTAATTAAATATATCCTTGTTGAGATATAATGCATAGCATCTTATGAATAAGCAAACTACACACACCATCATCACTCACAGTTACACTGCTGATTATGATATTAAAAAGTCTCACTTTATTGGCGCTATATATCCTTGTGAAACGGAACGAGAAGCACTTCAATGCCTTCGTCAACTTGCATCAGAACACCCCAATGCTAATCACTTAGCCTTTGCGTGGCGTATAAGACTAGAAGATGGGTTTATTAATGAACGATGTCATGATGCTGGCGAGCCTTCTGGGACTGCAGGTCGCCCTATTCTTTCCCCTTTAGAAGGTCATTCACTAATAAATACCGTGGTGGGTGTGGTACGCTATTTTGGTGGTGTAAAGCTTGGAACGGGCGGCTTGGCAAGAGCTTATGGCACTGCGGCAAAATTAGCTATTGAAGGTGCGGAGTTACTTCCATGGGTGGAACATACTACGTTTGAGCTGTTATTAGACTATTCACAACTACAGTTGCTGGAATACCATTTACATAAAGTGGGCGGAAAGATCATTGAGCAAGTATTTACTGATCGCGTTCAGGTAAAGATCACTCTTCCACTGTCTGCAAAAGAGCAAATAGTACAACTTTTCCCAAATTACTAGATTTGCTTTTAATCTAATATACGCTACAGCAAAGCGCTTTTTATCCATTCGAATAATTTTTAATAATATTCTTCTATTTCATCTGTTTGAACTTCGACTATATTTTTTCAAGTTCACAGATTGAAGTGTGAACAGTGACAATGTATAGACCACTTTCAGAGAAATTTTGCATTTCCAAAGTATATTCTTGCTCAGGGCAGATCATCACTATTAAATGAACAGCATGATTAATTCGTGCGTGACGACGATGTTCAATAGTCATTGAAATACTCACCTTTCTTCTTATAGAGAAGAATACATAATTAAAAAAATAAAAAGTTATTAATCAATATATTAGAAAGATATTCTAATCTTATTTGCTAGGAAAGTAGTGAAAATTGGCTAGTGATCAGACCAATTATCCCTCCAAATACACCACCCCATACAACTAGCCAGCCTAAATGTTCTCGTATCATTGTCTGGATAATCTCTTTCACCATCAAAGGTGTTAACTCGTCTAGCCGTGATACCACCACATAAGAAATCTGTTGGTGTATATCAGCTGTCACTGGCCCACTACTTAATTTTTCGCGAACACTCGCTTGAAATGACTCACTATGTGCAATGTCATTAATTGACGATCTCATTTTGATAATAAAGGGTTCTTTTAATGGTTCTAAAGCTGCTTCGCCACCAAACATGCCAAGCATACTTCCAAAAGATGACTCCAAAATTGTTGATACAAGGCTTTCATACGCAGGACTTAAATCTGTTTCTTCAATTACATCTTGAAAGTCTAGGTGATGTTGTTCATCTTCTGACACCATCGTAGCAAAAAACCGATCTAAATTTTGTTTACTAAAGAACTGCTCCATCACTAAGTTATTAATGCCCAGTTTAAACTCTTCAAAACGTGCACTGATAACACCAGAACCATATAAACCTGGTACTTTTTCAAACAACATATGAATCGCAAGCCAGTTCGTCACACCACCAGCTAGTGCAAATAAGCCAGTCGATAGAATAGGTTCACGCAAGGGTGCTTCTACCACTAGCCCTGTTGCGACAAGGCCAGCAGCAATCACATTAGTAATTAAACTTTTATTCATCAATCCACTTGCTTAATGCTTCAATAACTTTAGTCGCTTGATCTTTACTTGAAATATTAAATTTTGAACGTTGGCTATATTCACCATTACGTTTTTGATAACGACGAATTGTATATTTATCGGCACCAAACTCACCTGTTTTACGATCAAGATCTTGATAACGGAACATCAGAGTTGCCCAAGCACCTTTTGTTAACACGGCCTTGTCCAATTCTTTCACGGTCATTTCCTCGCCTTCCATATATTCGACGGTTAGTTCATCTACTGTTTCAGCCATTGTGCTTCCTTAAAAATTTAAAATACGAGAGTAGCCATTTAGTATGTTTATATTTAACCCTAGGTTCAAGGCATTTTTTTCATAGCGAGTGAGCCGCTTATAATTACTGGGGCAATTTGGTATTCAGACTACCTATGTAACTACGATATTAATGACTAAGCGTATTAATTAAAAAACTTTGCTAACACCTTATTCAACATATACGCGTCTTGGCTTCCTGCTAGTTCACGAATAGAGTGCATTGCAAAGGTAGGAACTCCAATATCTAATGTTCTAACACCTAAGGTACTGGCTGTTATAGGCCCGATAGTACTACCACAGCCCATATCACTTCGCACTACAAAGTCTTGCACTGGCACAGTCACTTGCTCACACATTTGACGGAAATACGCACTGGTTTCACTATTTGTAGCATAGCGCTGATTGGCATTTGTTTTGATCACAGGACCTTTATTTAATTTCGGTCCGTGTTCAGCATCATGTTTATCTGCATAGTTAGGATGAATCGCATGCGCGTTATCGGCAGAAATCATTATCGACTGCTGTAACATTCGATGATGCGACTCAATATCGGGACATAAGCGCATTAATATTGATTCAAGTAGTGAACCCTGTGCCCCCGATGTTGACATACTGCCCACCTCTTCATGATCGGTGCAAATCAATAAACTAGCGACATTATCACTACCGTTGACTAATGCTGTCATACCCACATAGCAGCTTAATAAATTATCGAGCCGCGCACTGCTGATAAAATCATCATTCAAACCTGTCATGGCTGCAGCTTGAGTATCATACAAACTAATCTCGTAATCTAATACCTTATTGATATCTAGCGCTGGTGATTGCTTTTTCACTTGTTGTAATAGCAAGCCACGAAAGTCCTTCTTATCTTCTTTCGCAAGTTGCATAATGATCGGTGGCAAATGATCTTGTGCATTGACAGTTCTATTCTTATTCGCTTCACGATCAAGATGAATGGCTAAACTTGGAATAACCGCAATTGCCTTGTTGAAATTAATTAAGGTATGTTTAATCTGTTGCTGAGAATCAACATAACTCACTCGGCCAGCCATAGACAGATCACGATCAAACCATGGGTTCAATAAAGCACCACCATAGACCTCAACACCTAATTGCCACAAACTATGTTTAACTTGTTCTGGCTGAGGTTTAACTTGCAAACAAGGGCTATCGGTGTGTGCACCCACCATATGAAAGCCTGTTTCGGCTAATGGAGCTTCAGGTAAGTTAAAGGCCACTACTGAGGATTCATTACGCGTCACATAATAACGACCCGCTGATAGTTGACCCCATGCCGCCTTTTCATCTAATGCTTGAAAGCCATTATGTTCAAGACATTCAGTCATCGTTTTAACGGCGTGGAAAGGTGTAGGTGATTTATCTAAAAACGCGAGTAGGTTTTGATTAAAATCTGTTATTGATGCATTTGCCATATCAATATTATTTCTTGAATTAAAAACATCATCATACCGAAATTTACCTGGTCATCGTCTTCTTTTCTTGTGTTTACGTTACAATAAATCCTCCTCATCAAGCTATAAACCATTATGACAAACAACAACACGTTATTACATAAACTAAAACGTTGGCTTCTCTATAGCGCATTACTGTTTGTTGGCCTTACTTCATTAGTGGTCATTGTTCTAGGCTTTCTACCCATCAACACCTCTGCGTTCATGGTGCAACAACATATTACTGACTTTAATGCTGACAAGGCCTTTACCTCGGTAAAACAAGACTGGATTATACGAGCTGATATCTCACCCCATATATTCTCGGCTGTGGTGGCTTCTGAAGATCAGTTGTTTTACCAACACCATGGTTTTGACTTCGACTCGATTATCTCCGCACTGAAAAAGCGTTCCTCAGGTGCCAAACTAAGAGGTGCTAGCACCATTAGCCAGCAAGTGGCCAAGAATCTTTTTCTCTCGCCTTCGAGAAGTTTGTGGCGAAAAGGATTTGAAGTATGGTTCACCCTACTTATTGAGTTATTTTGGAGCAAGGAACGCATCTTATTAACATACGTTAATATTGCTGAGTTTGGCGATCATCTATTTGGCGTCCAAGCAGCCAGTAAACATTATTTTGCTATTCCAGCAAAAAAACTCAGTCCACAACAAGCTGCATTATTAGCGGCAAGCTTACCTAATCCAATACTATTCAAAGTCGATAAACCCACAGAATATCTACTAAAAAAGCAACAGTGGATCTTAAGACAAATGAGAAACCTCAATTATATTTAACCATTAGATCCCTGCCGCTATCTTGTGGGGCTCAAATTATTAACCGATCTCACCCACCTATCCGTAGTGTTGTTTTTGCAGAAGCTATAGATGCTGTCATTGATACTCTATTAGCGAACCACACACATATTAAAAGTCCCATCTGCATTTGTACAAGTAGATACGCTAAATGCTTGCTCAGTGGACTTCCTAGTCAGGCCATTCTGTAAAGGTGAACATTATTTCGATATCGAGTCTTGAGTACCTGAGCAAATAAAAAATCATTAAATGAAAACAATATTGAAACCCAAACCCTCATCGCAGAATTTTTGTTGTTAATGATAATGCCTAATACTTAAAGTAAAGTAAAACCTGCTCCGGCCATAAGCCGAACTACTGTTCATTATTGAGTAATAAGGGCATTTTGCTATGTTGAAGAACAGGTTACACACAAAAATTCATCAGAATACTGGGTGAGGTTTCAATAGTTATTTTAGCCAACAGCCCAGAACTGAAATATTTCATATAAATATCTTGATTCATCTTCTTCAGCTCTATATAGTACGCGCTTCTCTTGGGGTGGTTAGCTCAGTTGGGAGAGCATCGCCCTTACAAGGCGAGGGTCACTGGTTCGAGCCCAGTACCACCCACCAAGAGTACTTCCCGCAGCATATCAAAACTTTCTATATACTCCCTAAAATGCGACTTTGGTGAATTCTTCTCCGTCACTACGGCCCTGCAACATCTACTGTCAGCAATCTGCTACATTTTACCGGATACATTAACTCGAGGGCACGAAAGTCCTTGGGGTATGCTAATAACCGAGCATGGAAAACACTTCTACAAAACCTACTCACAAACATTCAAGTTAGAAGCGTTACGATCAATGAAGCACTTAGACAAACCTTCATCTGAGATTGCGTTTGAGTTAGATCTACAGTGTAATCAACTGTACGAATAGAACCAACAATTGGCCGATAAAGCTACCCAACCCTTTTTACAGACAAGCGTGACAGACCTAAAAAGGAGCAAAGTGAACTTATCTGCCTACGTCACTATACTAAGCGGTTTAATGAGCATATCAAGAGCTTACCTTGTACTTTGCCAAGGAACTCAAGTGAAATACGCCTTGATTAAAAACCACCGTCATTGCTATTGCTGTGTCAATCCATGGAGATCACCGTCGGTCAAACCACTATACATTAGCCGCTAGTGACTAAAAACTGCCTCATTATTTACGATGCCTGCACGTAAGAAATTCAAGAGGGTGACATTATCACGTATATTGAGCCAACGTTCTGCATTGTTCATATTCCTCATGCCATCAACCACCGGCACATGGACAGTGACAAAGTCTTATGGCAAAGCAAAGCACCAACACTGCTTGCTTGTTCAACTTCGTGTGATAATTTCCACGCGCCTTGCACTGTAATTTTGGGATCATAACCAATCACTCACATGCCTAAGGCGCTAGCGGTATTGGCAATTTTAATACCAATAGCGCCAAGGCCGACAACGCCGATTTTTTTACCCGGTAACTCAAAACCTACAAAGTCTTTTTTGCCGGCTTCAACTTGTTTACTGAGGTGGCATCATTGCCTTCTAACTGACAGGCAAATTGCCATGCAGGACAGATATTACGGGCACTTAATAACATGCCTGTTAATACTAATTCTTGAACAGCATTGAAATATTATTAAGCGTTAAGATCTTGTACATATTTACCACCTTTTAATTAATTAGATTGTTATTACCTTATATTGACAAAAGAACGTGATTATTTATGGTTTAACTATGGGATTTGGCAAATTTCTGCATGTAGCTGATTAAGGTATCGACACCCTCTTCTGGCATTGCATTATAAATACTTGCACGCATACCACCAACGCTACGATGACCTTTCAGTGTTAATAAACCAGCTTCTTTTGCACCCGCTAAGAAGTCTGCATCGAGTGAGGTATCATTCAAGGTAAATGGCACATTCATCCATGAACGGTATTTTGGTGTTACTGGGTTTTGGTAAAAACCAGAATTATCAATCGCAGCATATAACTTATCTGCTTTACGTCTGTTAATTTCTGCCATTGCAGACAGCCCACCTAAGTCTTTCAACCATTGAAAAACTAAACCAGCAAGGTATAAAGCATAGGTTGGTGGGGTGTTGTACATAGAGTCATTATCTGCTTGGACTTTATAATCAAACATTGTTGGTGTGCCAGCAAGCACATCACCAATTAAGTCATCACGCACAATCACGATAGTTAATCCTGCTGGACCAACATTTTTTTGGGCTCCAGCATAGATGAGTGCAAACTTAGAGACATCAACAGGGCGAGATAAGATCGTTGATGAAATATCAACCACGAGAGGCACATCACCAACATCAGGAATAGCATCAAATTCAACACCACCAATGGTTTCATTGGTCGTGTAATGCACATAAGCGGCATCTGGGTTTAAGTTCCACGTGTCTTTTTCAGGTACAGTTGAAAAGTTTTCATTTTCAGAACTGGCAACAATATTCACATCGCAGAATTTTTTAGCTTCTGAAATGGCTTTCTTAGACCATTGACCAGTATTGAAGTAATCAGCTGTTGTTTTGCCACGTAATAAGTTCATTGGGATAGCAGCAAATTGCGTTGATGCACCGCCTTGTAAAAACAGTACTTTGTAATTATCAGGAATTTGCATTACTTCACGCAGATCTGCTTCAGCCTTAGTTGAAATGGACATGAACTCTTCGCCGCGATGACTCATTTCCATGACATTCATACCTGAACCATTCCAATCTAGAAATTCCTGTTGTGCCTGCCTTAAGACGGCTTGCGGCAACATGGCTGGCCCTGCACTAAAATTGAATACGGATGACATGAATGGGTCCTTGTTGAAATTAATTGCAAAGCACCGATTGTAGCAAATAGAAACACACAAATCTGGCTTAATTATTAATAATGATGTGGCAGCTTAGAATAACTATTTCTTGCATAGAATAACAATAAGTGTGGGTGGGTTAGCTATGAAGTTGATCCCACTTTTTTACGCCATTCATCTAATAATTAATGGATTTCGGCGGCAAGTTGTGTAACAAGGTGGTGACGATATTCAGTTTTTATAACAGGAATATTAATGGGCGAGCCAACTTGACCGCTAATTTTTAGCACTTCTAAGCCTGCTCTTAATTCGGCGTAAAATTGTCCACGCCAAAACAAACCAAAGCAAAAGCCCTATTAAACTTATATGATATAGGCCTAACTTTGCATTCACTCCACGATAAGAAAGACCTTATGAACCGTAAAAAGAAGATAATTCAATTGCACAAAAATAAGTTAAGAAACCCCGAAAAACGCCTACAAGATAGTAAAAAAGAAAAATACATCTCAAAAGCTGAAAGAGCCAAACTAGAATTAGAGACTACTAATGCAGCTCAATTAAATGAGGATCCTACCCTTTAATTTACTCCGCTGACTTAATTATTAGCCTCTTCTTAGGGCCTTCTGAATATAATTAAATTAATTATTAAAGCGATCAATTTATAGTGTGCTCTGCCAAATGCATCGTTTTATACTTGACTAAACATTCTGCTTCTCCTGCTCGAAATGTTAGTTTAAAGTCATACTATCTTCAATATATAGCATTCGCATAACTTAAACCCACTTTATCAAGCCCTGATTACAGTACACTTTAAATATAGCCCAACTAAGTTGGTTAAGACAAAATCCCTCCTGGATTTATTTTGCATTAAAGTTTTTGCTAAGTAAGCCGCTAACCTGCTACAGTTAGGATCAAGCACCTCGTATATACTACTGTTTAGCAGCAGCTTTCTTAGTTGCTATTGGCGCCTGTAAATTATAAATAAATGGGTTCGGTTCTATTTCAATTTGAAAAAGGCTAAAAATGAAATTCACTTTAAAATCAAAAATCACATTCGTCGCCGTCCTGCTTTGTGCAGTGCCAGTAATTATATCAGGCATTCTATCTAATTCAATTGCAAGCCAAAAATCAAAGTCAGCGTTAAAAGAGGCTTCTGAACAACGCCTTATGATATTAAGGGATGTAAAAAGACAGCAAATTGAAGACTACTTTGACACAGTTACCAATCAACTGTTAAATTTGGCTGCCTCAGACCCTGTTTCAGATGCTGTCGTTGAATTTAGCCAAGCGACCAAAACCTATGCATTTGAAACCGATCAGCTTAATCGCAGCAGTATTACAAAACAAGTGAAACAGTTTTATGTCGATGAGTTTACCCCTCGGTATTTAGAAAAAAATACTGGGGGCGCAATTATGGCGGATCAATTACTGAACAAGCTCAGCCTCAATGCAGCTGCATTGCAGAATACCTTTATAGCTAACAACCCTGCACCATTAGGTGAAAAAGACTCGCTCGTGGCACCAACAGATGACTCTCAATATAGTTTTTATCACGCAAAGTATCATTCTTATCTACGTGACTTCCTCCAACGCTTTGGTTTTCATGACATTTTCTTAGTTGATTCCAATTCTGGAATGGTCGTCTACTCCGTTTATAAAGAAATAGATTATGCAACATCATTAAAAGATGGTCCCTATGCCGACAGTAGCATTGGTCGAGCATTTGAAGCGGCAAACAATGCATCCGACAAGAATTTTACATATATAGCCGATTACGCACCTTATACGCCCTCTTATGGAGATCCTGCTAGCTTTATAGCAACCCCCATTTATGATAAAGGAGTTAAAAAGGGAGTGTTAATATTTCAAATGCCTATTGATATCATTAATCACATCATGACCTATGATGGCAAATGGACTGAAGCAGGCTTAGGGCACTCTGGTGAAACATTTCTTGTTGGGCCAGATATGCGTGCTCGTAGCGAAATCCGATTTTTAGTTGAAGATAAGGCTTCTTATATTAGCTCGTTAATAGAAAGTAATCATCTGAGTACTGTCCTTATCGACCAAATTGATAAAAAAGATACTGCAATAGGGCTTCTACCTATTGAAACTGAAGGCAGTAAAGCTGCCATGGCCGGCAATACCGGCTTTGGTGTTTTTCCTGATTATCGTGATGTGAATGTATTGTCAGCCTACACACCTCTCAATATCCCAGGCCTTAACTGGGCATTATTAGCTGAAATTGATTACGATGAAGCCTATGCTCCCGCCTACGCCATTTCGCAGGCGCTATGGTATTATGGTCTGCTTATTCTTGCTGGCGTAATATTTTTAGCCATCCTTGTTGCCATTAAGTTTGCTGATATGTTAGCCAAACCTATTTTAGAAATCACAGCATTCATTTCACTGGTCACCGCTAAGCTTGATTTAACTCGCCGCCTAAAAATGAATCGAGGAGATGAAATTAGCGATGCGGCCGATACGTTTAATAATTTGTTACATACCTTCCAGGAAGGCTTGCTTGAGGTCACCGCTGCCAGCAATCAGATTGCAACGGCATCTGAACAAACATCGGTAATCACAACACAAACGAGCCAATCAATTCAAACTCAAAGAGAAGAAACCAAGCAAGTTGCAAATGCGATGGCTGAAATGGTCAATACTGTAAATGAGGTTGCAAAAAATACATCTCTAACAACTAAAGCATCTGATGAAGCCACTGCTCATGTATCACGTGGCTCAGAATCCATGGAAAATACGATCGATCTTATTCATGAATTGGCCACGATTATTGATGATACAAGTGGCTCTATTACTCAACTAGAGCATCGTAGTGTTGATATCTCTAGTGTTGTAGATGTCATTAGTAGTATTGCTGAGCAAACCAATTTGCTGGCGCTTAATGCCGCAATCGAGGCAGCACGTGCAGGTGAACATGGGCGTGGTTTTGCTGTGGTTGCTGATGAAGTAAGAACTCTTGCTAGTCGAACACAACAATCTACCGGTGAAATTACCAGAATGATTGAACTGTTACAAAAAGGCTCAAAAGATGCTGTATCTTCGATGAATAAGAGTCAGAATCAGGTAAAAAGTGCTGTGAAGCAAGCGGATTCTACTGGTAAACAGTTAACCATCATCGCAGAGGTTATCAAGCGCATTAATGATATGAGCACTCAAATTGCAACTGCTACTGTGCAGCAAAGTGCTGTGTCAGAACAAGTTAATCAAAATGTTACTCATATCAGTGACATGACTGAGCAAGCTGCCGTTGGGGCAAGTCAAACATCTGTAGCAAGTCATGATTTGGCACGCTTGGCAGCCGAATTAAACACACTGGTACAACGTTTTAAGATGTAATACTGACAATTTTAGGATCAGCTAGCTATATATAACTGATGAGCATCACCTTTCTTTTCCTATACCCTGCTATATAGGCATGAAGGTGGTGCTGTTCTTTTAATAATGAGTATTAAATGGTATCTTTCAAATGAGTGTAGTCATGGCCTGTTTGAAATGCTGTCTGACAATTATTCACCCTTTGGTATACATAAACGCTGTTCTCGTAATTCGAACCATTAAAATCACATTACCCTCATCCGGCTTGAATGCTTCTTCTTGCGGCAGCGCAGCTCAAGTATTCGTGAATTAGCACACCTACAAAATATCTCTGGTTTAGATGAAAGCCTCGGCAGCATAATTGCTACTAACGGATCCCCTCAGCTGTACCAACCACAGTTTGGTTTTCAACGATAGAATTGATATATGATGAAGATTTTTATCAACAGCCTTTTCAATGATGAGTATATATATGAAAACTAAAGTTGCAGTCGTTTGTCTTGCTTTTGTCATAAGGGGTTGAACCATTGAGACAACTTCTATTTCTAGCACTAATGGTAGACAGGACTACACCATGAATTGTAATTCAGGTATAGAAAAGTGTTATAACAAGTCTACTGAACTGTGTCCTAGTGGATACCGCATTATTCAGCACGCTAACGAGTCAACAAAAGTAGTAGATCATTATCGAGAGTATCCTACGATTCTAAACAATGAGCTCTTTACTATTGAATTTAACTAGCAGGATATCAAAATACAGTTTGCCCGATCAAGTAGACTACCTCATTTAATCCCCTTCTTGTTTATCTCATGCAGTGGCTCTAGGGCTAACAAAAAACATTACACCTATTTAAAGCTAAAAAAGTCATCTCGTTTAACGAATTTGATCACGTTAGATTGGTTATTCTTAAGAATTATGTTCTAGGCTTTTAGTAAGAAAATGATTGCAGACAAAACCTCTAAAAGCAATATTCTAAATGCCGAAATAATGTGGTAGAACGTAAAGTTTAAAAAGATACTTATAAAGGCAATTTATTTTAGGGGTGTTCAAGGAAGCCTAAATGTCACTCAATGACAAGGGTTGAACGTGAATAATAATAGAAGTGGGTGATTCATTTTCACTACTCTTCATATCTATATAGTCGCTAGCACTATAAAATGTCGTCCTACTAAACTTTAAACAAGAAAATGATATATGTCCCACTTTGACACAGAAATTGATACTTCGGGTTTAAACTGCCCCCTGCCATTATTAAAAGCCAAAAAAGCGCTCTCGACAATGGAAATAGGGGAACGGCTAAGAGTTATTGCTACTGATCGTGGCGCATTTATCGATATTCCTGTTTATTGCGAAATCTCTGTTCATAAATTAATTGATTCAGCTGAAACAGAAAAACAGTTAATATTTATTATTGAAAAGGGTAATGTATAAGACTAAATAAACATATGCCGTATATAGCTCACTGACTGGAATTCAATGGTTACCTATTTATGAAACTCCTTTACACCAATGAAAATCGTTATTTAGTTCACAATATTCAAAATATAATTAAAAATTCAGGCATAGAAATCATGCTTAAAAATGAATTTTCAGCAGGTGCAGCAGGCGATCTTGTTCCTCATGAAACATGGCTGGAGCTCTGGGCGATTAATGATGCTGACTATGACAAGGGTATGCAGATAATTTCATCGGCTTTTAGCCATCAAAATGATGCAATATGGCTTTGTAGTAACTGCGATGAAAAAAATGATGCGTCGTTTGAGTTTTGCTGGAAATGTCAAAATAGCGCGCCAACTGGCTAATAGGTAAAGACCTAAGCCTAGATCCTTAAACTCACTTTAATGATGGCTATTGAGTTTATCAAGCATACTTTTTTCTTCTGTAGTTAATAGTTGACTCTGAACGTGCTGTTGCAATGCCTGCTTGCGTAGAGCTCGTTGATAATGCTGTTGTGATTGTATTCTTCGCTCAGCCATTCGGCGGCTAACACTTCTTCTCTGTTGGTCTCGACGATCTTCTCTTGGCCAAAATGCGTAGGATAATTGAACTACTTTTATCCACTCGGCACTAGCAAAAGCATGAGTAATAATACGACGAGAGTGTCCGCGGCGCTCTTCTACTCGCCTCTTTATATCTCTATTACTATCTAGATTATGTCTTTTCATAATCATCTCTCTCAAACACTTTATATAAACAGTTGACTCATTTTTTATTTTTAAGTTCATTAAGCTTGATATTAATAATCTCAAGCTCTCTTTTCTGATTGATAAAATTGTTCCTTTAACGTCTGAAAAGTTATCAATTGATTGTCAATTCTATGTAGTTATTTACAGTGAATCACTAATTCAATAAGCAGATTAGCTGTACAATAAGGTCCTTTCCATTCCACCAATTATTTAAAGTAAACGTGAGAGTCAATTATGATCGTACAAAGCCATTTCGCTGATCTCGATACGCCAACAGGTGTAATGCGTACTTATATTCACCGCCCAATTGGTGAAGATAGCTACCCTACTATTCTATTCTATTCAGAAATTTTTCAACAAACAGGCCCGATTGAACGAGCCGCAAAGTTCATGGCAAGCCAAGGCTATGTGGTATTAGTACCGGAGATATTTCATGAACTAAACCCTATTGGTACGGTACTAGGTTATGACGATCTAGGTCGTGAAAAAGGTAATGCAGATAAATCTGCTAAAGATATCCAAGACTATGACACTGATAATATAGCTTTAATTAAATTTATTCAGCAACAAGATTGGACTAATGGACAGATCGGTGCCATGGGCTATTGCATTGGTGGGCATTTAGCATTTCGTGCTGCATTGCAAGCTGAAGTGAAAGGCACGGCATGTTTTTATGGTACTGACTTACATGTTCAAGTTATTCCCAATATACCGGGACAACACACTATGGAACGCTTAGATGACGTGAAAGGTGAGTTATTAATGATTTGGGGCAAGCAGGATAATCATATTCCTCGTACAGGTCTGGCCAAAATATATACGGAACTAAACAAAACTGACATTACTTTTACATGGCATGAGTTCAATGCTGGACATGCATTTATGCGTGATGAAGCTGATGGTGGCCGTTATGATGCACAAACTGCTCAGTTAGGCTATCAGCTGGCACTTAATTTATTCAGTAGAACACTGCGTTAGTTCAATAAATATAACATCTAGGTCGAGATGAGAATATCTCGGTCTAGATGTATTTATTACTTTTAGATCTGTATGGTAATTGCTTATATTGTTGGTTTTTCAGCTCAGAATAATTACGTAAACTCAATCTTACAAGCAATTTGGCATCTTTATAGAGCTTAGTTTCTTTCTGTAAGATAAGTCGTTTGGGGATATCAGCTTTCAGCCAAATTCCAAAAATAGTGATCAACAATTTGGCTGCACAACACATTTGATCTGATTCATTGAGATCTTCAAGTGTGCATATAACCTGAAATCCGGAATTACGTGACGTTTTTATATAGTTTATGTAGTGTTCAAACTCTGGGCCATTTGTACCAATAGTGTAAGCATCTGAAATCAGTTCGCTTACCATTTTTTCATAAATACTTACATTAATGCGAAAATCCTTTTTCATTTAAGCTATTTTTTAATTATAAAGCTTAATCTACTACTTCCAATACAATCATACACCTCACTGTATTAATAGGAACTTCAATATGCCATGCTTCATATTACGTAAGTATATCACTACCATGACGATATATCCATAAACTATACGCTTAGCTGATTACGTAAATATTATTCAATAAAAGCAGCTACAGCTTGTTCAACCTCTAATGAATCAGGCTTTGTACCCCAAATACTTATAGCCGTTTCTTGCTGGCCTTTTTTCGGTATATTAGGTAACGGTATAAGCCATTTTTTTTACCCTTTTTGTTTAAGATGACTTAACACAACAAAGTCATGCTTTAATTGACGAAACCGATTTTCATCTGATGTAACCTTAACTGACTAATCCCATCCCTAAATAAGCCATATTGAGTTCATATTCTCCTTGTTCAGAATAGCTGATAGTAAGCTCTTGTCCGTCCAAACGCCCAGATAATACGCCCGTTTTTTCTTGTTCAAAAATGGGCAGGGAATCACTTCTATTCCACCCAGACCATTCATGCCCAGCGACTAAAAATGCAGGTGTATAGACTTGCGAAAGAAGGCGTTAACGTTATCAATTCTATTCAGACACGCATTGACAGTGAGAGGAGTAAATATGTAGCACGTACTGTGGTGACTACTGAAGTCCCCAATCCTAAACAAAAAACGGTTAACGTTGTTAACTCTATTCAGGACTATATCAATATCCAAAAAGGCTAATTTACGTGGCTAACCACGTTGAATATGTGAAACGGTTGCAATTGTACGACCGTTTCATCTTAAGCTACAACTAATACGCATTGTGAAAGAAGCTGCTTATTACTGATAAAAAACAAAAAGGCTAGACTCTGACCTCATTGATTCATTGCACTTAGGCAGCTTAAGTCTATCGACATTTAGGATAGGTAGAGAACCCCCAAATTTAACCACCAGGAAAATCAATAGAGACTCGATTGATTTTGTGCTGTTGCCGGTATGCAGCCATGTATCATAGTTCTGGCTTCCCACCTCATTCATCTGGTTAAACTTACCCAGAGAGGCACGCCTATTTCCATTAGTCTTTGTGCTCATAGGTACACGCTACAGATTAAGGACGAGGTATTTGGTTTGTGTCAGCTTTAAAGTCCACTTTAGCTACTTTAATTTTAAATTGTTCTAATGAATTGTTCGTCTACACTGTCTTTACAGAACCGTTTTAATCCTACTCCCCCCTCTTGTCCCCACGACTTCAATCCGCTGTGCCATTTGTTCTTTTAGCTCTGATACATGCGAGATAATGCCGATAGTTCTCCCTGTTGATTGTAGGTCAATCAAAGTGTTAATAGCGAGTTGCAGTGATTCTTGATCCAAACTACCAAAGCCTTCGTCTATAAATAGCGTATCGAGTTGAATACCGCCAGAGCGTTCTTGCACCACATCGGATAAGCCCAGAGCCAGTGCTAGTGAGGCCATAAATGATTCACCACCTGATAAAGTAGCTACAGGTCTGGCTTTGCCAGTGTGAGCATCATCAATTGCTAAATCTAAACCTGCTGTGGTATTACGTTTTTGGTCTGATTCATTTTGACGAATTAAACGGTATTGGCCTTTGCTCATGATGTGCAAACGTTGACTGGCAATGCTGAGTACAGAATCTAATAAGTTACCTAATACAAAGCGTTCTAAGCTAACACGAACATTACCTTTGCCTGACGCAGCTTTGGATAAGGTGCCAACCACGTCATAGTCTTTCTTTATGTCGCCTTGCTGGTTTTCGATACGCTTTATCTTATTGTGGGCATCATCTAGCTTGGCTTTGTGCTTTTCAGCCGTATTCCAGTTGGCTTCAAACTGACTATAATGTTGTTGGCTTTTATCTAAGGCAGTTTGAAGGACTGCTAAATCAGGCTGATGTTTATCAGCTACTTGCTTCGTTAACAAATCTAATTCTGCTTTAAGTGTTTGGCCTACTTGCTCATACAGTTTTACGTCATTTCGGTAAGCTTGCAAGGTTTCATCAATCACATGCGCTGCTTCGAAGGCTTGTTGACTGGCAAACTCGCTATCTATCAAAGCTTGCTGCCAGACAGCCTGTTGTTGTTGTTGTGACTTAGCACTCGTTTCACGATTTGAATTGAGTGTTGTCAATGCTGCTTGAATAGCTGATTGTTGTTGCAAGGTCTCTGTTTTAGCTTTTAATGCAGATTGATACGCTTGCTCAATAGTGCTTATCTGTTTTTGTGTGGTTTGCGTGGCATTATTAACGGCTATGAGCGTGCGATAGTGTTCTGGTAAACCAGCTTGTGCATTGCTTAATTCTGCCTGTGCTTTAGCTTTGTTTGCACTTAACTCGGGCAGTTTTTTTTCTAGTGCTGCAAGTGCTTCGTTTAACGGTATTTGTTGTGCTTGAGCGGCGATTAATTGTTGCTTGGTCTTAACAAGTTCGCCTTCTTGTCTATGGATTGTTTTTAATTGTAGTTCAATTTCATTATAGTGTTGGGTGACGGTTTCAAGTGTTTGTGTAGCAGCATCGGCTAAATCAATTTCTAACTGGGTGATTTCTGATTGTTTTGTGATGACTAAATGTGTTGTTGTATCAAAGTCTGATTTTGCTTGCGTTCCTACTTCTTGGCACTTTTCTTGTGCCTGACGTGCTGCTTCAACTTGTTGTTGGTTTGGAGCATCGGCAGGTAATGTTGCCGGATTGGGATGCATTAAACTGCCACACACGGCACACGGTTTTTCGTCTTGTAATTGCGCTGCCAAAATAGCCGCTTGATGAGTATGCCATAGCAGTTCTAATTGATCGGCACTCGTTTTTTTGTGCTTATATTCTATTCGTGTAGACTCTAACGTTTGTTGTTTTTGTTTTTGATTTATAAGTAATTTGTCTAACTTGCTCAGTCCGTTTTCCAGTTTTTTACGCTGCTCTAAACGTTGTGCTGCTTTTAACTTTTCCTCAACCCATTCAGATTTTTTTGCTAGCTGAATTGATAGGGTTTCAATGCTGTCATTAAGTGTTCTAAGCTGCTCATTTAATGTGTCGAACTGTTGCTTGTTTTGACTCTTATGATTGATTGCTTTGTCATGATCTACACTGGCTGATTGTGCTAATTTTTCAAACTGAGCAATATTCTGTAGGATGTTTTTATAGCCGTTTAACTTCACTTGTTCGGCTTTTAAGCCATCTCGTTGTCGATGATTCTTTTCAGCCTGTTCAAACTCTGCATTCACCTTCACAAGCTGCTGCTCAATGTCATTAAATTGAGTTTGTGTTTGCTCAATCTCAGTTTGTTTTGCCATAATATCTATATTTAAGGTTTGCAATATTTGCCATTTAGGGGCAATTTTTAATGCTTTTTCAGCTTTTAAAATAGATTGCGTAGTGCTTGTAATTGCATCTACTTGTTTTTGCCAATCGTTATAGCGTGTGTGGGTAGCTTCTAAAGCTTTAAAGGCGCTGATAAGATCTTGCGCTGCTTTAACGTTACTATTCGCAGACTGCAATTCAGATTGTGCTTGCTGTTTGTTATTCTTGCTTTCAATACACGCTGATTTTGCTTCAGTTAGTGCTAATAGCAAGGCTTCAAGATCAGTTACGGCGACATCAACTAAGGCTTCTTGTTTGGACTGTTCAAAGCCAGCATTTTTACGTTCAATATCTGCTGCTTTGTCTTTTAGGCTTTGCTCAATCTGTTTGTAGATATTGGTTTGGAATAAGGTGGATAAAATTTGTTGGCGATCGTCTGACTTTGCCAATAGTAAGTCTCGAAACTTACCTTGTGGCAACACCATCACTTGGCGAAATTGATCAGCACTTAAACCGACAATAGAAAGGATTTGTTGATCGGCATCAGTCACTTTTTTGGGAACTAATGTTTGCTGGCTACCATCATCTATAATCTGACTTAATTGAGCGATGGCTTTTTGTTCGGTTTCGCCATCGCCTTTTTTCGTGGGTCGCATCTGGGTTGGCACACGTTGAATACGATAGCGTGCTTGCCTGATACTAAACTCGAGTGTTAGTTGGGTAAGCAGATCCTTATCAGCATGATCACTTCGCAGCCCTACGCCTTTGCTACGATCAGAGTCGGTAGTTTCACCATATAAGGCATAACAAATCGCATGTAAAATAGATGACTTACCCGCACCTGTTGGGCCATCAATTAAGAATAAAGGATTGTCACCTAGAGCATCAAAGTCAATGGTTTCAGTTTTAGCAAACGGGCCAAAGGCTTGAATTTCTAATGAGTGCAGTTTCATGTTCTGTCCTCACTGCTTGATTTAATCTGTTGAATTGTTTTCAGTAATAAAGTGTGCTGAGCGTCACTAAGTTCATTGCCTGTGACTTGTTCAAAAAAATCGGTAAACACTTGTTGTTCGGTTCGTTTCAGCCCCACATCAGCCACTAATCGACTACCACTAGCAAAGCTAAATTGAGTGCGTTCAAGTTGTAATGTGTTGGGATAAACCTTTCTGATTTGACCCATTGGATCCAAAATGTCATTTTTATCGGTAAGTTTAATCAATAAGTAATCTTGGTTATTTGCATCTGTTGTTGCATTGTCTAAAATGTCAGCTAATGTACCTTCTAATATCCGTAAGTCATGCTGTGGCCTTAATACTAAGTGTTGGTATGACACTAAACCTGTTAGATCCATTTCAACCAGTGTGATGCCTTTTTTCTGCTTATATTCAGAAAATGAATATTTAAGTAAGGAACCTGAGTAGCGGATATGCTCAAACCCTTTGTACTGTGGCGCATGTAAATGACCAAGAGCAACATAATCGAAGCTTTTTAAAGACTCGTATGAGACGCGATCAGCACCACCAATAGATAAGGGTCTTTCTGACTCTGACTCTTCAGCACCATCGATAAAACAGTGACTGATTAATACGCTAGGAATATCAGGTGAGCGAACAGCATTAATCCGCTTAACAATATACTGATGGGCTTCATCATAGCTTTTAACATCACAGTCAAACGTTTCACGTACTTCAACCGGATCGTGATAAGGAATGCCGTAAAAATTGACTGGGCCTGTATCTGAATCAATCCTGATTGGCCTTGTGACTTCAGTAAGGTTACTTAAAATATGTAGACCTGCGTGTTGCATGTGTTTAGCGCCAAAACCCAGCCGCTTAGCACTATCATGATTACCTGAAATTAGTATCACGGGAATGCTTAATTCAAGCGTGAGTTGTTCAAGGAAATTATTTAACGCATCAACGGCTTCTGCTGGCGGCACCGAGCGATCAAAGATATCACCCGCGATAATCACTGCATCCACTTTATGTTCAATGGCATAGGCTTTTACTTGCTGTAACACATAAAGCTGATCGTCCAATAAGGCGATATTTTGGAATAAGCGGCCAATATGCCAATCGGATGTATGAATAAATTTCACTCTGTCTGTGCCTGCCCTTCAATTACTGCTATTAAATCGCCCATAATAATAACAAGAACCCATCATATATTTTAATTATTAACGTTCTTTCTAGGGTCTGTCGATCTTTCGACTTGATAGCTCACTACAGCTACGATTTGTATATTTCCCATAAATATAGAGATTTTTAGCTCATAAAATAATACAGTTTAGGCCTTTTTTGCTGGGAAATATTCGCAGCAGAACCACCCATTTAGTATCAAATTTACCGCAGATAGACAGGCCCAGCTTTACTAGCTACTTAATCAGGATTGAAATCTGATCTTCCCCAAGTGGTGTATTGTCCGCTTATGGTGGACTCCAATTTAAGTTAAAATCGGTGTCCAGTTTTTTGGGGAAGATCAGTCAGTTTTATCGGGGAGCCTCAGTATCCGTTAAAATGTAGCAGGTTCAAAGCGTCCCCTTTTATTCCCCTTTTATTCGACATTCATTTTTAGCTAATGGACGTCAATATCTCCTATCATACTTGACCGAAATATCAAGTTTAAGTATATTGGAATGACCATTCCAATATACATTTAGTCATCTCGTGGAAGCATTATGAGAACCAAAGCTTTTGACATAAACCAAGTGCTCGATAAAGCAGTACTAACCTTTTGGTCAAAAGGTTATGAAGCTACATCAATCCCCGCTTTAGAAATAGAAATGAGTATTAAAAGACAAAGTTTGTATGACACTTTTGGTAATAAGCATCGTTTATTTTTGTCCTCATTACAGCGCTATCATGAGCAGATAATCGTAAAAAAATATTGCCAAGCTATTAACGGCATCATCACCTAAAAAAGCGATCGAAGATTATTTCTACCAGAGAGTAAAAGACATCAGTGAGCCTAATATCGTTGATGGGTGCTTCGTTACCAACTCATTAACAGAGTTAGGGCTTTCTGATGAAAAAGTGAAAAAACAAACTCAGAAAACGCTCGAATATATGGAACATGCTTTTTATAAAGCGATCATGCGCGCACAAGGTTTGGGTGAAATTGACACCTCAAAAAATGCAAAACTAATTGCTACGCAACTGCTTAATAACGCACAAGGATTATTTGTGATGAGCAAATCAGAGATGAGTCAACAAAAACTTAAGACGCTTGTAGAACAATTTCTAACAATACTCGATTAATAAAACAAAGAAGCCATAATGAAACAAGAAATTACAATCGATGGATTAAAATTAAATATTAATATTGAAGAAGCAGGATCAGGCGATACAACTATTCTGTTTGTTCATGGTATTCCAACTAATGCAAGATTATGGCGACATGTTCAAGCTCATCTCAAAGATCGATACCGCACACTTGCAATGGATATGGTTGGGTATGGTCAATCGGATATGCCTCTCAACGATTTTAAACATACACTGACAAATCAAGCAGAAGCCATAAAGGGCGTGATTGAAGCGCTCGATCTAAGAGGTAAAGTCATTCTAGTAGGCCATGATCATGGGGGTGGCGCATGTCAAATTTTTGCATCAAAATACTGTGACTATATTTCAAGGTTAGCATTAATCAATTGTGTTTCTTTTGATTATTGGCCCGTCCTCGAGGTTGAAGCGTTCGCTCCGTTAGTGGGTGTTGAAGATGATGCAATCTTAGGCCCTGCTATGGGACAGGCTGCTGCTGGATTTGCTGGACTGTTACGTACAGGAAGTCATGACAAAATAGCCTTTACCGATCAAAACGTAAAACAAAATTATTTGCAATTTTGGGGTCGCGGACCCGGTTTTCATGGGTTCAAATCATTAATTAAAATCTGTAATGATCCTACCAATGATGAAACGATGAATGTGGATCATTCAAAAATAATCTGCCCGACATTAGTGTGTTGGGCTAAACATGATGCTTGGATGCCTGTAGAAGCAGGCCGACGTTTGAAGAAAGCCATTGCTGGACCCACTCGATTTCAAATTATAGATAAAGCGGGACACTATGTTCCTGAAGATCGGCCAGATGTTGTAGCGGACTACCTCGATGATTTTATAACCGAATGGCAAGGTGTTGAAATTTTATCTTAATCATCAATTAATTTTCTCAGCTGCTCGTTTTAGCCCATAGGTTGGGTTGAAGAATGAAACTCAACACTTTTGAATTAAAGAATTAAAGGGAGAATTAAAGGGGACGCTTCCCTTTTAGTTAACTATTTTTTGTTTCGTGGGGATCTCTCAGGTACTGACCCCTTTTATTTGACCCCTTTTATTTCAGACAGTAAAAAGCCCAACCACTTTTTTAGTGATTGGGCTTTATAAGTTTGTTACGACCTACTTATTCTTCATAGGGAACATAATCTTCAAATTCCCAATGAGCGTACCGACCAACTTTTTTTGACAATTCAACTGGCTCATCATCAGGAAAAGTCATTGATATTTCTTCTACTTTTTTTTCTATTAATATTTCTATTTTATCAGCATCAAATTTTTCAACTATCAGCATATGACGTCCCCATAAAGAAGCGTCATCAGCCTCATATTGAAGAGCATACTTAATCCAATCAGGTGTACACACATGTAGCTGATATAAAGACCCTCCGTCCTGACCAACTAAACCAACGGTCACTGTAATCCATAAACTAAAAAATTCTAAACTATCTGGTTTATGGTCAGACAAATAGTCGCCACCGACATCAATACTTTTAAGACAAATATTCATTATTCAATCACCAAATGTCCATTACTAATTACAGTACCTTTACTATCGAGTTGCACGAAGTTTGCTTGAACGCCAGTTGGGTTAAATTCACTCGGAGTATTAGGTTTATCTGTTGGAGGCCGATATATCCTTGTACCATCGGCGCTTTTCAAACAACCAGTACTCAATTAAAGGGAAGCGTCCCCTTTTAGTTTCACTCACTCTGATAGAACCTCTATAGGTGCACTGACAGACAGAGTTTCGTTATTGATTTTATCAGTTAAAGTTACCTGCACTACCAAACTTACAGGCTCGCCAGATGCAACAAGGTCTATTATGGTATCGGAAAGCGCCAACACTCCTGGTTGAGGTGGCTGATGTTTTTGACATAAAGGCATCTCAGGCCCATCAGCTAGCACAGTAGTGCCTTCAAGCACTTTAGTTTGTAGTTGAATATTACACTGCCCTTTATTATCTGAACCACCACCCCAGTAAAGAATAACCCCCGCGAATTTTGAATTGACTTGGGTTTTGGTGAATGCAGTTAATTTTGGTGTTTCAGGCTTTGACCACATTTCTACGAATGCGTCTGCATCTGGAACTAAAAAAAGCCTAACACCAAATGATTGAGTATCAGCAACATTTGGGCGATCTTGCGCAAAAGCTAATGCTGGAGAAACAACTAGTAATACTGTGGCTAAAAATTTAATCATAATTTTATTCTTCGGATTACCTTCCAGTCGGTTCTGACACCTAACGCCGCAAACAGCGGCAGACTTGTTGTTAATTAAAGGGGACGCTTCCCTTTTAGTTATCCATCAGACAATACGACAAAATAGTGACTTGGTACTTTAAACAATAGTCAGTCAACCACTCCAAATAAAGCTGCTTGTCGTCATCACAAAAAAACACATCCTCACGCCGATTACCTCGTTGGGTAATATGGTGAGCGATAGTTGGAAAAACATGTCTGGCTACTCTGGGCATACCGTTA
>ENA-OSET01001381-OSET01001381.1-sediment-metagenome-genome-assembly--contig:-NODE-1381-length-25286-cov-12.393312_pt1 | contig 25286 bp, 22 predicted proteins | sample MGYA00237882_ERZ534229 | MGnify/ENA primary metagenome ERZ534229 (study PRJEB26408, sample SAMN06266212) | sediment metagenome | isolation source: Hudson Canyon methane seep mesocosm | place... | reverse complement strand
AAAGTTAAGTTTTGGTGAATGCTGCTCAATTCCCATTTGAAAAAGTACTGAGTGGCCTGTAATTTTCCTTGATAGAAATGGCTGTCATCATTGTTTTTGGTGGCACTCGTTCCTAGCTTAGCCAAACCGGCTTCGGCTGCAAGTGCTTGTTGTAACCATAACCAGGCCACTACCACCTTGCCGACTATATTCATATAGCACGCTGCATTGGCTAGGGTTTTATCGACACCGGACTGTGCAAGGTCGCCACCTAATTGCAGGGTTATTTTTTGCACGGATAGTAATGCCTTACCCAAGTCTTTGGCCCACTCTGAACAGCGGCTATCATCAAGCGCTTGTGCGCGTTGAATGTCCAAATTAATGCGTTGGCCCAAGAGCTGCAAACCCAAGCTTTTGTGTTGCCACACTTTTCGGCCCAGCAAGTCCAGTGCTTGTATACCATTGGTGCCTTCATGGATTGGGTTTAGGCGGTTATCGCGCCAGAACTGCTCAACAGGGTATTCGCGGGTATAGCCTGATCCGCCTAGTATTTGAATGGCGAGGTCGTTTGCCTTTGGGCCAAACTCGGAGCACCAGGATTTAATCACGGGTGTTAGTAGGTCAAGTAGAATTTGTGTTTTCTCCACCTGGCCGGCATCATCCAGAGTGTTGATGTCATCTAGCAGAGAGGCGCCGAGTAGGCACAGTGAAAAGCCGCCTTCCACATAGGACTTTTGCGCTAATAACATGCGTCGAACATCAGCATGTTGGACAATGGGAATAGGAGGAGATGTAGGGCTGTCTGTGGCATGTCGGCCTTGTACCCTATCTCGGGCGTATTCAAGCGAATATAAATAGCCTCGATAACCAATCACCATGGCACCCATAGCCACTCCCACTCGGGCTTCGTTCATCATTTGGAACATATAGCGTAAGCCTTGATGTTCTTCGCCAATCAAATACCCTTCGCAAGCGCCATTTTCGCCAAATGATAATGCGGTTGACGTAGTACCACGATAGCCTAGTTTATGAATTAACCCGGTCAGCGCAACGTCGTTACGTTGGGGTGGCTTGCCTGCGTCGTCCAAAGTGAATTTAGGCACTAAAAACAAAGATATGCCCTTAACGCCTGGTGGGGCACCTTCAATTTTTGCGAGTACCAAATGTACGATATTCTCGGTCATCTCGTGATCTCCACCGGAGATAAATATTTTATCGCCTTTGATCAAGTAGTGACCTTGTTCTGTGCGCTTGGCTGAAGTACGTATATCTGCGAGAGAGGAGCCTGCATGGGGTTCAGTGAGTGCCATTGTGCCGCTGAAGCGACCTTGTAGCATAGGCGCCAAAAATTGTGCTTTTAAGGTCTCACTAGCAAATATATTGATTAGGTTTGCGGCGGCAGAGGTTAAAAATGAATAGCCGGAGGTGGACGGGTTAGCACTAGTAAAGTAACCCATACAGACGGCCATGATCACTTCCGGTAGTTGCATACCATCCAATTCATAGTCTTGTCGGCCCGCGATAAAGCCTGCCTGAGCCAAAGCATCAAAGGCGATTTTCACTTCAGGAATTATGCTGACTTTTTTGCCGTCAAATTCGGGTTCCTGGCTGTCTAATTTTGCATTATGGGGTGCAAACAGATCTGTCGCTATTTGAGCTGCGGTATCGATCGCCGCATTAAAGGTTTCTTGGCTATGTTCTGCAAAGCGTGCTCTTTGTGTTAGCGCCGCACTGTCGAGCACTTCATACAATTGAAACTGGATATCGCGGGTATTTAATAATGTGTTAGACATAACGAGCCTTTTAACTGGATTGAATGCAGATCACTAACGTCACTATCTCATATAAACAAGTTAGTTATAATTGGCTGTTATGACATAATATGTGCGATTATCGCCATTCAGGATTAATCTTTTCTAGGGGTATTTTATGCGTCATGTGACAGTATTAGGCTTCGAATATGCATTTGCCTCTGCCATTACCGGGGTGTCGGATTTACTGAGTACTGCAGGTGTGACCTGGAACTATATTCATGGCAAGGCTATGGAGTCTGAGTTTAAAGTGGAGGTTGCCACCTTGGACGGAGGCCCTGTCAGGTGCGCGAATAATATTGAAATTCAGGCACACAAAGCCCTTGCTGACATTCAGCAAACCGATTTGCTGTTAATACCGACCATTGCCGGTGATATTGAGCAGACACTTCGGCTTAATGCGGATCTATTGCCCTGGGTCGTAGAACAAGCAGAGCAGGGGGCTGATATTGCAAGCAATTGTACTGGGGCATTCTTATTGGCCGAGACTGGTTTATTAGACAATAAATTAGCGACGACGCATTGGGGCTTTGTCGATGAATTCAGGCGTCGTTATCCAAAAGTTGATTTACAGTCAGAACAGTTGATCACTGCTGATGGCTCGTTATTTTGTTCGGGCGGTGGAATGGCATGGCTGGACATGGCTTTATTTTTAATCGAACGTTATTGCGGTTACGACATCGCGATGGCGAGTGCGAAGTCTAATGTTTTTGATATCAGTAAAAGAAGCCAAGCGGCGTACAGTAGTATTCCGGGTAAACGTTACCATCAGGACAGTGCAATACTTACCTTACAAGATTGGTTGGATCAGAATTTCTATCAAGACATTACTATTGCTTTGTTGGCTGAAAAAACTTCAATGACAGAGCGCACATTGATCCGGCGATTCAAACAAGCAACAGGCGACAGCCTAATACACTATCTTCAGTGTCTTAGAGTCGATGCGGCAAAAAAGTTATTGAGGCGTGAACATATAACCATTGAAGCAATTACACATGACGTTGGCTACCGAGATGTGTCTTCTTTTATTCGCTTATTTAAAAAACATACGGGGCTGTCACCGAGCGCACATCGGGCACGTTTCTCTTAAGGGGACGTGAAATTGGATCTAGGCGTATTTTTCAATACCCTTATTTAAGACACGATCAAACCAAATATTTGAAATAAACCTAGTCGCTTTTAGGCTTACTTTCGAGATTAATGTGTTTAGGTCCAAGCAGACTTTGCTGCCCGCTAACACCAGACTTAATGTGCTCGATAGAACCGCCTCCATCAAGGAAGACCTTAATCTGCTCATCAATAGAACGAGACGTTTTAGTCGCTGCTGGCTGTTTCTTTTTTGCTGGAGCTTTAAGTTGAGTCGCCATGATATGTCTTACTATTATATGAAGTGATCGGTCATTGTACACTATTCCTATAATTTTAGACGGATTTACTAATTTGACTACGATTGATTGAGTGAATCAATCAATACAGACACTCTCAATAACAATTACAGAGTGTCTGTCCTTAAATTTCATCATGGAAAATTGACCTTGTTTATTATTCCTGACTCCAAAGTGCAAGCCATCTGTGAAAAGTACAATATTTCCTACAATACAGGTCCTTTTTGGGGGCAATATAAAACAGTGCTAGCAAGAATTACGCGATATTCGTTACCCAGTAGGCAGCCCGCGAACGCTCAAGTCGTTTAGATTAGAGTCTGCGCATCGGGGTCACTTCATTGTAATCATAGAAAAAATCGAGTTTGGCTCTATAGGTTTAATCATTAGATGTGAAGCTTTTCTTGTATAGGGTTGTGAAGCGGTCTACTTTTACTTATGAATTCCCTAATGCAGGAAATGACAGTGAATTTAAACGTCACTAAGTATGAGCAGATATGGATTGACGGGCTTTGCTTTCTGCTGTGAGAGCTGGATGTGCAAATGAATGTCGCTAGCCATAGGTTGTAGGTATGAATATAAATGATTATTTTGAACAGCTAGGCTCTGGCTCTCCTATTGTGTTTATTCATGGTTCGTATGCAACCGGTTCCACATGGAAAAAGATGATTGAGCAATTGGCAGTGAATCATCATTGTATTTCGATAAAGCTTCCCGGTCACGGTGGCGCACCCGATCCAGGTGACTTTTCTGAGCCTTCCATTGAAACAGAGCTGTTGATTTTAGAACAGGTGGTTAATGAGTTAACGGCTGAGCCTATACACCTCGTTGGACATTCTTATGGCGGCGTTGTGGCCTTAGCGCAAGCGCTTAAGGGTAATTTGAGCGTGAGTCAGATGACATTGTTTGAACCTGTTTCGGTGTGGGTTTTGGACGTAGAGAAAGATGAAGCAATGAGTGCTCTAGTTCGTAAGTTTTTGGTGAAATACCGTCATGATGTATCGCAGGGATGCCAATACTCGTGTGGTCAAGTGATTGATTTTTGGGGCGGTGAGGGTAGTTTTGAGTCATTACCCAGTTTTATTAGAGATAGTATGGATACATTAACGCGAAACAATATTCGTCATTGGGATATTTGCACATCCATACGTAGTAACAAAAGTGATTTACAGGGTTGCTCTATACCGACTCGCTTAGTTTGTGGTACTGAATCTAATCCGGTAGCCCACGCGATAACGGATCACTTAAACAAAGAAATCCTGAATAGTAAAAAGTACACAATCGAGGGCGCGAGCCATTTCTTGGTTACTAGTCATGCCAGCGAATGTCTGTCGGTACTTAAGGATAAAACTATTTTGCTATTTTGATATATTCCTTACACCTTATTGAACGCTGGTCTATATTTAATTATTACGATATTTTGTATCAAATGAGCCAAAGCATTATTCACTTAAAATGAGTGTTTTATTCCTGTGGCTACAATGGGGTTAGATGAAATAATGCCAGATAAAACAGCAGTCGATAGTATTGATATTAATGAAGAGGAAGCAGAGCTTGTATTAAAGGGAATCAATATTCCTCCTCACCCCTACATACTTCTGGATATAGCAGAGGTATACCCCGATATAGGGAAGATCTCTTCAATTATTATCAAAGACCCTAGCGTCGCAGGGGCCATCATTAAAGTGATTAACTCGGCTGCTTTTTCATTGGCAAGAGAAATAGACTCTGTTCAGGAGGCGGTTACCCTTCTGGGGCTCGATAGTGTGTTAAACGTGGTTAATGCTGTACTGTTGAAAAATTCCTTTCAAGATACTATTGATATGGATGCACTACAGGCATTTTGGAGTGCCAGTGATGACACTGCCGTTGCTGGGGCCTTAATTGCTAAAGAACTTAAGCTATGTAAGCCTGATACAGCCTATATGATTGGATTGTTCCATGACTGTGGCATTCCTTTGATGATGCAGAAGCAAAAAAATTATCTTCATCTGCTTCATAAAATATATGGACAGAGTCAATACGCGTTTACTACCGTTGAAAATCACGTACTCAAAACAAACCATACAGCCTGTGGTTATTTTCTTGCTAAGTCATGGAAGTTACCGAAAGTAATTTGTGAGGTTATTAAGCAACACCATAATGTTGAGTTAATGAATGAACTCTTTAGAGGTGATCAATCAGAGGTTGCGACGCTCATGGCTGTAGAAAAAATAGCAGAGTATGTGACTAGAGAGTATAAAACCATAGGCGGTAGTGAAGAAAGCCACGAGTGGCCTGTAATTAAAGACAGTTTGCTAGCTTACGTTGGCATTTGTGAACTTGATGTTGAAGAATTAAGAGAAAAAGTAATAGAGACGATTCAAGAAGGGGATGCAGGGTGATTGGCTGGACAGAGGCTAAATTTTATTAGCATTTTTACTTTTAAACGGTAAATATTCACAAGCGCTTGCGTGGTAACTCTCTACTGACGTGCGCTCTTGATGCAAGAAATCTGCAATGGCTCGTCGGAATTCAGGCTCAGCTATCCAGTGGTTGGAATACGTGTAAACAGGGCGAAAGCCGCGTTGAATTTTATGTTCTCCCTGTACACCAGGGTCAAAGCGTTTTAAGCCTTCACGAATGCAATAGTTAATTCCCTGGTAATAACAGGTTTCAAAGTGCAGGTGTTTGAATTCCTGAATGCAACCCCAGTAACGACCATATAAGGTGTTACTATCACGAAAATTTAAAGCCCCTGCGATGTATTGACCCTCTCGCTTGGCGAGTACTAATACAATCGCTTCCGGCATGGTTTTGGCTAACAGTTGAAAGAATGATTGGCTTAAATAACCTCCATGCCCACTGCGTTTCGCATAAGTCATTTGGTAAAAATAATAGAAACGATTCCATATTTCTTCGGGAATACCATTGCCGGTAAATACCTCAAGAATTATATTTTGGTCCCATACTTGTTGACGTTCTTTTTTCAGGTTCTTGCGTTTTCGTGAGTTAAACGTTGAGAGAAAATCATCAAAGCAGGTGAAACCTTCATTAATCCACTGAAAGTGCACGGCAGTTCTTTGCATTAATTGAGGAGCTAGAGTTTGTGATAAGTCTTTTGAAGGGAAGAGTAAGTGCCAGGAAGATAATTTTCTACGCGCACAGTATGCAATGATGTATTCATTTATCGCACTAATAATTGATTGTTGATCATAGCCTTCTGCAATGCAGATACGTGGACCACTCACCGGTGTAAAAGGAATCGCGCTGACTAGCTTGGGGTAGTAGGCCCAACCATAATGTTGATAGGCATTGGCCCAGGCATGGTCAAACACATATTCGCCATAGCTGTGTAACTTGAGATAGCTAGGCATTACCGCGACCAGTTGAGCCTCTTCATATACTAATAGGTGCTGAGGTTGCCATCCACTGTTTTGATTTCCTGTACCCCCCACCGCTCCACTCAACTCTAAGGCGTGTAGAAACTCGTAACGAGTGAAAGGGTAGTCGCAACCTGTAACTACGTTCCAGTCGGCTTTACTAACTTGGTTTAGGCTCGTGATAATGTTAAAAGTAAATGACAAAGTGACTAAAACCTACTTGTTTGCTTAGTCGAAGACATTAGCGCGTGAGATCTTGTTCGGTCAAGTATTAAGGTGAAATAGATGAGAAGTACACAAAGCTATAATCAACAATTAATACATGCCTTAAAAAATGAAATATATGGCAAAGCTATTTTTACTATTATGGCAAAGTTCAGTTTGAGTAAAGAGTATCGAAATAAATGGTTTCAACTCGCTCAACTTGAGGCGCTAACACAAGCTAAACTAGCCCCTATAACTCAACCAATAAGCCTATTGAATCGTAAAACTAATACTTACATGGGTTATGCCGTAGGTTTTCTATCATTACTTTTACCAAAAAGTATCTTTTTAAACGCGTTATTAAAAGAAGCTGAGCGTTATCTGCCTATATTTAAGCAGCTAGAGTCTCTTGGACCAGAAAAAGATCGTACTATCCTTAGTTATTTAACAGCACATGAACAAGCATTAGCTGATTTTGCTCAATATGAGCTTGCTGGCCACCAACAGAAATCGTTATCTCCTATTCTATCAATGCTGTCCACAGCGTTTTTCTGAGCCGTCAGACGAGGGCAGAAAAGTTAAGCCCTCGCGGTTTTATAGACCTTAGACCTTAGACCTTAGAACTTAGAACTTAGCGCTTAACTGTAACCATATCTTGGTGGTATCTGTTGCATGCTCGTCAGCGTTATAAGCTGCGCCTTTCAGCAATACGTTGTAACGTTCAGCGAAGTCTTGGCTAATGGCTAAATCGATTTCATCACCGTACTCGGCACCCCCTTCATTTGCTTCAAACTGGTGATAGGTTAGCGCAATCTTTGGACCTGCCAGTTTAGTAGCAACAGTAAGATATAAATCCTCTAAACCATCGTCTGGTGTTGCAAGGAACTTATCTGCCCAACCATTGAACTTGTGGTTTGTTCCCAGTGGAGTAGAGAACCCGTAGTCACCGTCATCAGAACCTAATACTTCATAACCCAGCTTAGCGGTTATACCTGCAACAGTAGCGCCTAGTTCTGTTACGTAATAATCCGCTTCATTTGATGCAGTATCATCTGTTTCTTGTGCTGCGTACTCAAATGTATAAAGGAGCGACAACACATCTAGATCTGTTTTACCCGCAAAACGAACACCGTAAGTATCACTGATATCTGTCAGCATGTAAGCATAGGCACTGATTGCACCAAATGGCAGGCTTTTATTGTTGATATTTAGAACCTGATGATTCTCGCCGTTGATGTTAGTACCCTTAATGGTATTAACATTGGTAATGTTGGTTAACACTACCGTTGTGTCTGGAATAGACGTGTTAACCAAGGTAAATGCATCGTAAGTCTGCTCGTTCTGTCTCCAACCAACACCACCAACAAAACGTTGGTTATCAAGTAATATTCTTTGGCGACCATAACGAACCAAAGTATCAGCAGGTGCTGCATAATCGAGGTAAGCCTGATTTACATCAGTGTTCTTAGGGTCTGCAACAACTGGATAGTCCGTCTCATCATTTTGGGTGTCATTGTAAGTGCCAGAAAGCACTTCAGTGGTATTATCAAACTCTACAAATGCTGTTGCGTTTTGATACTGCTTTGTTTTGTAGTTTAAACGTGTTTTAAGCGTAGAAGCATTGGCGTCTTTATTTTTTCCGTCCTGATCAACAAACTCATAACGGTATCTAAAGCTTAAAGATGCATCACCTCCAGTAAAGGCTTCTTCAAGTGAAGTAGCTGGTGCTGCAGCAAACGCTGAAGTAGAACTTGCGATAGCAACAGCTAGCGCAGATAATTTAAGTGGGTTCTTCATTTAATTACTCCTGATTTAATAAATTTTTTATTACCATGGCTTATTGATCGTGTGACTAAGCTGCTTCGGGTTTACTGTGCCTTTCATGTAAAAATGAAAGTACTTGAGCCCGGTAATGGTTGTAGGTAGGGTTATCTGCCAGGGCGAGTCGATTTCGTGGTCTGGGGAGATCGATATGGAGAATTTCTCCAATTGTGGCTTCTGGCCCATTAGTCATCATGACAATGCGGTCTGATAATAAAACAGCCTCATCAACATCATGGGTAATCATAATAACGGTGCTATTAAGGTCGGCTTGGATCTCCATTAGTGAGTCTTGTAAATGAGCTCTGGTGAGCGCATCGAGTGCGCCAAATGGTTCATCCATCAGCAATACTTTGGGTTTCATTACCAAGGCTCTGGCTATGCCAATACGCTGCTTCATACCGCCTGAAATTTCTCCCGGACGTTTTTTAGCTGCGTGAGTCATATGTACTAGGTCAAGGTTATGCATGACCCATTCATGACGTTCTTTTTTGTTCATGGTTTGTTTGAAAATGGTGTCTACAGCGAGTTTTACGTTTTCATAACAGCTAAGCCAGGGGAATAGAGAATGGTTTTGAAACACCACTGAGCGTTCTGGCCCCGGTTCTGTGACTTCCATTCCGTCAAGAATAACGCCACCGGTTGTGGCTTGATGCAAACCCGCCACAATGTTGAGCACGGTTGATTTACCACAACCAGAATGACCAATAAGGGAGATGAATTCGCCTTTATCTATTTTAAGACTCACATCATCAAGCGCTTTAAATGGGCCTGTAGGTGTAGGGAATTCAATAGAAACCTGTTCAATGCTTAAATAAGATGCGCTCATAATATTGCTTCCTGTATTTTAATAAATTATTTTAAAATGGCCGTTTTATCCCAAGACACTGCTTTTTGTAGGCTCAGCATTAGACGGTCTAAGATAAATCCGATAAACCCTATGGTGAGTACCGCGACCATGATGCGCCCTAGAGAGTTTGAGCTGCCATTTTGAAATTCGTCCCATACAAACTTGCCTAAGCCCGGGTTTTGCGCCAGCATTTCTGCGGCGATTAATACCATCCATCCAACGCCTAGCGATAAACGAAGACCGGTAAAGATCATCGGAATTGAAGAGGGCAGTACAATCTTGGTTAATTTTTGGAACCAGCTCAGCCTTAATACTTTGCTTACGTTAATTAAGTCTTTATCGATGGACCCAACTCCAACGGCGGTATTGATTAATGTGGGCCATAAACAACAGAGCATGACGGTAATGGCCGAGGTCACAAATGATTTGGCAAACATCGGGTCGTCGCTCACGTATAGCGCACTAACCACCATCGTGACGATAGGTAACCAAGCTAAGGGTGATACGGGTTTAAAAATTTGAATAATAGGGTCTAGTGCTGAATAAACTGTTTGGTTTAGGCCACAAAGAATACCTATTGGAATGGCTATCAGGCTGGCTAGCAAAAAACCCGTAAAGACGGTGTAGAGACTGGTCCAGATTTGATCTAAATAAGTGGGCCGACCGTTATAAGTGCGCCACTTTATTTTTGCTTCAGGGTTTTTCGCGAGCTTTGCTTCGTTTCTTTTTTCTTGGCGTTCATAAAAGGCGACTTCTTTTTCGCCCTCTGCATAATATTCGTCTACTAGGCTTTGTGCTTGCTCAAGTACCTGGCTTGGCCCTGGAACTTGTCCTAGGCTGGTGTTGACCCTAGAGGCTGAAACATCCCAGAGAAATAAGAAAATCGCAAAGGCGAAAATAGGAAGGCCAATGGTTTTAAGAATGATACTGAGTTGTTCACCTGGTTTCTCGCCTTTCGACATGCGGACAAACGGGACAAACCAACTGAGCCCCGTTGACTCAAAAAAGTTAATCATTCGTGTAGACATAAGGATACAGCCTTAAAAATTGGGGTTAAGTGGTGTTCGTATTCATTTACTTCAGGGTTTATTGCTATACCGGAGCCGTTTACTGGAGCTGCGGTATAGCTATTCGGCGTTAGATTTTATCTTTGCCTTTTAGACCGATTTTAAATGACTCAAGGTAAGCGTTAGGCTGCTTGCCGTCATAGCTGATACCGTCAATGAAGTCATTTTGTGGTGGCTTGAAACCATCTTCAGTATTAAAGTCTGGGAAGTCGCTAGCCTTTAATTTACCTTCTGCAATCAACTCTTTAGCTGCCTGAGCATAAATATCTGGGCGATACACGCTTTTCGCAATATCCATATACCAGCTGTCGGCCTTCTGCTCTTCAATCTGTCCCCAGCGGCGCATTTGTGTTAAATACCAGATGGCATCACTGTAGTAGGGGTAGGTTGCGTTGTGACGGAAGAATACATTGAAATCAGGTACTGCTCGTTTATCCCCTTTTTCGTATTCAAAGGTGCCCGTCATACTGTTGGCAATAACATCGTAGTCTGCTCCAACATAATTAGGCATAGATAAAATTTTTGAAGCTTCAGGTCGGTTGCCGTTCTCGTTAGCATCGAGCCATTGAGCTGCACGAATAAGAGACTTAACAACGGATATGTGAGTGTTGGGGTATTTATCGGCCCATGCTTTACTTACACCAAAGACTTTTTCCGGGTTGTTTTTCCATATTTCATAATCGGTAATAACCGGTACACCAATGTCCTTGAATACAGCTTGTTGGTTCCAAGGCTCACCTACGCAATAACCATAAATAGTACCGGCTTCCATGGTGGAGGGCATTTGAGGGGGAGGGGTGACAGATAAGAAAGCATCCGCGTCTATCTGCCCTGATGTATCGCCTTTATGAGGGGCATATAGTCCAGGGTTTATACCCCCTGCGGCTAGCCAATAACGTAATTCATAATTGTGGGTAGATACTGGGAAGACCATCCCCATGTTAAATGGCTTGCCTTCATCTTTATATTTCTCGATAACTGGCTTTAGGTAATCAGCCTTTATTGGGTGAACAGGCTTACCGTCTTTATCTTTAGGAATGTGTGGCTTCATTTCATCCCAAACCTTATTAGATACGGTGATGGCGTTACCATTAAGATCCATGCTGAAGGCCGTGATAATGTGCGCCTGTGTGCCAAAACCGATGGTTGCGCCTAACGGTTGTCCTGCCAGCATGTGAGCGCCATCTAGTTCGCCGGTGATAACTCTGTCTAACAGTACCTTCCAGTTTGCCTGCGCTTCTAACTCAACAAATAGTCCCTCATCTTCGAAGAAGCCTTTTTCATAGGCAATGGCAAGTGGTGCCATATCGGTTAGTTTGATAAAGCCAAATTTCAGCTCATCTTTCTCGGGCTCAGCTGCAAACGTTGCGCTAGGTAAGGTGATAGCCATAGATATTGAAAGTGGCAGTATTAGTTTTTTAAAGTACTTTTTCTTCGTATTGAAAATGCCCATGAGGACTCCTTATTAGATATTTAATTATAAATTCTACTTATAAGGAGGTATTACAAGGCTTGTGCCATAAATATAAAAAATATAGTCATTTCAAGGTGTTATATTATTATTGTTTATTTTTATATATTTTATAGGTAGTAAGAAACTAAATTATGCACTTATAAGGTGGTACCTTGGTCAGGTTTGGGGCGTGTTGCTGTGGATGATATGAACTAAATTGGATTGAAAGGGTTTAAAGTGCTCTACATGAGTGCAGGTTATTCGTGTTTTTTGTCACTAAGTTAAGAGCTTAAGAACTATATTTTGAATCTAGTATCCATGCTTCCATTTCTTCATCAATATGCTGGCTCATTAGTTTTGAAGCTTGTTGTTGTAGTTTGTGAGTTGCGGTAATAAAAAGACTACCAGTGAGGTATATTTCTTCAGATGGAATATGCGGGCTGTTGTTATCACTAAAGTGGTCTTGGAGTTGCGCAATAAAAGTACCTAGATGACTTTCATTATTATGGCGGGATCTGGCTTGCTGAATAATGTGGTAATACCTGGTACTGCTGTTGGTAATAATAGACTGTGCACGTTCATTTGTTGATTGTATTGAATTAATAAGACAGCTAATTCGAGAGATTAATTCTTTTGGATTTGATGCTTGGGCTGCACAGTGAGTTGCAAGCCCTCTGGCCTGAGCCGCTACTTCTATTAGTTGTGGTAGTTGGCTCATGCTGTAGTCTGATAGTGCTTGATATTCAATGTTTTGTTGTGTTTGAGAAATTTTCTTATTTATATCTATGATGATCTTTAGAATGAGCCTAATTAAATAACTATGCAGCTGGAAGTTTTGTATTATGCTGTCTTTTTGCCATTGGCTTTGTATGGTTTTCCATTCACCGTATAGCTGATTTAATTCCTTGTTTTTGAGTAGGCCTTGAGATTTCTGACTGAGTTCAGTCATGAGTTTGTTGCTTATTTTTTGAATACTCCAAAGTCTATTTTCAAAGAACAGGTCACCTCCAAGGGAAGCAAGTACTGCAGCACGATGCCTTTGAATTTCCAACATAAGGTCTAGTAAGGTTTTACTCAGTTGAATACCTTCAATGCGCAGTTTGCGCTCTTGGTACAGAATGGATACGTCTATTGTACAGTTACTATTATTACTCGGGTTGAGCATATTGATTCTCCCATTAGTTATTTAATGGGCAGCAATTAATATACCAAAGTGGGTATGTGTGACTTGGTGTTAGCTGTATATTGATCTCTAGGGTATGCCTTGTTGTTTGAAGGGAAGTGCCCTATATTCTATTTTCAAACAAGGAGAATAACATGATTGGATATGTAACCTTAGGTACTAATGATTTGCAGCGAGGCGCTAAATTTTATGATGAGCTGCTAGCAGAAATTGGTGCTAAACGATTTATGGAAGAAGATACCTTTGTTGCATGGGCAATTGAGCCTGGTCAACCAAGTTTAGCCATCACCAAACCGTTTGACGGTAATGCAGCAACAGTGGGTAATGGCGTTATGGTTGCACTCGCAGTAGAAACCCCTGCACAGGTTGATGCGCTGTATGCAAAAGCTATTGAGCTGGGAGCAACCGATGAGGGGCCTGCAGGCCCTAGAGGAGACCAGTTTTATGTGGGGTATTTTCGTGATTTGGACGGCAATAAGCTTAACTTTTTCTGCATGACCTAAGGTTAAAAGCATCGTTGCTGGGTAAATCAATCTTCCACTGGTTGTCGAAAGCTGTTTCAAAATGAAAATGATAGGTATTGGTGACGAGCACTGCAAACTTGCCATTTATATTGGTAATAGGCCTCCCTTGGATGAATATCTTGTTCGAGAGCAGCTTATTCCTGCTAGAGGGGATGAGTTGGCAAGAATAGGGCGTGAAACAGGGAACCATTGGCGTAAAATCATCAATATCTATGCTAAGTTGGGATATATGTTAGACCCAAAGAATTTTCCAACTTGGCAGGCGTATAGGGATGATTTTTTGTTGACGAGAGAATCACAGCAGGCCTTACTTTTTAATAACGCTATAGCCACTAGAGCGCCAGATGGCATTGGTATCATTTGTGGTAAAACCCACGCAATGACACTTGTTGATGAAAGTGATCTACAATGGATTGATAGTGATTTTGCTATCAACCGATCTCTGCGTCTTATTGTTACGCCTTATTTTGATTATCGGCAGTTATCCAATGTTAAGTTGGAAAAACTGGTGGAGATTATCGGCTCTTTAACCAAGGAGTGAAAGATGCAGCCACGCTTCATTGCATTAATGGCTACCATACTACCTCTATTGGCTATTAATTTTGCTTACCTTCTTAGTGCTATGGCTGAACACATTCCTTGGTGTGTTCCTTATTTTCATGGTTGTACTTCCATCAGCCGAGCTGCGAGACAAGGCGATGCCATCTATCTTTTTCGAGTAGTGATGATTGTTAATGCCGTGTTGATGATATGGTATTGGCTGTATATTAAAAGCTGGCTAACGCAATTGGCCGGTAAACCCAATATGGTTTTTGTGATTATTCTTTTTCTGGGTATTATTGGTGCGTTGGGTGTCATTCTCTATGCTGATTTTCTTGGGGAAACAGAGCGAATACATCGCAAGTTTAGAATGTTGGGGGTCGCACTATATTTTACTATGACCCCTATGGCGTTACTAATTCAAACCAATGTACTGACCAAACTCAACCTCCGAAATGCTACTCCAGTAGTGCCTAAGGGCGTGATTCATTATCAAACCATGCTTTGTGTATTGATGTTTTTATGTGCTGTAATAGGGGCGTTGTACGAAGTGATGGACTGGGATACCAATGAAACAGAAAATATTCTGGAATGGAATTTTGTGGTTGTGATGTCTCTGTTTTATTTGAGTAATGCTAAAGTTTGGTACGATAGCCGGTTTTCGCTACATTTGGGGGGCGTTCCGGTTTTGCCTTCACAGTTAAATTCCTCACATCGCAACGATAGAAATTAAAAGAGCAATAATTGATATTTATGGCTATTAATCTGAGTAAACGTAATACCGTTCTCGTACCCTTAGTAGTTGGTACTTTTGCCGCGGTGATCATGCATTTATGGTTGCAAAGCATGGATCCTGTAGTGGTTGCAATACTTCCTGATGGCGGAGAATACTCAGGTGAAATGGTTGATGGAAAACTACAAGGTGATGGCGTTATACGGTGGGCTAGTGGGGCAATGTATAGCGGTTCGTTTCAAGAAGGACTAACTCATGGCGATGGACGCTTCACCTATGCTGATGGAGGGACCTATGAAGGCCAGTTCTCCAAAGGAATGATGCATGGCTTTGGTACGTTGACGGGCTCAAACGTAGGCGTATACAAAGGCGAGTTTTATGAAGATAAAATTAATGGGCGAGGACACTGGAAAGCGCCTGATTATGAGTATAAGGGAGAACTAAGCAAGGGGCAGTTTCATGGGCAGGGAGACATCTATTACCTCAATGGTTCCCGCTTTGTGGGTGAGTTTAAACGCAATAAATTTCATGGCAAGGGGGTATATACCTCGCCCTCTGGAGAAGTATATTCGGGTCAGTTTGACATGGGGCAGTTCACCGGGCAAGGGTCTTATACCAGTGAGACAGATGACGAACAGTATGTAGGAGGGTTTCGGGACTGGCTCTACAATGGTAACGGAACGCTGACAGAGAAAGAAGGAGATACCTATATAGGGTCGTTTATTGATGGTTCATTCACTGGGAAAGGCCAAAGTTTTAGTCAGGATGGCGCGCAATATAATGGGCAATTTCAAGATTGGGATTTTCACGGGAAAGGAGTATATACCACCGAGGAAGGGGATGTTTTTGATGGTCATTTTAAAGATGGCTATTACGATGGGGAGGGCTCGTTCACTCTAGCATCAAAAATTGATGGCATAGCCAAGTATACAGGCGTATGGCAGCGCGGCTGGCTGGTTGAGTCTGATGTAGAGGGGCTTGTTTACAAGCCTGAAGAAGCGGTTGGGGAAATACTGTATTCACAACATCGTCTACTTGAAGAGCAGCTGAGTAATTTAGCCGAGAATGATGAGCAAAAACAAGAATTGTTTTTTGTTGGCATCGGTGGGGATGGCAGTCAGGAGGTGTTTCGCCGCGAAATTATTTTTACACGTGATTTATTTACTGAACAGTTTGGTCTTATCGATCGTTCAGTTGTATTGATTAATAGTCGAAGGACGTATCGTAACTACCCTTTAGCGACAATGGATAGTATTAAACAAACCTTAGGGCGCGTGGCAGAAAAAATGGATCGTGATAATGACATCCTATTTGTTTACTTATCTAGCCATGGTTCGAAAGAACATCATTTTTATCTTAATCAGCCCAGTCTTCCACTCTCTAATATTCCGGCAGACGCACTTGGTCAGGCTTTGAAATCACTGAATATACGTAATAAAGTGGTTGTTATTTCAGCCTGTTATTCAGGTGGATTCATTCCCAAACTGGATGATGGAAATACCGTGGTGATTACCTCTGCCAGAGAGGATAGAACCTCGTTTGGCTGCGCTGACCGCAACACGTTCACTTATTTTGGCCAAGCTTATTTTAAAGAGGGATTGGCAGAGGGCTTAAACTTTTTTGACGCATTTGATAATGCGGAGAAACTGGTAGCTAAGTGGGAACAAGATGAGTCTGTTACACCATCTGAACCCCAAATACTGAAACCTGAAGCCATTACTCAGCGTATTAACTCATGGTTTAACCGCATTCGGTTGAGTGAACATTCTACTGTTATTAACGATTAAAGACCCACGCTAGTATCTTTATCAGAAATTTGATTGATAAGATTATCCAAGGGCATGGGTTTTCCGTAATAGAATCCCTGGGCAAGGTCGCACTGTATTGATTTTAAAAAGCGGGCTTGTTTTTCATTTTCAACCCCTTCGGCAACAACACTAAGTTTGAGTTTATGCGCCATTGCAACGACGGCGCTAGTGATTTCAGCGTTGTCTTTATCGTCAGGAAGATCCATTACGAAGGCTCGGTCTATTTTTATAGTATCTACTGGCAGACGTTTTAAATAGCTTAGTGAAGAGTATCCGGTTCCAAAATCATCAATGGACATTGAAAAACCCATATCTCGAAGAGCATTGAGTCGACTGATATTTTCTGGCTGATTATCTATAAAAGCATTTTCTGTTATCTCAAATTCAAAGTATTGTGTGTACTCGGGAATTGAGGAAAATAGTTTTTTAACCTCTGATACAAAGTGGACATCTTTGATTTGTCGGGGGGAGAGATTAATGGATATATTAATGTGCTCGATGTTTGCACTTAAAAGTGTTTTTATATCGTTAATGGCTTGTTTAATGACCCATTGGCCGAGAGGGATAATTAACCCGGTTTCTTCTGCAACGGGAATAAAATCGTCGGGATTCCTGGCTTCATCTTCTGAAAACTGCCAACGAATAAGCGCTTCTGCACCAACAATAGTTGAATTATCAAACTGAATTTTTGGTTGATAAAGTAAAATGAAGCTCTTGTTGTCAATGGCTGTTCTTAACTCTCTTTCTATGGTGTTTTTTCGTTTTACCTCTGTGTTCATGTCTTTACAGAAAAACTGGAAGTTATTTCGTCCTTTTTGTTTGGCTTGATACATCGCAAGATCTGCATTTTTGATGAGTTCATCCATATTGTTTGTATCATCGGGGGTTATGCTAATGCCTATACTGGCCGTAACAAAAATCTCGGTGCTTTGCAGGCGGATAGGGCTTTGGAATGACTTGAGGATACAGTTGGTTACTTTGCTTGCATCAGCGTAGCTGTTTATATTGCTGAGTAGCACTGTGAATTCGTCGCCGCTAATTCTAGCAATAGTATCGTTCTTTCGAACGTGTGCCTTTAAACGCTCAGATATTGCTTTTAGAACTGTGTCACCTGCTTCATGACCGAATGTGTCGTTGACCTCTTTAAAGTTATCCACATCAATAAATAGCAGGGCTGTTTTTTCATTTGTCCTATGAATATTTTGAATTACTTGCTCGAGCCGTGTTCTAAATAATACTCTATTCTCTAAGCCTGTGAGAGGGTCGTAGAGTGCAATTTTCACCATTTCATCTTTGCTTTTTTTCAAGATAGTTATATCTTCGCAAACTATCACATAATGAGAAATGTTTTTATCTTCTGCCCATAGTGGTGAAATTGTGGTGTTTAGCCAATGAATTACACCTTTATTATCTGTGCATTTAAGTTCACTCTGAATCTGCTTTTCTGAGGGTGATAAGAATAATGTAGTTGTTAGGTTGGGTAATGGCAGTATGTTTTTTAGGGTTTCGATAGATTGCTCTTCCAGCTCTCCCTGATTTAACCCGGTTAATTTTAAAAAGGCAGGGCTGGCATAGCTGATAATTTGGTTGGTATCAACAATAAGAACTGCGCTGCTGCAATTTTCTATTGCTTTGGATAGTAATTGAAGTGAAAGTTCACGATGCTTTCTTTGTTCTATTTCCTGGAAGAGTGCATTATTCACTTTATTAAGGCTATCAGTACGTGCTGTAACTCGCTGCTCTAAGTCTTTATTTAACGCAGAAAGAGCACCTTCTTTTTCGGTTAGTTGAATAGAGCTTGATAGAAGCCGTTCATTTACTTCGGTAAGGTGATGGGTTTTTTCAGATACCGCCATCTTTAACTTTCTGTTGAAGTAAAATAATACAGTTATCAAAATAATTACAATGATAGATATGATACCTACCGTTCGGAAGACTATGCGTAGGGTGTGTCCAGCCTGTTCTTTTTCTGGTGTATAAATAAAACCGTCATTCTGAAAGGTTCCTTGGGTCATGTTAAGATTGATAAACGTTTCTGCAATATGCTTCCAGCGGCCAGGGTTCATGTGCCCCATATCAACGAGCTTGGGTACAATCAGCTTAATGGTTTCTTTGGCCTCATATTGAAGCTGGTCTCTGCTTTTTTCAGAGTTATATTGTTTTAAGATAATCCCGATAATTTCATTGGGGTGTTCAATCGCATATCTCCAGCCTTCTATGGTTGCGGCACGAAATTGGGCAACTTCTTCTGGTTTGCTGCTAACGCGTTCTTCTTGAGTAAATAAAATGTCACCATAAAAATCGATGCCATAGTTTCTTGGGTCTATCAGGTTATAGGCTATGTTCTTCTCTTTTAGTAAGAAGGGTTGATCAGTAATATAGCCCACCATGGCATCTACTTTTCTTTCAATAAGGTCATTGATGTTAAAGGAGAGGGGGACAGACTCAATTTGAGATTCCTTTATGCCCTCTTTGAGGAGGATACCCAAGGTGTTTGCTCCATAGTGCCCATCAGGATACATAAGTTTTTTTCCAATTAGATCCTGGGGGCTTAAAATGTTTGAGCTTTTAAGACTCATTAATACAATGGGAGAATGTTGGATAAATGCAGCTAGTGCCGTTACAGGTTCCCCATTTAACCTATATAGCATGAGCTCTGAGTTAGCTACTCCATAGTCAGCTCTGCCTGATAACACCTCATCAATAGGAGTAATTTCTGGATTCGCTTCTTTGAGAGTGACCTCCATACCAGCCTTTTGATAAAAACCTTTTTCAATGGCCGCATAAAAGCCTGCAAACTGAAATTGATGCTTCCATTTTAGTTGAACGGTGATTGGGGTAAGAGGCGATGGCTCAGCTTTGTCGACAGCTTTTATCGGCATTGACAATGCTATAGATAGAATGATTAATAATGATGAAACGAGTTGTTTGACCTTGAAATTTTGAGCCATTAAAATCCTAAGAACTTTTAATTTACTAAAATCCTAGCGCTAGGGTTAATCGAGCAACAGTGGATACCTAAAGCTTAGATCAAAAAAGCATTGTCCACATTAAAAAATAAGAGACTTTACCTTGACTGATAAACTACTTTTTACCTTGTCCGATATAGCAACTGATGCTCATACTCGAATTCAACAGGATTTTAAAGATATTGACCCTATAGTCGGGGTTAACCGAAGTATGAGAAAAAATGGTGTTCCCGCCGATGCAATGACCATTGATTGTTTGAAAACTGGGAAGCGGATTATTCTTATATTGCATGATCAACAACCAAGTATTATTAGTTATCAATTTTCTTTTAAGAATAAAGACCCAGGTGACAAATTTGAGGTAATACAATTTAACGAGTTAACTGCAGACAAATTATATGATTGGATAAGTGGCTATTTTCAGGTGTAGAAAGTTAATTTAAGGCAGTCACTCTTGGCGTGAGGCTTAGGAGTGACTGGGTAGTTCTGATAGGGACTCGCTATTCCTTATCGCTTTCGACAAACTGATTAAGGTAATCATCAGCCATCTTCCAGTCATTATCTGGGTCGATGGTATAGCTAAAAGGCCTGGGGTTAGTTTCTGACTCAATTATTTTCTTAATGTGCTCATCGGCTTCAGCAGGGTTGTATACACGAAACAATAACTCACGGGTTTTGCGCCAGGTAATTCTGGCTAATGGCATTGCGTTGCCATTCATAAGTAGGTCTGATTCAACTTGCTTACAAAATGGTTCGATCGCTTTTGCTTCATGGTCCAGGGTTAAGCCTTTCTCATCTTCGGTCTCTAAATCTAATATCAGTGATAGCTGCCAGCTAAACAGTTGGCGTTGTTCCTGATTCAGGGCAGCTAATGAAGTATTCACCGCTGCATAAACCTGTGCACCTTCATCTTCACGTTGTATTACAGTATAAGATGGTTCTGGCACTACAAATTTTGTACTGGTCACGTTGAGGTCTCCTGCCTTATCTCGTTCTGCGATTTTGCGGCAAATTATACTGCCTATGAATAGCTGAAACCACCTACCACTAGAATGGTTTACATTTACAGCTCGAATTAGGGTGTAAAAAGCGGCCCTTTACTTAACGCTAAGGGCAAAAAACTATCTTTAATTTTGTAGTACACTTGTTTCGTCTCGGCTGAGTGATTGAAGCTATTTATAGAGGGAGTTAAAAAACAGAGTGCCACGGTTACGATAAGCATGAGACTAGATGTTTTTACATTATTATATGAAAACAGCTTAAGAGCGGTACCAAAGGAGCGCTTTATACGCGCATTCATAAAATCCACGCTGTAAACTTCGTCCAATGTTAAATGAATGAGGTAGCCCAAAAAGATAAAAAAACCCATTAGCCAAGACATAAAATTATTTAAGCCTGTAAGCTGGTAAGCAGAAACAACACTAAGCAGCCCAAAAAACACCCCTCCTAGCAAAGAATGAAAAACGCCACGGTGTACAGTAAGAGATTTGAAAAGAGGGCTCACTATAAAATTGATGATGGCGTAACAAACAATTATAAATAGCCATATTTCAAGCGTTGACGTGCTTAACGGAAGTTGTGATAGGCCTATACAAATGCTGATGCCTGAAATAACGAAAAAGATGATTTTAATTGTGGTGGAGTTGTCTGAGTCAATATCAGGTAAAATACCTCCAAAGGCACCGGCTATCCATAGTGTCATGACCTCTATGTAATTGATTAAACCCGCGCCAAATAAAACGGTAGACGCAATACCACTGCCAATAGTTGATATCTCAATATGCTTTTGAAAGTTCGCCACGGGAGCATTTACCTTGTACTGCGAATAGTTAGCTTATTGCTTAAGCTGGGGGCTGCGCAGTTTACCCCCTGATTCATGTAATAAATAGTGATTAAGCGTATTCTGGGTGCTTTTTAATAAATTTCTTTAGGCTAGTACCTGCCATTGTGCTGACTTTTTTTCGCAAAAAAGATGACCAACCCAATATCATTCCAGGCAAGCCTAGTGATTGACGGCTCCAGTGCCAGAAGTTGAATCGATCAATATGTTTAATGATCTTTCCATCTTTAAATTCGAATTCTGCATCAATAATGTTGTGCACAAATCGGCCTGTTTGGCTGAATGTGTAGGTTGGCTCCCAATGAGCGCTTACTTTGTCTTGTTCTTCTTTTACGGAAAAGGTCATTTTCAAATCTGCACCACGCTCACATAACATGTGCCACATGGCGCCCACTTCTTTACCGTTTAGTTCAAAGGCCTCATCACGAAAATATGCATCTGGGTGATAACACTCTGCCATGGTTTTGTAATCTTTCTTTTGGAATGCGCGGTAAAAACTTTCGATCAATAGCTTGTTACTATTCGATGCGTTGCTGCTCATGGCTTAGCTCTCTCTGATACGATTGGATAAAGCTAATTTTAGTTCCTGTTTATATTGAGCGCCAGAGGCATATATGACAACATAGGGTTGTGATAAGGCCTTTTTTGAGTTGCTGTTATTTGATAATCATCAGTAGGTATAGGGTTTATGAATTGTACTTTACTTGCTTTGGACGGCTGTCCTTTAAGCTCTGTTGCAGGGCCAATGGAGATCTTATCTTTGGCTAACAGCTTGGTACCTGTTGTAGATAGGATGAATATTCGTATTGCCAGTGAACTTGAAAATCCAGTCAACTGTGTAGGAGGGGTACAACTGACGACACATTGCTCGTTGGATGATATTGAGCGTACTGATTTACTGATTTTAGGCGCAATAGGCCAGCCTAGTCAGCGTACAGAGGCTTTTAATGAGAATACCTTGGCATGGATTCAACACCAATATAAGAACGGTTCTCAAATTGTCAGTATATGCTCGGGTGCTTTTTTATTAGCGGCTACAGGGCTTTTGGATGGAAGGCAAGCCACCACACATTGGGCTTGTGAGCAATTATTTCGTGAACGCTACCCTAAGGTTAATTTGCAAAGTGAGCAGATGATTACTCAGGATGGGGCTTTATTTTGTTCAGGCGGCGCTAGTGCCTATCAAGATATGGCGTTATTTTTGGTGCGACAACATTACGGTGACCAAGTTGCGCATCAATGTGCTAAAGCAGTATTAATTGATTTAGACCGACACACTCAACAGCAGTACGCCAGTTTTACACCGTCAAGACAGCATCAAGATAGTGTCGTGCACAGCTTGCAAGATTGGCTCAAAGATCATGCTACGGAGAACTTTTCTATTGCTTATTTGGCTGAAATGGCCAGCCTAAGTGAGCGCCAACTGAAGCGTCGCTTTAAGCAAGCCACCAGTGAAACACCTTTAGCTTATATTCAAGCGTTAAGGATGGAAACAGCCAAACACGCATTAGAAACCAGTAGTGCTCAGGTGGAAAAAGTGAGTAATGTATCAGGCTATGAAGACGTCCGTTTTTTTCGGCAGTTATTTAAACGTTATACTGGATTATCGCCTTCTGAGTATCGACGTAAATTTGGTTTAAGCTCTCTTGGTATAAGTAGTCATGCGCCTAGATAAATTTATTTGTAAAAGCACCGACCTAAGCCGCACAGAAGCAACAATATTGCTTAGGGAAGGGCGGGTGATTGTGAATGATGAAGTTATTACAAACGAAGCCACTCAAGTACATGAAAACAACAGTATAACCCTTGATGGACAAGTGCTTACCCCGCGCCCCTCGCGCTATATTATGATGCATAAGCCGCTTAATACGGTTTGTTCAAATGTAGATGACTCTTATCCCTCTTTGTTTCGTTATATTGATATAGATAACGTGAGCAATCTTCATATAGCTGGGCGCTTAGATGCTGATACAACAGGTTTAGTATTGATTACTGATGATGGACGTTGGTCATTCAATATTATTAGACCTACAAAACAATGTGAAAAAGTTTACCGTGTTAGTTTGCGGGACCCTATTGCTGATGATGTGGCTTCTAAATTTGAACATGGCGTTCAATTACAAGGTGAGAAATCACTGACTTTGCCTGCTAAATTGCATATTGTTAATGCCAAAGAAGTACTATTAACCATCACTGAAGGAAAATTTCACCAAGTAAAGCGTATGTTTGCTTCAGTTGGGAATCGAGTTGTTGCTTTACATCGGCAGAAAATCGGTGGAATAAGTTTAGATATTGAAATAGGCCAATGGCGTTATTTAAGGGACGATGAGATAAAGTGTTTTGGTTCTTGATCGTCGACCTGCTGACTCAGCCTTTGACCCTCATATGTGCAGTTGATCACGGCCAAATATACCGAAGCTGTTAGCATGAGTAGTAAGTAAAGATCAGATAACTTGATCTACTTCTCATGTGAATTCCGTTACTAAGTGGCCTAGCGAGATATGAATAATAAAAGCTCAATTATAAAACAGCAGCTTATTAATAAGCGAATACTTATCACAGGGTGCACTGGTTTTTTAGGTAAAGTGTTGCTCGAAAAAATCATCAGAGAAATTCCCGACGTTGCCAGTATAACCTTGTTAATTCGAGGTAATGCTAAATACCCAACAGCAGAAGAACGCTTTAAACATGAAATTGCCCCCGCTTCAATTTTTGATGCACTTCGTGAGCGTGATCCTGTAGCCTTAAATAAAATATTTGAAGATAAAATTCAATGTGTGACGGGAGAGATTACAGAACATAATTTCGGACTGGATCAGCATCAATGGGACGAACTATCCCAGCAAGTGGATATGATTGTTAACTCAGCGGCGAGTGTGAATTTCAGAGAAGCGCTAGATCAAGCGTTAGCCATTAACACCCTAAGCATATACAACCTTATTAATTTTTCAGAAGCAGCAGGAAATGTACCTATTGTTCATGTATCCACCTGTTATGTTAATGGCTTTAATGAAGGAGAAATGGGTGAAGCTATTGTAGGTCCTGCCGGTAAGAGCATTGCTCAGCATAGTGATGGTTACTATGATGTGGAATCTCTAATTACAGAATTTCAGTTGGCTATCGAAGAAACCAAAAAAGCTAATAAAGACAAATCTAAACTCACAGAAGAATTGATTGAGCTCGGTGCACAAACGGCAAACCAATACGGCTGGAATGATACCTACACATTTACCAAATGGATGGCAGAACAACTCCTGTTTCATCGTTTAACAGGAAAAACATTAACAGTCCTGCGTCCTTCTATTATTGAGAGTACTTATATAGAGCCCGTTGGTGGCTGGATTGAAGGGGTAAAAGTCGCTGATGCAATGATCATGGCTTACGCTCGACAAAAGGTCAGCTTCTTTCCAGGACGAAAAGATAGCCTGATGGATATCATTCCGGCAGACTTTGTATCGAATGGCATTCTTTATAGTATGGCGAAATCATTCAAAGATCCTGGCGCTAGTCGTATATATCAATGTTGTAGCGGTGGCTCCAATCCAATAACGGTTCAGCAGTTAATTGATTATGTTGTAGAAGAGGGGACGACGAATTACGCTAAATACGATCGATTGTTTTATGCAAAGCCGACAAAGCCATTCAATATTATGAATAAATCGTTGTTCCAGGCAATCATCGGCGTTGTTGCTTTCCAGGTAAGTTCACTACATAAAGTTAAGAAATTAATTGGACTCAAGACGTCAACTAAAGCAGTAGA
>ENA-OSET01001379-OSET01001379.1-sediment-metagenome-genome-assembly--contig:-NODE-1379-length-25323-cov-27.210726_pt1 | contig 25323 bp, 26 predicted proteins | sample MGYA00237882_ERZ534229 | MGnify/ENA primary metagenome ERZ534229 (study PRJEB26408, sample SAMN06266212) | sediment metagenome | isolation source: Hudson Canyon methane seep mesocosm | place... | reverse complement strand
AGAATGCGAGGCGTTGCGACTAAATATTTAACACACTATTTAGCTTGGTTCAGGGAAAGTTATTCAAACTTTAACTCTCAGAAAATTTTACAATCAGCATACGGGTGACAACATTGAACTGGAACAGAGCCATATCAGAAGAATTTTCTGAAACAAATAAAAATAAGATGTTGCAAGTAGGAGATGTTATTACCGTGAGAACTGGATATCCTGGTATTTCTGCTGTGGTAACAAAAAAATTTTCAGTTGTTCTGCCTTCCTTGAAAGAGCAGCATAAAACATGTGAGTTAGTTCATTCTATTTCTAAAAATATTGAGTGTGTCGAATACAAACTCACACAAACAAAAAACCTAAAAAAATCTCTAATGGCAGATTTATTAACAGGTCGAGTAAGAGTTAAGCTATGAGCAAAAAAAACATTATCATTATCGCAGGGCCCAATGGGGCAGGTAAAACAACCTTAGCGCCATTTTTACATAGTAATTATGCAATTGAAGAGTCCGTTAACCCTGATATCATTGCTGATGGTTTATCGTTACACCCACAAACAGTAGCATTTCAATCTGGACGTATTGCATTAACCCGAATTAAAACATTTCTGGCAGGTAATAAGTCCTTTGCTTATGAAACCACTTTAGCAAGCCATACGGTGAGCCATATTCTCAAAAGCAGTCATCGTGATAATTATCATGTTAGCCTGCATTTTCTTGCTTTGCCTTCTGCTCAAGTGGCAAAACAACGGGTAGAACATCGAGTTAGCCAAGGTGGACATGATATTCCTGATGATGTGATTGAAAGACGCTTTAAGCGGGGTTTGGCAAACTTTCTTTCTCATTATCAATATGAAGTCGATGAGTGGGTTTTATATGATGCACTAGATAACAGTAATGTGATTGCATATCGCAATATAAATTCAGCAGTAGAAATTTTATTACCTAACGATTTTAACCGTTTGGAGACATACAATGATTGATATTGAAAAACTAAAAGAGCTAAGAGAACAAGCGACTGAACGAGCCATTAAGTTACATAATGCGCTTGATATACCTTATATCACTGAACAAAATGGTGATGCGGTAGAAATGTCTCATGGCAAGGTAATAAAAATTATTGAGCCTAAGACAAAACCTTCACATGGATAATGATGAATATAACAAGGTAGAGCTCCCCGCATTAGAACAACTGCAAAGTTTAGGCTTGGAGCTATATTCATGGCAATGAGTTAGCGCCTGATTTGTCTGAAGAGCGACAATACTACCGTGAGGTGGTATTAGAAAAGCGATTGGCGCAAGCAGTTAAAAAAATCAATCCGTGGATTAATGACGAGAACCTAAGAAAAGTCATTCGTGAAATCACTCACCCAAAAGTGGCTACCCTGATTGAAGCTAATCAAACTATCTGGGAAACTTTAATTCAATATCAATCAGTAGACCAGGATTTAGGGAAAGGTCGTAAAGGCCAAACGGTTAAGCTGATTGATTTTGAGAATCCTCAAAACAATGAATTCCTTTGTGTTAATCAATTTAAGATAGAAGGCGTTAATCAAAATATTATTCCTGATATTTTATTGTTTGTTAATGGTTTGCCATTAGCGGTGGTTGAATGTAAGTCACCTTATATCACTAATCCCATGGAGTCGGGGATTGACCAGTTGATGCGTTATGCCAATAGACGACAACCGCATGAAGATGAAGGCTGGAATTCTCATTTGATTTCGTACTGCTGATATAAGTCTTTTGTGAAGACGGGTCATATACACAAAGATATGTCTTTAGATATGCTAGCGTTTGTAATGCTGATAGTTTTGACATAGTAATTCTCCTAAATAATTAATATTAAAAGGCACTCTGATGAGTACCGCAAATGGCCAGTATTTTTGATATCTGGTAGATGCTTTTTTAATTATTGAATAAAAATACTGGTATGTAATTTCCTGTAAAATTTTCAAAGGAGATTAAAGTTTGACAGGAGTTTGGAGCGTATATAGGACGACGGTTTCAGGGACTTTAGTTGAGAAATGAATTTTATAAACACGGGAGTTTAACTTGTGGTTTTATTCGTTTTTATATGTTTGGTTTTAGTTGGTGAAGATATGCTATTTGAGTAGTTACAGTATTGCAACGAGAGATTATTTCTGATGCTTGAATGACTGAAGGAATCTTTGTTTCTATGAAAATTATTGAGGTGGTAGAGAGGGTGGAGATGTGTTTTTTTATTATTTCTTGCAAGCTATTTGTTTCGAATTCTGTCAGAGGCCCAACATATACCATAAAGCAGATTTTTTTGATAAAAAACCATATATGATAGCCGATATTAAACTTTTATTTTGTTAGGATACTTTTTGGACTGTTACTTATTATCTAGATTGGTAGCCGCCAAATGGATAGCTAGATGAGTATTTTTACCATGCATTACAAAGGGAAAATATGGCTTCGATTTTTAGAATCTACATTGTATTTTCGAAGGTAGAAAAAGGATGGGGATGAAACAGAAGTTGAGTAGAAATAATTACCAGAATTTAAAGGAATTTTCGACCGTTTATTTTCTTGAATAATTAGCAAGAAAAAGCTTGTGTTCACTGAGTTCTATATACTGATGTCGTGTTTACACTAAGTCCATTTGATAGGCTGAGTGGATAAAAAATGATACGGTTTTGAAGAGGGGATAAAGAGTTGGTACACAACGAGCTTAAGTATAAATGGGGATTTAAACTTGTTAACTATATTTTTCATATTGAAATATAATGAAGGCGATACCCTGTGAGAGATAAAAAACCGGTATAGCTAAATCAATACTCCTGAATTCCATTCATAAGGTTAAAACCTTCAGATGTTCAGACGAACAGCTTTATCTCCCATAGTCATTATGAGAAAAGAGACGAGTAGGGTGGGTAATAGGGCTATTTGCCCTGTATCACGACTTTCAGTAGTCAAACTCTCTAACCCGCCCGTCTTTTAGCGGGTGCTTGTTTAGTCTTGGTATTTATTAACACATGAAAAAAGTAGTCTGACTATCAATGCCTGACTTATATGCTTTTTATTATCTCCGAAATAATCGATTGAATAATTCCTGAGTAGTTTAGTGCGGAGTTATAAAGTCAATGGTTTATACACATAAAGATTGCTAATAGACAGAAAATGGAATAAATTATTTTTATAAACAAGTGTTTTGGCTGTTGACAATGATAAGTCTTTGAAAATTATTATTTTTTTGTGGGTTGTGTGTTTTTTGTACAATTTAACTAAAGTACAATATGTACATGGGTTTAGCATAATTTGAAAGGGTTAATCCACAGAGTTATCCACAGGAGTTGTGTATAAAATTAAATGTTTAATTATCATAATAACTTAGATGTTAATCCTAGATATTCCTTGCATTGAATGAGTTAATTAAATAATTTGTAACTACTCAGCGTATATTTTTCTGTGGGTATAGGGTGTTGATTTATCTGGCTTCTGCAACAGGACGTTGCAGCAGAGCTTACAGGGACGTATTTACGCGCCCTTATAAATCAATACCCTATGCCTTCAGCCCTACGCTCGCTGAGTAGTTACAATAATTTTAACTATATATAAAATCAATGATTTACTTGCTTAAGTATCACTTTTCGCCACTGTGTAGACTTTTTAGTAAATGAGTAACAGGTAGGGGCGTCCACTCTCGGCGCGATGATAATAGGTAGTTTTTAAAGCAAAGTATCTGTTTTATATCGAGCCGAGGGCGGACGCTCCTACATTAATAGTTGTTCTTTGTCGTCTTGGCAGCTTGCTTGATGCTTTATCTGTTACGAGAAGATAATAAATTACTGAGCTTTTCAAAGTAATGGGGTTTGTACGGTAGCCGCGTCACTATCTTTTTGATTTGTTTTTACAGATCCTCGTTTTGTAAGGAATGACCTTATCAACCGACCAACAGGCATATTTAATTGTTAAAGGAACCACAGATGTTTCAATTTAGAGGAAATTTAGTTCGTGTGTTATCGACTTATTTCACATTTCGAGCATTAGCACTAACAGGCGTTATTTCATGAAGGCATCAAAAATAATATTACTGTTAGCTATAGCAGTCTTGATAGCTGTTTTCTTTATTTTTGACCTTCATCTATATTTATCGCTAGATGCATTGAAGGATCAACAGGCAGTCATTGATTCTTATCGTAGTGAACAGCCTGTTTTAACTGTTGTTATTTATATGCTAGTTTATGTCGCCGTTACGGGGTTGTCATTGCCTGGCGCAACAATATTAACACTGGCTGGCGGTGCTATTTTTGGGCTGTTATGGGGTACAGTGATTGTTTCTTTCGCTTCAACGATAGGGGCTACCTTGGCTTTTTTGGCCGCACGGTTTTTATTTCGTGATACCGTTAATTCACGGTTTGGAGCAAGGCTAAAATCCATCAATGAAGGCGTAGGGCGTGATGGTGCGTTTTACTTGTTTACCTTACGCCTGGTTCCTGTGATTCCTTTCTTTATAATTAACCTGACTATGGGGTTGACGGCACTCAGAGTGTGGACATTTTTTTGGGTGAGTCAAATTGGTATGTTGGCAGGCACTGTTGTTTACATTAATGCAGGGACACAGCTAGCAAAAATAGATTCACTTTCAGGTATATTATCGCCAGCCTTATTAGGTTCATTTGCGTTATTAGGTATTTTTCCATTATTAGCTAAAAAAATCATCGAAACCATGAAAAAAGTACAAGTGTATAAAAAGTGGAATAAACCTAAGCAGTTTGATAATAATTTAGTTGTTATTGGCGGTGGTTCGGGTGGCTTGGTGACTTCTTACATCGCAGCAGCGGTTAAAGCCAAAGTCACTTTGATTGAAAAACATAAAATGGGTGGTGACTGTTTAAATACAGGTTGTGTCCCTTCAAAAGCATTAATTCGAACAGCCAAGCATTTATCTTATATTAAACGCTCAGCAGAATTTGGGGTTAAACAACCCGAAGTTGAGTTTGATTTTTCTGAGGTAATGGATCGCGTTCACAATGTGATTAAAACAGTAGAGCCTCATGACTCAGTTAAACGTTATACCGAGTTGGGTGTGGATGTTGTAACAGCTGAGGCTAAAATTATTTCGCCCTGGGAAGTGGAGGTCAAGACAGATGAAGGTGTTAAAACCATAACCACACGTTCTATTGTTATTGCTGCGGGTGCACGTCCTTTTGTGCCACCCATACCTGGTCTTGATCAAGTCGATCCATTAACATCGGACAATGTATGGAATATTAGAGAATTACCTAAACGTTTACTTGTATTGGGTGGTGGACCGATAGGATGTGAACTGACACAAAGCTTTGCTCGTCTAGGCAGTCAAGTTACCCAAGTTGAAATGCTGCCACGCATTATGATTCGTGAAGATCCTGACGTATCAGAAGCTGTGATGGCTAGATTTAAAGAGGAGGGTGTAGATATAAGAGTAGGGCACACGGCTAAAGAATTTATCATCGAAAATGGTGAAAAGATTATGATTGCCGAGCATGAAGGGCAGGCAGTCAAAATACCTTTTGATGAAGTACTGGTTGCGATTGGTCGAGCGGCAAATGTAACGGGATATGGGGTTGAAGAGTTGGGTATAACTTTGTCACCCAGAAAGACGATTGAAACCAATGGTTTTCAGGAAACCAACTATCCGAATATTTATGCCTGCGGTGATGTAGCAGGGCCTTATCAGTTTACCCATACAGCAGCACATCAAGCCTGGTATGCAGCGGTTAATGCATTATTTGGTCAGTTCAAGCGTTTTAAAACAGATTATTCAGTCATTCCATGGTCAACTTTTACCGATCCAGAAGTGGCGAGAGTGGGTTTAAATGAACAGGAAGCTAAAGAACAAAACATCCCTTATGAAGTGGTTAGCTACGGTATTGATGATTTAGACAGGGCTATTGCAGACAGTGAAGCGCACGGCTTTGTAAAAGTACTCACTCAACCAGGTAAAGATAGAATTTTAGGCGTCACCATTGTTGGTGAACATGCAGGTGATTTAATTGCTGAGTTTGTTCTTGCCATGAAACATGATTTAGGGCTAAATAAAATTTTAGGCACTATTCATATTTATCCAACCATGGCCGAGGCAAATAAGTATGTGGCAGGGGTTTGGAAAAAGAAGAATGCACCGCAAGGGTTGTTAAATTGGGTGGGTAAATATCATGCTTGGCGTCGCGGGTAATTGAATAGTTGTTCTCGACCCAAAGGAGGCATTCATAATTTAAATTTGTTATACACAAATTATTGCATTCTAAGTTTATGGTAAGTCAATTAGAAGGCATTGATGACTAATTTTTATTGGCAGACTGACTAATCGATTTTAAAAACTGATTGACCTTAGGGGCTGACTCTAGATCCTTTGATTCTTCAACCAAATTAAAATGGAAATTACTTATTAAATAGAAGGGTCTATCTGTTTGTACAATGTAAACAACAACTAAAATAATCAATATAAAGACGATAATAAAAGGATAGTTTTTTAGTACTTTCATTGAAATCATAATTTTCTCTTTTATACATTTTTCTAACAGACTAGAAAAAGAGAATCCTGTAGTGATATTAATGGATCTCATTATTCATGGTAAGCAAATGTGATACTCAATTGTATGCTATTCCACTCTCTGATACTAAAGTTAATATGGATTAACCTTAGTATCAGGGTTCAGGTGTTTTGTTGGCCGTCAATCACCTGATGTTTTGTTTTTATAAACTCCAAATGCGGTACATGAAGTAAATCAGCCATTTTTCTAACCATATATTCTTCGTGTTTATCTAATTCTCCATCGGCATAAGCGATTTTCCATAATGACTTAATGAGCGTGACTTTTTGTTCTTGGGTAAATCTTTTATTGATTAAAGAAGTGAATTGATAGTAATCAGTTGTCTGTTTATGTTCTTGAGTTGCTAAAGAAATTAATGTGTTTGCTTCTTCATTAGAGAGTGAAAAATTCTCACATAGACTGTTTAGAATTGTATCGTGTTCATTTTTATGTACCTTATCATCCATATGCATCATCTCTACAAATAAGGCGGCACAAGCTAAATGGAGGCTTTCCTCTGTTAATGACTTTTCTGTCGCAAGAACAATATGTTGCTCAAAAAATAATTTAATTTGATTTAGCATCTGGGCAGTTATCTCAAAATAGGATTTTACAAAAACAAGTATAGCTTAATCAGCATCCAAATTTTACCAGCTATCAGAAAAGTCACGGGTCTTTCAGTAATAGATCCTTTATGTTGCATGGAAAGACCTGTCCTTGTGCAATTTTGATCAGGATTGATAGATGAGAAATATTTTCTTTGTCCGATCATTGCTGTTTTTAGATATTCAATTGGTAACTACTCAGCGAATTGAGGGTTGAAGGCATAGGGAATTGATTTATAAGGACGGGTAAATACGTAAGCCACATGGATGTGGTGAATGCATTTATTGCAGGAGCAAATATATGTCCCTGTAAGCTCTGCTGCAACGTCCTGTTGCAGAAGCCTGATAAATCAACAACAGCAAAGCTTTACATTAAAAATATAAATATACCTTTGTAAGAAATAAACACTTTGACCGACCAACTAATTAGGTAGGGTTCTGTCAGTCAGTTCTAGTCTAGATATTTTGCAGCCAATGCCTAATTATTCGCATGAAGCGGATTTTACTTATATTCAATAGCGAGGCTACGTCCAATGTTATTTTTATTATTTATTTCCGTCTGTTTTCTAAGCTTTGCCAATGGTGCAAATGATAACTTTAAAGGGGTTGCTACTTTATATGGTAGCGGAGCTGCAAGTTATCGAATGGCCTTGTTTTGGGCAACTTTGACAACATTGGCGGGCTCTCTGTGTGCCTTGTATTTAGCACAAACTTTATTGATTAAATTTTCTGGTAAAGGCTTAACTACCGATGCCTTGGCTCAGTCTATTTCCTTTATGGCAGCGGTTGCTTTGGGTGCTGGTTTGACTGTTATTTTAGCCACCCGAACCGGATTCCCAATATCAACAACGCATGCCTTGATTGGTGCAATGGTGGGGAGTGGCTTATTAGCGACAGGCGGTGAATTTGATTTAACGGCTTTGCAGCATAATTTTGTAATGCCATTGTTGTTAAGTCCATTAGTCGCAGTCGTGTTGGCGATGTTGGTGTATAAAATACTAAAGCAAACCCGTAAAGCTTTAAAGTTAGAGCAACCTTTATGCATATGTATAGATGATGAGGAAACGGTTGCTATTCAGGCCGGTGCTGTTGCAATGTCTCAAAGTCCTCAATCAGTGTTAAGTATAGATACCGAAGAGGCTTGTGCAAATCATTACTCAGGTAAAGTGTTAGGTATAAATGCACAAAGTATTGTTGATAAATTGCATTTTTTTAGTGCGGGTGCTGTTTGTTTTGCTCGTGGATTAAACGATACGCCCAAAATAGCGGCTTTATTGCTTTTAGCCCCATGGCCCAATATTCAATGGGTTATTTTTTGTGTCGCAGTTATTATGGCATTGGGTGGTTTGTTAAACGCAAGAAAAGTCGCTGAAACAATGAGCCATAAAATAACTGAGATTACTCACGGCCAAGGATTAGCGGCGAATATTTCAACCGCTTTATTGGTTATTTATGCCAGTAAACTAGGAATGCCTGTTTCAACAACTCATGTGTCTGTAGGTTCATTATTTGGTATTGGCGTTGTGAATGGCAATGCGCATAAAGGGATGATTAATTCAATTTTACTGTCTTGGGTGCTGACACTGCCGTGTGCAGCGTTATGTGCCGCTTTGGTTTATGGCTTAAGTACTACTTTTATATAAGGGAGATGGAAAGAAATAATCATCCAATCTTGCTGGTCTTTTTGTCCGCCTTCAGCGAGGTAGCAACAGTTACGTAGCTTGCTATGCGCCTATTGCCACCCCACTGAAGACAAACAAAAATCCTGCCCAATATAGGGCGCTTATTTCTTTCCAGCTCCCTAAGGTGGCCATGATGCAAGTAGTTAAAGTTTATTTTATAGTTTTATTTCTAAGTTTTTGGACAACAATAGGATCTGCGCAGAGTAAAAATGGATTTAATCTTGAAAATTCATTGATTTCATACAATCAAATTTTCAGTGGTGGGCCTGCTAAAGAGGGGATTCCTGCGATTGATACTCCTCACTTTGTTGTCGCAGACAAGGCTAGCTTTCTCGATGATGACTCTGTTGTTCTTGGAATAAATTACAATGGAAAAAGAAAAGCCTATCCCATTAATATTCTTAATTGGCATGAAATTGTTAACGATACGATTAATAGTGTCCCTGTCGTTATTACTTTTTGTCCACTGTGTGGCAGTGGTATGGCATTTTTGGCATCTATTGAAAATAAACTGCATACCTTTGGGGTATCAGGCCTGTTGTATAACAGTGATGTATTGCTATATGACAGGCAAACTGAATCATTGTGGTCACAATTAATGACACAAGCTGTTAGTGGGCAGCACAAAGGTCGGCAGCTTCAAAGTTTGCCTGTGTTACAGACTAGCTGGCAGAATTGGAAAACAAAGTTTCCAGATACCTTGGTGTTATCTACGGAAACTGGATACAGCAGAAATTATAATGACAGTCCGTATGCGGCTTATCTAAAAAGTCCCCAGACCATGTTTCCTCTGTCGTCAGTCAGTCGACGTTATCATCCAAAACAAGCCGTGTTAGGCATAGAAGTTAATGGTCAGTTTAAAGTCTATCCCTTTATTGAACTGGAAAAGGGAGGGGCTGAGTTTAGTGATACTTTTAATGGAAATAGCATGATTATTAGATATGACAAAAAATACAGAACAGCATCCATTTTTAATCAGCAAGGAAAACAGCTTCCTGCTGTTAAAACTTTTTGGTTTGCCTGGTATGCATTTCACCCTAAAACCAAGGTTTATGTCGCTCCATAGGTTTTGTCGTTAATTTAGACTGTGATTTATGGTTATCTCAACTTTTTTGTGAGGACAAAGTTATGAAGTTCATTTCTTTAATTAAAGCGTTTTTCCAGGGGACAACTAAGATACTTTATATTGGTTTTAGTGTTTTATCATTGTCTGTTGTTCTAATTGAAATTATTGGGTCAGGCGGTATTTCTGATAAAGGTGTTGTTATTATTGCTTTCTGGGGATTTATACTGGCATTTATATTTTGGGTGAGCCATACATGGATAAAAAACACCCAGTATGTTGGGTTGTATATTGTTTTAGTTAGCTTGCTTTGTGTGGGGCTGTATTTTGGTGGTTATTTGAAATTTAGTTAAGGGCCAAAATAGCTGTTGAACAATTAAAAAGATAAAAGTTTTTCTTCTAAGAAACATTAAATCTAGTCCCCACGGTCTCCGTGGGGACTCATAAAGGGACGCGCCTGCGTCCCGTGACGCAGGCGCGTCACAAACTGCATTCCCACGCAGCGCGAGGGAACGAGGAATGATCAAGCGGATTTAAATGAGGCTAAAGTCTTATGCCCAAACACGCTTAACTTGGGTGGGTGCCCTGTTTGTTTTAATTTAAGAGTATTGCCTGCTGTGTCAAGTTAACAAAAAATAACCGATGTTTAAGACTTGGAAATTTAATTTAAGCTTCTATGGGGGAATTTGCTTGTCTGAACAAATCCCCTATTTATCAATGAGTAGGATATAATGAACGGTTGATATTCTTTAAGAGTGATTTAAAGTGGAAGTAACAGAATATATGACTAAACTCGGTCAGCAAGCGAGAAAGGCTGGGCGGGAAATGAGTAAGGCTAATTCAGGTAAAAAGAATCTGGCTTTGCTGAAAATTGCTGAGGCATTAGCAAACAATAAAGAAACATTGGTTTCAGAAAATCAAAAAGATTTGATTGCGGGTAAAAATAATGGCTTGGATGCTGCATTATTAGATCGACTTGAATTAAACCTGAAAGGCATTGATTCAATGATTGAAGGCTTGCATCAGGTTGCAGCCCTGGCTGATCCCGTTGGCGAGATAACTGATCTCAGTTATAGGCCTAGTGGTATACAGGTTGGGCAAATGCGCGTGTCTTTGGGTGTGATCGGGATTATTTATGAATCTCGCCCTAATGTTACGGTTGATGCAGCTGCACTGTGCTTAAAATCTGGCAATGCCTGTATTTTAAGAGGCGGGTCTGAGGCCATTCATTCTAATAAAGCCATTGCTGCGTGTATTTCTGAAGGTCTTCTTGCTTCAGGTTTGCCTGCCGAAGCGGTACAGGTTGTTGAAACCACTGACCGGGCTGCGGTTGGTGAACTCATTACCATGGATAAATATGTTGATGTTATTGTGCCTCGAGGTGGAAAAGGCTTAATCGAAAGAATTAGTCAGCAAGCAACAATTGCTGTTATCAAACATTTAGACGGTATTTGTCATGTCTATATAGATAATAAAGCGGATATCGATAAAGCGGTTAATATTGCTTTTAATGCCAAAACTCATCGTTATGGTGTTTGTAATGCAATGGAAACACTATTGATAGCAGAATCTATTGCACCTAGTGTATTACCGATGCTGGCAGAAAAATATCAGCAACAAGGTGTGGAATTAAGAGGCTGCTTAAAAACCTGTTCATTAATTCCTCAATGCAAGCGGGCGACTGCTGAAGACTGGGATACAGAATATTTAGCACCTGTTTTATCAATTAAAATTGTAGAGAATATTGATGAGGCAATTGAACATATTAATCAACATAGTTCATCGCATACTGAAAGCATCATCACTGAAGATTACACTTTGGCGAGGCGTTTCTTGCGTGAAGTTGATTCCAGTTCGGTGATGGTAAATGCATCAACGCGGTTTGCTGATGGTTTTGAATATGGCTTAGGGGCTGAGATTGGTATTAGTACCGATAAATTACATGCCAGAGGACCTGTCGGTCTAAATGGTTTAACGACATTGAAATATGTTGTGCTTGGTGATGGGCAAATCAGAGAGTAAGATTAGATTCAATTCAATGTAAATTGAAATTACGCATAATAAAGAGAGAGTAAATGCAAATAAAAGAGTTATTGAAATTGGTGGAAAATGTTCTGGATGAACGCAAAGGGCTAAGTATTTCTGTTCTGGATGTGATTGGAAAGACAAGTATCACTGATTATATGGTCGTTGTAACAGCGACATCAGAGCGCCATGCTAAATCATTGGCTGATTATGTATTAATCGCTGTGAAAGAAAATGGTTTAATCCCTTTAGGCGTTGAAGGTCAGCAAGGTTCAGACTGGGTGCTAGTGGATTTAGGTGATGTAATCTTGCATGTGATGACTGCTCAGGCGCGTGAGTTTTATCAATTAGAAAAGCTATGGTCCGTTGATAGGGTGGATGAGTCTGAAGTATTAGGCGAATAATTTAAGAAATACTTTGTTCAGCCGATAACTGATTTATGATTAAAGGAGGTTGCAGGTGAATAAATTAATTATCAAATTATTGTTGGCTTTGTCCATGCTGAGTTTGCTTGCTTGTTCCTCTGTCGATATTAAACCAGAGGATACAGTGCAACGCCAGCCTGATAAGGTGTTGCTTGCAAAAGGCTATAGTCGGGTACAGCACAAGGCTCATTTAACACCGGTACAAAATCAATTTTCTGTAGAGCAAGCGGCAACCATTAATGCCTATAGAGAGCTTGCTAAGCTTGTGTATAGTGAGCCTCTTAGTGGAGGCTTAATTGTTGCTGATCAAGTGATAAAGCACGAGTCTTTTCGAATTTACCTGGATCTGTTTTTACGTGATGCACGGGTGGTCGAATCTAATATCTTCGGGGGGCAGAAAAAGATCGGGTTGGCGCTTTCTTTGACGCCACGGTTTTATCAATGCATATCAACGACAACTGCCCGAGTTTCTGAGTGTTTGCGTGAGGATAATAAGGTTCCTTTTACCCGTATTGGATATCAGCAGGCTGCCGTTTCTACAGTAAACCTCAGTTGTACAGATTGTGGTTCTCAATTAAGTGTTTCTGGGTTTTCAACACAAAAAAACAGGCTTGATAGAGAGATGTTGAATGTCGGTCTGTATGATTCAGAATGGTTGGGTAATATGGCTGTTTCAACGATGATTCGCTATTGGTATTTAACACAGATAATTTTTAATTAATTGCTACGTTGGAAACAATGAAAATTATGCGTCTATTCTCTTTCCTTATTTACTTACTCTTGATGCAAGCCTGTGCTGTAAATCCTGCATCGCAGGAACAAGACTCGAATGTCGCGCCTATTTCCCGTGCTATTACCATGCAAGGTCAGGCAACTATAAATAAGGGTGCAAAATTACTGGCCAGAAAACAGGCCTTTAGATCAGCTATAAGAAATATTTCACTACAGGCTGGGAGTCAATTTTCGACAGAGGCTATTCTAGGTAGCACTAAAGTTGTTGATGAATGGATTGATAATGATGTCTATCATTTGCAGGTACTTGCGCTATTAACTGAAGGTCAGGTTTGTAATTCGCCTTATCGGAAAAGAATAATTGCCACTGCTTTTCCAGGTGTGGTTTCTGGACAAATTAGCGCGAACGAAACTCAGGATTTATACAGTGGTATTCCTAGAGAAATGATGAATATGCTGATGGAGTCAGGTAATTTTATCGGCCGCAATGAAACACATACGGTGCTTTATTCACGTCCAGATATGGCGCCAGAAATAGTGGATGAAACAGCTTATCAGGATTCAATCGTGGTACAAATGGCGCAACAGCAAGGTGCTCAATTTGTATTGTCCGGTGTGATCAGGGATTTTGAGGTTGAATCCACTGAGTATGTTAGAGGCGCTGGTATTTTTGCTCAAGCCAAATCAATGATGCGGGACTTTGTTGCTAGGCGGGGTGTGGCGATAGATGTTTATGTTCATGATGGTATGAGTGGCGCGTTATTATTTCAGCATCGATACACCGATACGGTTATTGGTGATGTATGGATTCCCACTGGCTATACGGTGGGAAGTGAACGCTTTAAAGCGACCCCTTCGGGTCATAAGATTTCAGAAATTATTCGACTGGCAAGTAAAGATATAGGTCATTTATTTGCCTGTTATCCCTTTTCAACGACGGTTTTAAAAGTAGAAAATAAAAAGGTTTATATCGCCTCGGGTACCCAGGATAAATTAAAGAAGGGTGACAGTCTGGTGGTTTATGCTGCAAAAGGCAGTGCTTTAATGCAGGAAAACGAGTTGCTTGGGGTGATTAATATTCAGAATGTTCAGGCAGGTTTTTCAGTTGGATATATGGAGCTTAGCTCCGATGCAAGAAAAATTAAGCCTGGGGATCTCGTTAAAAGCTGGTAGGGTGGGCATTGCCCACCCTACACTTAGGGCTATTAAATAGCCTGTTTAATTCTGCTTAGCGCATTTTCAAGATTTTCCATACTGGTCGCAATAGAAATTCTAATATGTCCAGGACAGCCAAAGGCAGAGCCAGGAACCAGAGCAACACCTGCTTTTTCAATTAAATATTCAGCAAAATCCAGATCATTATCAATGCCGTCTAGTTTGGCGATAAGGTTTTCTACATTTGGAAACACATAGAATGTTCCATCTGACTTCATGCATTCAACTCCATCAATGGTATTAAGTTCTTTTACTACCATATCGTGACGCTTTTTAAACTCAACTAACATGGTATCAATACAGCTTTGATCACCTGTTATCGCTTCTACTGCAGCATGTTGCGAAATAGAGGTTGGGTTAGATGTGCTTTGCGATTGAATCTTACGCATTGCCGCAATTAAGCTAACAGGACCTGCCGCGTAGCCTATACGCCACCCAGTCATGGAGTAAGCTTTAGAAATGCCGTTTAAAACCATGGTGCGGTCATATAACTCAGGACAGGCATTAAGAATGTTTACAAAGCTGTTTTTCTCCCAAAGAATATGTTCGTACATATCATCAGTAGCAATGATAATTTCCGGATAATCTTTAAGTACTTCACCTAAGGCTTTAAGTTCATCTGCTGAATAAGCAACACCGGTTGGGTTAGATGGACTATTGATAACAAACAAACGTGTTTTATCAGTAATCGCAGCACGTAATTGCTGGGCTGAAATTTTAAATGCTTGCGCTTGAGTGGTTTCAACGACAACAGGTACACCGTCAGCTAATAAAACCATATCAGGATAAGAAACCCAATAAGGAGCAGGAATAATAACTTCGTCTCCCGGGTTTAATAAAGCCTGGGCCAGATTAAAAAAGCTTTGCTTGCCACCGCAAGAAACTAAAATTTGATTAGCCTGATAGTCAAAGCCATTATCATTTTTAAATTTAGTGATAATAGCCTGTTTTAATTCAGCGATACCATCAACTGCGGTATATTTTGTTTTTCCATCATTGATTGCTTTAATCCCGGCAGCTTTAATTGACTCGGGTGTATCAAAATCGGGTTCACCAGCACCTAAGCCAATAATGTCTTTGCCCGCAGCTCTCATTTCTGCAGCTCTAGCAGTAATAGCCAAGGTAGGGGATGGTTTTACAGCGTTTACTCTATTAGATAGTTTTATACTCATGATTCCTCATAATGAACTTAATATCAGTGATCTGGATATTATACCTATGTTTAATTAGCTATCGTATAAAAACTATGTTAATGGATGATAATGCTTATCAATTAAGGATAAATGTCTCGGAAAAAAGCGGGTATAACAGCTATTGGGCTGTTAACAGTCTTGAAAAAAGAAGCTGAGTAGGTATCACTTTCTGCCACTGTGTAGAGCTTTTAGTGAATGAGAGGGGTAGGTAGGAGTGCCCGGCCTCGGAGCGATGATCATTGGCAGTTTTAGAGCAAAGCATCTATTCTATATCGCGCCGAGGGCGGACGCTCCTACATCAAACGTTGTCATGGAACTTATTCCAGTATTGTTCGTTACTAGCAATACCAAACAATACTGTCTATGGAATCAGGAAAAAGAATAAAAACAACTCATAGAAAATGATTAATCTGGTTTTTGGCTTTTTTGAAAATCAAGCCAATTCTGTTCCACAGTGATAGCAAGTTGTTCAAGTGTACTGTTGTTGTGAATAACAATATCATCTTCTCTGATTTTAATGCCTAACTCTGATGAATGAGGGTTTACTTTTTGGCTGTTATTTCGAACGACATGCCAAATTATTCCATTATGTCGGCGTAGAAAATCGGCTTCATTTTCAAAGCGTATATCTTTAATAATGATGACATCACTGTCTTTAAAAGAAGGCAGGCTTCTGTATGACTGGCTAATAGGGCGTTGTGATCGGCGTTCAAAATAATCAGGGAAGTCTTTAATAGTGAGTGATTCAATTAAGTCAAACATTTGGGTGGGAGACATTTCCCAGTAGCTATCGATAATTTCTGAATGATGACTATCCCATGTCTGTGCTTCAGATAGGCCGAAGAATGCCTGGGCAGCAAGTTTAAAAGGACACTTTGGGCTTTTTGAGTGGGAGTCTAAGGTAAGATTTTTTGTGGTAACTTCTGAGTTGATTGCTCGTTCCGCTCGCATCAGCCAGTGATCTGAATTGTGCACGCGCATCCAGTCTGTACCAAGGTGCTGAAAGAACTTACGTGGAGAATAATGCCATAAGGGAATAATCGTTTCTTTATAACAATCATCCCAAGTCTCTTTATCAGTTAAGCCAAATAAGGCTTGGCATCCTAGTTTGAGCGGGTCGGCAAGTGCATAGGCTGTTACTTTTTTGTGTTTTAGTAACATTGATGCCACCGTGTCCTTGCCAGATCTTGCAGGTGCAGCAATGCCTATGATTTTTTTCAACATGTCCTCCGGTAAATCTATAAAATAAGGTGATTATTAATATTATAATTAAAAGTGATGTCAGCGTTAAGCAGTGTGATTATGGACTGAACACAGCAGAACTGAAAGCTACATTTTTGATAAAGTAAGCGCAATTTTTTATGATGATAGAGAAAATAGATAGTCAATGAATGATATACAGCAATCCTTCCCCTGGTTACAAGCTAGCTGGGCGCAATTAAGTAACTACATTAATCAAAACAGGGTTCCACAAGCTCTATTAATTAGTGGTAAAAAGGGATTGGCAAAAAAACAATTGGCAAAAGCTTTTGCGCAAACATTAATGTGTGAGTCTGTTAGCTCTGGCGGGCAGGCTTGTGGAAAATGCCATAGCTGTATTCTATTTAATGCCCAAACACATCCTGATTATATTTATATCGAGCCAGAAGAGGCAGGTAAAGCAATTGGTATTGATATTATTCGGCAGTTAACATCAAAACTTTCATTAAAACCACAATTTGAAAATTATCGACTGGTCCTTATTAATTCTGCTGATTGTTTAAATAATGCTTCGGCTAATGCATTTTTAAAATATTTAGAAGAGCCGACTGAACGAACTTGTCTGATTTTGATCACAGATAAACCCGGCAAACTACCTGCAACAATAAGAAGTCGTTGTCAGAAACTGCAAGTCACGAGTTCTGATCAAGATGGAATTAAAGCTTGGTTGCAAAAACAGGGAGATATAGAAAATGTAGATGTTTTGTTGCGTATGTCTCAAGGTTCTCCGATGTTAGCAAAACAGATGGCTGATAATTCGCTGTTAAATTTGAGAGCAGAGTGTTTTAAGCAGTGGCTTCGGGTGGGGCAGGCAAAAGAAAATTTTGTTCTCATTGCCGAGCAATGGGCAAAGTTCGATAATCAGAGGATGGGGTCGTTATTATTTTGGCTGACAAGCTGGGTTATGGATATGGTGAAAATGAGATATGATCAACATAATACCGACTTGCTTAACTCAGATTTAAAAATTAGCTTGCAAGAAATAGCTTACAAGCTAGACTTGCAGAAGATGTATAAATATTATGACTTTCTAATGCTTAGCCAACAAAGGCTGGATACTCAACTAAACAAACAGCTGATGTTTGAAGAAATTTTAATACAGTGGTCAGAACTTAATAACAGGTAACAAAATGGCAGATTCCGAGGCACCAAGACAGGGGATTTTATCTCTTTCAATAAAAGAAAAAAATGCTCTTTATTCTGCTTATATGCCTTATGTGATTAATGGCGGCTTATTTATTCCTACTAAAAGGGAATACAAAATGGGTGAAGAGGTTTTTATGTTGCTCAATTTAATGGAAGAAACTGAGCGATTACCTATTGCTGGTAAGATTATCTGGATAACACCAGCCGGGGCTGAAGGATACCGAGCTGCGGGTGTGGGAGTTCAGTTCAGTGATCAGGATGGTGGTGCTGCAAGAAATAAAATAGAAACCTATCTGGCTGGTGCTTTAGAATCTGATCGATCTACACATACCATGTGATCTCTTGGTGTTTTTAGCTTGAAGCTAAGGAACATGTATGAAATAACTTCAACATCTTGGAAGTGAGGCTTCAGCCTCGCCTTGATTTATGCGGGACTAAAGTCCCACTTCCTAATGGTATTGTTGTACTTTCCTGTATTCCTCAATCGTAACTGCTCTACTCAACCCCTTTTTGTATTTAATATGTTTATAGACTCACATTGTCATTTAGATCGTATTGATCTAGCCCCTTATCAAAATGATTTTAGCTCTTTTATCAAAGAAGCTAAAAACAGTCAGATCGATCATATGTTATGTATAGCAATCGATCTGGAATCTTACCCTGCAATGCTGGAATTGGTGAAAGATTATCCCGAAATTTCACTGTCTGTAGGGGTACATCCTAATGTACATGAAGGAAAAGACCCGAGCGCGGAAGAATTAATTGAGTTGGCGGATAACCCAAAGGTGATCGCCATCGGTGAAACGGGGCTGGATTATTTTCGTAGTGAGGGGGATTTAGAGTGGCAACATCAGCGCTTTAGAAATCATATTCAAGCGGCAAAAGTCACCCAAAAACCTTTAATTATCCATACCCGTGAAGCGGGTCATGATTCACTTGATGTCCTTGCCAATGAAGGCGCTGACCAAGTGGGCGGTATTATTCATTGTTTTACTGAAGACTGGGCTTATGCAAAAAAAGCATTGGATATTGGTTTTTATATTTCCTTTTCCGGTATTGTGACATTTAAGAATGCCCAGGCCATTAAAGAGGTGGCAAAAAAAGTGCCTGCAGATCGCTTTTTAATTGAAACGGATTCTCCTTATTTAGCCCCTGTCCCTTATAGAGGTAAACCAAATTATCCTACTTATGTACGCTATGTTGCTGAACATATTGCTGAACTTAGGGGGACAACGGTAGAGGAAATTGCCAGACTTTCAACTGACAATTTCAATAGTCTTTTTAAATTGAATCAATAATTTCTAACGCTTTATCCAGCTCATCTTGAGCGTGATAAAAATGGGGAGAAAAACGGATGCCTCCTCCCCTTAAAGCACAGACGACACCGTTATTTTGTAAATGCTTGTAGAGTAGGTTGTTTTCAATAGTTGTATGCTTAAATAATACGATGCCTGATTTTAACTCGGCCTTTTGATTACTTAATAAACACAGCTCGGGGTGAGCATTAATTTTATTTTCAAGATAGCTAACGTGTTTATTTATCTTGGCTTCAATTTTGTCTATACCAATTTCCAGCAGTAAGGATAGACTGGCAGACCAGGCATGGATACCTAGCATATTCGGGCTGCCACATTCAAAACGTTGAGCGTTTGGATGGATTTCCCAGGGTTTGTTTTCATAGTTATGAATATTTGCCATCATATGCCAGCCATACTGGGTTAACTTAAGCTTATCGCGTGATGCCGGATTAGTGTAAAAAACGCCTAAACCTTCAGGCCCAAACATCCATTTATGACCATCTGCCATAACAAAATCAGCATGATAAGCTTGTACATCAAACTCTACTGCACCTAAGCTTTGTATGGCATCAATACAGAATAGAATATTGTTTTCTTTACAAAACTGTCCGATTTTTTTTAGGTTTAGGCGTATTCCCGAAGCAAATTGAATTGAGCTAATAGTGATTAAACGTGTATTTGAATCAACCAAGGCAAATATGGCTTGTTCAGGACTTGATCCCGATAAGAGCTCGGCTTGTCTAAGTTCTACTCCCTGACTGGATAGTGATTCCCAGGGAATACGATTAGAAGGGAACTCTTCATTACTACTGACAATATTATCGCCTTTAACCCAGGGTAAACCGTAAGCGACAAAAGAGATTGCTTCGGAAGTGTTTTTGACTAAGGCAATATCTTCAGTAGAGGGTGCATTAAGTAATGTTTTTAATTGGGACCTTATTTCAGCTTCTTTTTTTAACCAGTCCAGATAGTAGTGAGAGCCATAGCGAGTGTTTTGTTCTGCAAAGGCTTTAACCGCTTCAGATGTCCTTTTGGGCCAAGGCGCAACAGCAGCATGGTTTAGATAAATCAGATCTTGAGTTAAAGGGAATTCAGGGTGGCTCATTTGTGATTGTTTACTATTGGGGAAGAAAAAGGGTTTTAGATTAAAACTTAGGGAGCTGGAAAGAAATAATTGTCCGATATTTGGGCGGGATTTTTGATTGTCTTCAGAGAGCTAGTAACAGGCGCATAGCAAGCTACGTGACTGTTACTACCTGTCTGAAGGTGGACAAAAAGGCCAGCAAGATTGGATGATTATTTTTCCCCATCTCCCTTATACTTCAGTTAGAATTGATTAATAATAATATACTACTACAATTCTACTGTAGTTAACTGTAATCAAATTCGTTAATTCACCCAACATTTGGTCTGGTTGGGATGAGACATGAACGGGTTTTTGACATAAAACAAGAGGGTAAAAGTGGATATAGCATCCTTAGTCGGTTTTTTATTAGGTATTGGTATTATCGTTGCAGCTATTGCCACGGGTGGCGATATTATGTTGTTTGTGAATGCACCGTCATTGCTTATTGTTATTGGTGGTACGCTGGGTGTGAGTTTAATGCGGATTCCTTTATCTGATTTTATTCGTTCCTTTGGTGTGCTGGGTAAAGCGTTTTTAAACAAAGCTGAAGATCCTAACGTTTTAATTGAAGATGCCGTTCGTTTAGCCGATGTGGCTAGAAAAAATGGTTTACTTGCTTTAGAGGGTGAAGAAATTACCAACCCTTTTTTGCAAAAAGGCATTAGCTTATGTGTTGATGGACATGATCCTGTTTTTGTAAAAAAAATGTTACAGCAGGAAATCGACCAAATGGTTAGCAGAAACGAGATTGGTCAGGATATGTGGAAAGGGGTAGGTGACTTGGCGCCGGCAATGGGAATGATTGGAACCCTGGTTGGTCTGGTGCAAATGCTTGCAAACATGTCTGACCCCGCAAGTATTGGTCCTGCGATGGCTGTAGCATTATTAACTACGCTTTATGGGGCTATGGTTGCGAACTGCTTTGCTCTACCGATGGTGGATAAACTGGCTTATGTTTTAAACTATGAAAAAGCCAATAAAGAACTTATTCTGGATACCATAACAGGTATTCAAGAAGGCATGAACCCTAAGGTATTAGAAGCGTTATTAAGTTCTTATATTTCCGAGAAAAAACGTAAAACGGATGAGGAGTAGTTGTAATGGCTGACGATTGTCCCAAATGCCCCCCTACTGGAGCACCGCTATGGTTGGCGACATTTGCAGATTTAATGTCCTTATTAATGTGTTTTTTTGTATTGCTATTATCTTTTGCTACCATGGATGCCGCTAAATTTAAAAAGGTCGCTGAATCAATGGAAGATGCATTCGGTGTGCAACGCGATATTGTTGCGGTAGAACCGCCTATGGGCACCAGTATTATTGCTCAGCATTTCTCTCCCGCTATTACGCAACCAACACCTCTGGAACAGATAAAACAGACGACCAGTCAAGATTCGCGCAAGCTTAATGTCAGTGTAAAAGATATGGAAGATGTTAAGCAGAAAATGCTACAAGCAAAAATAGGGGAAGTTGATAGTCAAGCTGATAAAATTAAGGGCTCACTGACTCAAGAAATTGCAGAGGGTCTGGTTTCTGTAGCTACAGATAACTTAAAAATAATTATCAGGATAAATGAACGGGGCTCTTTCCCCTCTGGAACAGCGATTTTAAAAGCAGGTTTTGAACCTGTTATGGAAAAGATTACTTCTGCGGTTAATGATGCGCCGGGAATTGTACATGTTGCTGGGCATACAGATAATATCCCTATCTCAACAGATTGGTACCGTTCTAACTGGGAACTGGCTGCTGGCAGAGCAGTAACAGTAGCTGATTATATGTTGAAGAAAAAAGGCACTGACCCAAATAGAGTTATTGTAGAAGGCTATGCAGATACCAAGCCTTTGGTAGCAAATGATAGTGCTGAAAATAGAGCAAAAAATCGTCGTGTGGAAATTATTATTTCACAGGAAGATCCAACTTTAGGGCTTAAAGTAGAAGATGTTAGCGAAATGATTCAAACTGATGCGTTAAAAGATAAATCTAATTAAGGATACTTAGAGAAGACTGTGAGTAAACAAAAAATGACAATGGCAGATGAAAGACGGCGTTTTTTTAGAATTGATGATGCTGTCAATTTATATTATAGAATAGTTGATGAGCAGACTGTTGTTGCTGCAAGCAAGATGACAGATGATGTGTTGAGTAATTGCTCTTTAGTTACGGCCTTGGATGTTTTGAATCAGGAAAGCCGACTTGTTCTTCATCGGATTGAAAAAAACGAACCTGAAATTGCAGAATATCTAAAGCTAATGGATTCAAAAATCAGTTTGTTAGCCCAAGCTGTTTTACAACAAAATAATGATTTATCAGAAAGTAGCTTATGTAATACTAACTTGAGTGCTTCAGGTTTGGCTATCGAAGTTGACTCTGATATTAAGGTTGGAGAATTTATTGAGGTTAAGTTGTTTCTTTCATCATGTGTTGCCGTTATTTTACTTTATGGGAAAGTTGTTTATTGTAAAAAAAATCCCACACCTGAAAAAACCGCATCATTTCAAATTGGTATTGATTATATTAACTTGAAAGATGCTGATAGAGAGGTACTGATTAAGCATATTGTTAAAAGACAAATGCAGCAAATTCGTGAAACAAACGGAAAGTTAAGCATATAAGTGCTTTTCTTTCATTGTTATTTAGTTCAGAAATGACCCGTAAGCAACGTGCTATAAAACATAGTGATAGTTTTGTGTAGCCTTGCTAGTGCTTTATCTGGTTTTCTGTTGTATTTTCCCCGCTATTTCAACTAATCTATTTTTAACACAAGTTCCGTGTGCCCCTTAAATTCAGGATTATTGGAAATTATCAAGAATAAATGAATAATGCTTATTTCAGATAATCAAAAAAAAATCATACTAGCTTTAGCCGATGGCCAATTTCATTCAGGCACAGACCTCGCTGAATCTATTGGTATTAGTCGATCAGCTATTTGTAAGCAGTTAAAATGCTTAACTGAGCTTGGTTTAGAATTTAGTGCCGTTTCAGGAAAAGGTTATCGATTAGATAATGCTTTGCAATTGCTTTCTAAAACAACTATCGAAAGTGAATTATCCTCAAAATCCAGATCATTAATCACAGCGCTGGAAATTCATCACAGCATCAATTCAACTAATAGTTACCTGCTTGAAAAATCGCATCAAACAAAAGACACGGGGCTGATTTGTTTGGCTGAATATCAAACGGCAGGGAAGGGCCGAAGAGGAAGAGAATGGGTTTCACCTTTTGGCAGTAATATTTATTTATCTATATTATGGCAATACCAGCAAGGGCCAGCATCAATCAGCGGCCTAAGTCTGGCTGTCGGTGTTGCAGTTATTCGTGCATTGAAAGACTGTGGTATAGAAGGGGTTGGTCTAAAGTGGCCAAATGATATTTTTTGGCAAGATAAAAAGCTGGCTGGTATTTTGATTGAAGTCTCAGGTGAGACCAATGGGCCTTGTAGTGCGGTTATTGGTTTAGGCTTGAATTTTTATATGCCAAATGAGAAAGCTAAATCGATTAATCAGGACTGGGTGGATCTTGCTCAGATTCTAGGTGAAAACCCGATTAATTTAAGGAATAAACTCGCCTCAAAATTACTGAATTATTTAATGCCCACCATCGCTAATTTTGAGCAAGATACTCTGGCAAGTTACCTTGAAGAATGGCGCGAGTATGATTGTATGAAAGGTAAGCAGGTTCAAATCTATATGGGGCAGCAGACCTATTCAGGGATGGTCAAAGGTATAGATGATAATGGTTTATTATTGCTTGTTGATGAGCACGGTAAAGAGAAGGCTTTTGCATCTGGTGAAGTAAGTTTTCGCTCCTCATGAAATTACTGATTGATATAGGCAATACACGAATTAAATGGTGTGTTGAGAAAAATGAAGTGCTTGGAAAAGGGAATGTTATTGTTCATCAGCAAACAGATTTTATACAACAGATTCAACTCGCCTGGTTAAATCTGGACACACCGAACATATTAGTAATTTCCTGTGTCTCAAATCAACAAATTGTAGAACAGCTGATAAGCTTAGCAGAAACACTTTGGCCTAATATTAAAGTGATGGTGGCAAAATCAACTGCTCAGGCAGGGGGCTTAAGCAATGCCTACCCAAAAGCAAATACCTTGGGCGTTGATCGTTGGCTGGGACTCATTGCTCTTCAATATTTTTATTCGGGTAATAGTTGTGTTGTAGATTGTGGAACAGCGATTACCATTGATATGATTAATCAACAAGGACAGCATTTAGGTGGCTTAATTTGTCCAGGGTTACAATTAATGAAGCAGTCTTTATCTGCAGGTACTGCTCGCTTGTCAAATAGTGATCAGGATTTCGATGTTGGACTGGCTAATTCAACTGAGTCAGCTATTTATTCAGGGGCCTTATATGCGGCCGCAGGGTTAATTGAAAAGTCGATAGCTGATTTTTCTACTTGTCAGACAGTTGTAATAACCGGGGGCGATGGCGGGATTATTGCAAAGCATCTAAATCTCGACTGCATTGTTGATACGGACTTTATACTTAAAGGATTATCTTTGTATAGTAAACAGAGGGCTTAGATGAAGCATTTTTTCTTTTTAGTATTGTTAATAAATATTGTTTTCTTTTTATGGGAATTTAATTCAGTACGGGTCACAGATTCTACTGTTCTAAAGAATAATGAAACGAAGCAAATATTTTTAGTCAGTGAGTTAGCCGATCAAGAAAGAGCACCGCTTCAAACTGTAGCAAGTATAGAAATTGAAACCAAAGATGACACTATTTTTCCCGTTGGAGTTGCTAGTCCTTTAGAGGGGGAAATTACCACTGAATATAGTGATGTTAAGCTGAGTGATGCTTTAGAAAAAACCGAAGATGTTGCGATAGATAAAGTTAACGCTGAGTTGAATCAGCAATTAGAATATATCAACAACACTGAAGTGACTATAAAGGCTAATGATTTATTAGTACAAAATATTCTAGAAACAGAAACAGAAACAGAAACAGAAACAGAAACAGAAACAGAAACAGAAACAGAAACAGAAACAGAAACAGAAA
>ENA-OSET01001377-OSET01001377.1-sediment-metagenome-genome-assembly--contig:-NODE-1377-length-25347-cov-5.560744_pt1 | contig 25347 bp, 23 predicted proteins | sample MGYA00237882_ERZ534229 | MGnify/ENA primary metagenome ERZ534229 (study PRJEB26408, sample SAMN06266212) | sediment metagenome | isolation source: Hudson Canyon methane seep mesocosm | place... | reverse complement strand
TTGTTGGTGCTCTTTTAACCACTGCGGCATCGGATTATCGGAGATCGTCTGATCAAAGTGCCCATATTGCTTTTGGCTACTCCGTTGGTAGCTTTGTTTTAACTGCTCGATTAAAGAATAAATAGGCCCCGAGCTATTATTTTCTTGCGGCTTTATTTCGGTAGTGATTTCATTACCTGGCGCTTTACGCTCAATTTTGTGAATAATACAGTGTTTTAAGGTCATGATAAGAGGCCGAAGATAATGTTTTACTATGTTTTACTATGGTTTTTTCGAGCGGGTATATTACAAAGCTAAAACGGTAGGAAAGCTATTAAACATCAATGAGACGTAAACGTTTGAATAGAATAACCGCTGTCTAGTGCTTCTTTCAAGGCTGGATCAGCGTTAATTAGCTTTGGGTCCTGGAGGAATTTATCCTCGATAAGCTTACGTTTCTTAACGGTTGGTTTTTCGAAACCTTCCTGGATTAAATATAGGCGACAAAGTTGCTCTGCCCCGAATAGATCCTTGTAATTGATGTAGACAATGAAAGGAACTTCATCCCCCTTTGCAAAATCATCAAATGTTTCTTTAGCTCGAGCATTAACCGAAAAGACGTACATGATTTACCTAAGAATTGTGGCTGAATTATCAGGCGGATGGTAACACGAAATGCTTCGTTGGGCTTACGAAAAAAAGAAGCTAGGGGAAATGGGAGTTATATAACCCTAGCCTCTCGAGAGGGTAAAGAGACCTAATTTGTTGGGCAGGCGTCGTAAGATGTGATTCTTACTTACGCAGCCCAATTTAATTGATTTGCTAAACAAGACGTTCTTATAAAGTATTCGGCTGAGAAGCAATTTCCTTTGTCATCAATTGACGCTGCATGGACAATTGCTTGGATGTCACCCTGTTTATCGTAAATAGCCGTCTCGAATCCCTTACCTTGTACTGTAGTTGACGGGATGTTGGCCAAATGTTGACGAAAATGGCGATAGCTAACGGGACTAAATACTCGATTTTCCGTGCGCTTGTGGCTGTTATTAACGTCTGTTTTTATGTTAGAAAAAATCTTCATTTTTATTTCCCTTTGTAAATTGATACCGTTGTTCAAGTCATTGTCTGAAAAACCGCTTGAAAAATAGCGTCATTGCAAAAATAGCGCGTTTGTAAAATAGCGAAAAACAGCTTAGAAAAATGTAATGTATATCAATATTGGCAAATGAATCTGTATTGATATACATAGCTGTTTTAATAATCAGTACTGTATAAAATAACAGTGTAGCGGTCTTTTGAGGATGTGCAAGTACTTATGGGCATTTTTCGATAAATGTTTCGCGATATGCGTTGCTGTATTTTGATTTTGGGGGTACTGATGTTCCGGTAGGGTGTTAATTCTTTGGCACAATTCAGTGAGGTTACTGCGCACGCAAGGAATGTGCTTTAATTTTTCAGAGCTGGGATCTTAGGTCGCTGTTCCGCTTGTATCGGTATTGGTATCGAAGACGATTTCGGGACAGTGGTAGCTAACGCTTACGTTATCATCCTGAATTGATGTGAGGTGAACATCAAACCCCCACAGTTTATGTAAGTGTTTGAGTACTTGTTGCGTGCTGTCACCGAGAGGTTTACGGTTGTGTTGTCGGTGCTGGAGATACATGGCGCGGTTGCCCCGAACGTCAATACTAGTCACTTGTAAGTTGGGTTCTCGATCACCGAGATTGTATTGCCCGGCCAATTGTTCACGTATTGCCTGATAACCGCTATCATCGTGGATAGCGGTAATTTCTATATGTGAAAGACTGTCGTCGTCGAGCGCACAGAATAATCGTAAATCGCGGATGACCTTTGGAGATAAGAACTGCTGGATAAAACTTTCGTCTTTAAAGTTTCGCATTGCAAATTGTAAGGTCTCTTGCCAGGGCGAACCGGCAATATCTGGAAACCAGCGTTTATCCTCTTCCGTAGGATGTTCGCAAATACGCCGAATATCGATCATCATTGAGAACCCCAGACTGTAAGGGTTAATGCCGCTATAATAGGGGCTGTCAAAATCTGGTTGAAATATGACGCTGGTGTGAGATTGCAGGAACTCGAAAATAAAGCCTTCATTCACAAATCCACGATCGTACATCTCGTTAAGAATGGTATAGTGCCAGAAGCATGCCCAGCCTTCATTCATTACCTGAGTTTGACGCTGGGGATAAAAATATTGCGCTATCTTCCTGATAATTCGGATGATTTCGCGTTGCCATGGTTCCAATAGCGGCGCGTTCTTTTCCAAAAAATACAATAGATTTTCTTGCGGTTCCTCTGGAAATGGCGTTTGGTGGATTTCTTCAATGTCACTTTTCGCTGTCGGTATCGTGCGCCACAGGTCATTCACTTGTCTCTGTAGCTGTTCCTCTCTTTCCTGCTGCTGGATTTTTTCTTTTTCCGCAGAAATGGGATGGGGGCGTTTGTAGCGGTCAACGCCATAGTTCTGCAGCGCGTGACAGGAATCTAACAACTTTTCGACATCTTCAACACCATAACGTTCTTCACATTTTGTGATGTAATTTCTCGCAAAAACTAAGTAGTCGATAATGGAGTCAGCTTCGGTCCAGGTGCGAAAAAGATAGTTACCTTTAAAAAATGAATTGTGCCCGTAACAGGCGTGAGCAATGACCAGCGCTTGCATGGTCATGGTATTTTCTTCCATCAGATACGCAATACAGGGGTCGGAGTTAATCACGATTTCATAGGCAAGACCCATTTGGCCACGATTATAATTGCTTTCAATGCCAACGAAATGTTTTCCGTAAGACCAGTGGTGATAGAAAAGAGGCATGCCTGAGGAGGAATACGCGTCCATCATTTGCTCGGAGCTGATGATCTCAATCTGGTTTTTGTAGGTGTCGAGACCAAAGTCTTTTGCAATATCGTCAATCACTTCTTCATAGCGATGAATAAGATCGAAGGTCCAGTCCGATCCGGTCGAGATGTACTGTTTTTTTGTCGCAGTTGACGTCATGCAGGTCTCCGTTGAAACAGCTCTCTGAACACAGGGTATATATCTGCCGGATCAATAATTTGCTGTATGGCGAAGGCGTCTTGAAACTGTTCTTGAATTTTCTCGTATTCGTGCCACAGTGCTTGATGTTCTCTTGGAGAAATTTCGATATAGGAGAAGTATTGTACAAAGGGCAAAATTTGCTGCGTCAAGACATCATTGCAAGTTAATGAATCGTCATTCCAGTTGTCGCCATCCGATGCCTGTGCGCCATAGATATTCCACTCAGCAACCGGATATCGATCGTCCATAATCGTTTTCATTAGTTTTAATGCGCTGGAAACAATGGTGCCCCCCGTTTCTCTCGAATAGAAAAACTCTTCTTCATCGACTTCCTTAGCACTGGTGTGATGTCTTATAAAAACCACATCGGTTCGATCGTAATTTCTTTGTAGGAAAAGATACAACAAAATAAAAAAGCGTTTTGCCATCTCTTTAGTGGCCTGATCCATTGATCCTGACACATCCATTATGCAGAACATTACCGCTTTTGAGCTTGGTACAGGCTCTTTTACGGTAAGATTATATTTGATATCAAAGGTATCTATGAAAGGGATTCGTTTAATCTTTGCCTTTAAGAAATCGATTTCCTCTCGAATCTCATTCATTTTTCCTATATCGGATGAACCCTCTGCGGTGAGTTCATTAAGGGTCTTTTCGAGTTCACGTAATTTTTTCTTAGACGGAGTTCCCAGCGCAATTCGACGCGCGTTTGCAGCTCTCAGCGACCTGACAATATTGATTTGGTTGGGTGTGCCAGCTGTTGAGTACCCGGCACGTTTGTACTTAAAAGAGTCTGAACCCGCCAGTTGACGCTTTACCAGATTCGGCAGTTCGAGGTCTTCGAACATAAAGTCAAGGAATTCTGCTTGGGTGATCTGGAAAACGAAATCGTCCATGCCCTCGCCTGAATTACTTGCTTTACTGCCGGCTCCAGCTCCTTCGCCGCCACTTCTAGGAAGGGTATCACCGGCGACAAACTCTTTGTTTCCAGGGTGAATGACCGTACGTTTACCGCCAACTCCATGGCTGAAAACGGGTTCCTGGATGTCCTGGCTCGGAATAGTAATTTCGCCGCCTTTTTCCATGTCGGTGATAGAGCGCTTACTAACAGCGTCCGCTACCGATTGCTTAATGTGCTTGCGGTAGCGGCGAAGAAAGCGCTGTCTATTAACTGCGCTCTTGTTTTTTCCATTGAGGCGCCGATCAATCAGGTAGCTCAAAGGTTTGTCTCCTCATTTCGGTCGTCGTAAAAATTGTCACATGTGTTTTCTATTTACTGTGATTTACGAACCCTCAAATACCACTCTGAAAGTAACCTGACTTGTTTCTCTGTATATCCTCTGTCTACCATTCGAGTTACGAATTCGGTATGTTTGTTTTGATCATCTGCTGAAGCTTTGGCATTGAATGAAATAACCGGCAACAGGTCTTCTGTATTAGAAAACATTTTTTTCTCTATGACGGTGCGAAGTTTTTCATAGCTGTTCCAAATGGGGTTCTTGCCATCATTGTTAGCTCGCGCGCGTAATACAAAGTTAACAATCTCGTTGCGAAAGTCTTTCGGGTTGGAAATGCCCGCAGGTTTTTCGATTTTCTCGAGTTCTTCGTTAAGTGCGGGTCTGTCTAGAATCTCTCCAGTTTCTGGGTCCCGGTATTCTTGATCTTGAATCCAGAAGTCAGCATAAGTGACGTAACGATCAAAGATATTTTGTCCATATTCCGAGTAAGATTCCAAATACGCTGTCTGAATTTCCTTGCCAATAAACTCGACATAACGAGTCGCCAAATATTCCTTAATGAAATTTAAATATCGCTCTGCGATTTCAGCCGGAAATTGCTCGCGTTCAATCTGTTGCTCAAGTACATACAAAAGGTGGACGGGATTTGCAGCAACTTCTGTTGGATCGAAATTAAAAACCTTGGCTAAAATTTTGAAGGCAAAACGGGTCGACAGGCCACTCATACCTTCGTTTACCCCGGCATTATCAGTGTATTCCTGTAAGCTTTTAGCCTTGGGGTCTGTGTCTTTAAGGCTCTCTCCGTCATAGACTCTCATTTTTGAGTATATATTGGAGTTTTCGGGTTCAATAAGACGCGATAAAACAGAAAATTGAGCTAACATCTTTAGGGTGTCCGGTGCACACGGAGACTGAGACAGGGAGCTGTTTTCAAGAAGTTTTCTGTAGATCTTTATCTCTTCTGAAACGCGAAGGCAATAGGGAACTTTAACGATGTAAACTCGATCGATGAATGCTTCGTTATTTTTGTTGTTTTTGAACGATTGCCATTCAGACTCGTTAGAGTGCGCCAGGATGATTCCGTCGAAGGGGATTGAGCTCAAGCCTTCCGTGCTATTGTAGTTGCCCTCCTGCGTGGCGCTCAATAGAGGATGTAATACTTTGATGGGGGCCTTAAACATTTCCACAAATTCCATTACACCTTGATTGGAGCGACATAGGCCACCGGAAAAACTATAGGCATCGGGATCGTTTTGTGGGAATTCTTCAAGTTTTCTAATATCGACTTTTCCGACCAGTGAGGATATGTCCTGGTTATTTTCATCGCCGGGTTCAGTCTTTGTAATCGCAATCATATCAAGACGGGAGGGGTATAATTTAACGACCTTAAACTGACTGATATCACCTTTATATTCATGCAGCCGTTTTACAGCCCATGGAGACATGATGGACTTAATATAACGGTCGGGGATACCGTAATCTTCGCTCAATATTTTTGCATCCTCGTCCGGATCGAACAATCCTAAAGGGGATTCGAAGACAGGAGAGCCTTTTAAGCAATAGATGGGCTCTTTTTCCATTAGTGCCTTTAACTTTTCTGCGATGGATGATTTACCTCCGCCTACCGGGCCAAGCAAATAGAGAATCTGCTTGTTCTCTTCAAGACCTTGAGCTGCATGACGAAAATAAGCGACTATATTTTCAATCGCTTCTTCCATACCATAAAATTCTTCAAAAACTTTATATTGCTTAATGATTTTATTGGAAAAAATTCGACTTAGGCGCGGCTCGGTGGCTGTATCGACAATTTCCGGTTCACCAATTGCCAGTAACATTCGTTCTGCGGCGTTGGCATAAACTGAAGGGTTTGATTTACAAAGATCCAGAAATTCCTGGAGGGTGAACTCTTCTTCTTTCGTCGATTCGTAACGGTCTTGAAAGTGATGAAATATTCCCATGATAGTCACCTTACTCCTAAATATTAATAAGCTGGAATATGACGGTGGATATTAAAAATTCATGCAATGATTAAGTCAGTGAAAAAATTATTACAGATGAAATATTTGCTTTCGTACTATAAGCATAGTCTTAAAGGGAAGATCATGTGCTATGTTTTTCAAATTTGTTTTATAAGAAAATAATCTATTAAAATAGTTTTTTAGATAATATGTGTATTTTACTAATATGAGTGCTTTTGGATTGTTCTACTTGAAGTAACTGGGATTGGCGGCTATTTTCCTATTTCAAATCAGCTAGTATCGAAGGATTCTGAACGAGAAAAAGAAAAAGAAATAGCAATTTACTATGGTAAATACGGCTTAGTCTTCTATCCATTCCCAGCGCAACGGTTCACCAAAATCATCGTAAATGATCTTCTTTTTTGCTTTACGACTCTTAGTTTTTTTTACAATGGTTTTAGGTTTTCGGCGTTCGTCCAGCGCTGCGACGACTTCGGGAAGATACGTTCGTTCGACGCGAGGTTGTTGGAAGGCGGTGATATTATTTTTAAGCGGCCCGTCTGCTGATTCACGGCCACTTGTTCCTCTATCTATCTCGGCAATGAGTCCGCCTTTGTTTAAAAAGTTTTCAATTTGATCGTTAATTTCGGATCGGATGTTGGCTTTAGTCACTATTTTTTTCACTGGAATCTCTTGACGATATCTCCGATATCAAAGTAGCCGTATTTGCCATTTCAGCATAGCAGAAAACAAAGAGCTATTCGGTCAAATTAAGTTTCATGTTCGAGGTCGTCAATATCTTTATCCAAGCCACTGCCGCTATCAGTTGAGCTTTGTTGAATGCGCCACATAGTCGCGTAGGTTGACTTTTTCTCAAGTAATTGCTGATGGTTGCCGGCTTCTTTGATTCGACCGTGTTCAAGTACTATGATTTTATCGGCATCGACAATTGTCGATAGGCGATGTGCAATAACTAGACTGGTGTGGTTGGTGGAAATCTCGTTAATTGCTTTCAGTATCGCCTGTTCTGATTTGCTGTCCAATGACGAAGTCGCTTCGTCAAATACGAGAATTGGAGGACGTTTTAATATGGTTCGAGCTATAGCAACGCGCTGTTTTTCGCCACCGGATAATTTGAGCCCTCGTTCGCCGACCGTCGTATTGCGCCCCTCCGGAAGTTCGCTAATAAATCCATCGAGATGTGCCAGGCTAATCGCCTCTTCAACTTCTGCATCGGTAGCTTCAGGCAAACCATAGCGAATATTTTCAAAAATACTGTCGTTAAATAATACCGTGTCCTGAGGCACAATACCGATTTTTTTCCGTAATGATTGTTGCGTGACGTGGCCGATATCCTGTCCATCGATTAGGATGCTGCCAGAGCTGGTGTCATAAAAACGAAACAAAAGTTTGACGATAGTTGATTTTCCCGCTCCGCTTGCTCCAACGACAGCAACTTTTTCGCCCGGGTTAATCACAAAGCTTATATTTTGCAATATATCCCTGTTGGACCGGTAGTTGAAAGACACCTGCTTAAACTCGATCCGTCCTTTGTCCAGTTGCAGGAGTGTTGCATTATCCAAGTCATTTACCGAGGGTTTTACCGACATCAATTCAAACATTCTTTCAATATTGGCCATTGAACCTTTAATTTCCCGGTAGACGAAACCGAGAAAATTCAGCGGCATGAAAAGAATCATCATATAAGAATTAACCGCCACAAAATCACCAATTGTCATTTCTCCACTACTGACGTTGGTGGCGGCCAGCCATACCATTGCTGTGGTTGCGGCAGCGATAATCAATGCTTGCCCGGAGTTTAAGGTTAACAATGACAGGCGGTTTTTACGGCGAGCCTGCTCCCACAGAGAAAGTTCCTGGTCGTAGCGTTTTGATTCAAATTCTTCGTTGGTAAAATACTTAACTGTTTCGTAGTTTAGTAAACTATCGACTGCTCGTGTATTGCTGTCGGAGTCGGCTTTGTTGGCTTCACGTACAAATTTCGTTCGCCATTCTGTAGCGATAATGGAAAAGGAAATATATAAGGTGACAGAGATCAAAATAATAAGGGAAAAACCAGCGCCATAGTTGTAAAACAAAATCCCCGTGATCATCAATATTTCAATGATTGTCGGTATGATATTAAAAACGAAAAACCGCATCAAAAAACTTATTCCCGTGGTGCCTCTTTCAATGTCTCGAGATAGACCGCCAGTCCTTCGGTTGAGGTGAAAGTCGAGGTCTAGTTCGTGCATATGGCGAAAAACATCGAGTCCTATTCGGCGCATTGCTCGCTCTGTGACTCGGCCAAAAATAGTGTCTCTAATTTCGCCCATCAGCACGTTTGTAAAGCGGGCGATTCCGTAAGCGAGGATCAGTGCGATAGGTACCACAATCGTCGTGTTATTGATTAAGGTCTGTTCAATGGAAGGGTTTTGTTCATCGACGATCAATTTGAGTAAATAGGGGCCAACGACGTTGGCGCCTTTGGCTAATACCAAGCAACACAAGGCCACCAGGACTCGTTGCCAATAGTCTAATAAATAGGGCCAAATGATTTTAATAACGTTCCAGTTAATCGAGCGATCTGAATCGTCAGAATAATTGCCGTGTCGCATAAAAGAGTCTTGTATTAGTGTTTACCGGAGGGTTCCGTTTTGGAACAAAAGTGGTTCTTTTTTATCCACTCGATGGCGGAGTGTTGATCAGTAAAAACCTCGGAAGGAACGACGGTTGAAAACCTGTCTCGCGAGTAATTATTAGCCCAGGTTCCCTGATTATCGTGACCGACAAATGCGATCGCGGTAAAACAAAGAGGTGCTAATTCATTAGTGACCTTGAAAGAATCTTCATCGACAGAATAGTGATTGATCCTATCAATGACGACGGGGACTTTGTAGTCGAAATACTCTGAAACTGCCACAATGAATTCTGTGGTTTCAGTTTGGTACAAGCTTTTTATGTCCTTAATACTTATATAGACGTACGTGTCGTCAATCCAATATACATAGCCAGCGGAGTTTTCGTGGATTAGCTCTTTGGTGGTATATGCAAAATCCACGGATTTGGGCCCTTTGGTGTTTTTGGCGTTGGAAACAGATGCTTAGTATCTACCAGCATACTGTAAATTGGTAGAAAATCTAGGGAGACCGAGGTCTACGTTCTTGCTACTCTCGATCGCGTGGGAGTGTTTTGACGAGCTGCCGTTAAATTGACCTCATTATATGACTGGCTATAAGTAGCACGGATTGACTCGTAGTCAGCGGCAAACTTCCGTCATTGCGGGGGTAATGAGCTGAGGTAGTAATAAAAATCAGCCCCCGTATTGTGGAGCGCTAATTCTCTCCAGCTTAGATTCGAATCCGCCGTTAAAGCATGCTAGAATTCGCGATTAACCATAATCAATTTTTGCTTTTAAAGAGAGTGATATGTCCGAAAAATATTCAACAATTGAACAGCGGGTAAGTTATGGCGTTGGGCGCCAGATGGGTGAACAGCTTGCCAGTAATCCCTTTGACGGTGTCGATCCCGGTGCCGTTGCAGAAGGCGTGATAGACGCGTTGTACGGTAAGCCTAGTACTGTAGAACCGTCATTAATGGAAGAGGCCTTTGGCGTGATACAGCAGCGTATGCAGGCCAAGCAGGCAGAGCAAGGTAAAGAGCAGTCTGCCGAAGGTGACGCCTTTTTAGCTGAAAATGCTAAGCGCGATGAGGTAACAACAACTGATTCCGGACTGCAGTATGAAATTCTAGCCGTTGGCGAAGGTGAAAAGCCTGTTGCGTCGTCAACCGTTCGAACTCATTATCATGGAACACTGATGGACGGTTCTGTTTTTGATAGTTCTGTTGATCGCGGTGAGCCGGCTGAATTTCCGGTAGGTGGTGTTATTGCCGGTTGGACAGAAGCCTTACAGCTAATGCCAGTTGGGTCAAAATGGCGTTTATTTGTGCCCTATCAATTAGCCTACGGAGAAAGAGGTGCGGGTGGACAAATTGGCCCCTACACTTCGCTCGTCTTCGAGGTGGAATTGTTAGCAATTATTAGCTGATTTTTTGTTGCTATTAGAAACGAAGTGATCTGACTTCGACTCAGCGGAGGCCAATCCAACAGGCCTTCGCTTCATTCGTCGTTTTTCAAGTTTTGTTACGGCATTTCACTCTCTCTTAGTACAAGCTTTCCAAATTTCCTGCCGTGTGATTTCAGCATTGCCTCTGTAAATGCGCTCTCAAAAAGTCGATTGGGTCGTGGCTGTCGTTTCATCCCCTATCAATTATCCTGTCTCGTAATATTTACTGTATTTTCTCTGTCTCTTTCGTCATCATAGGCGCCCGTTGTTGGGAGTACAATTCCCGATTTGATCCGAGTTGAGCAGCAGAAAATATATGTGGTTTAAGAATTTACAAATATATCGTTTTACAAAACCTTTTGAAATAAATCCGGAAGAGTTATCCAGTCAGTTGGAGCAACATTCTTTTCAGCCTTGCGGTAGCCAGGACTTATCCCGCTATGGGTGGGTGTCGCCGTTGGGCTCACAGGCCGAAGAAGGGCGTGCAGAAAACTTCGTTCATGCGGCCAATGGTTATATTATGATCTGTGCCAAGCGGCAAGATAAGGTCATTCCTGCCGCTGTAATTAATGAGCAACTTGAGGAGCAGGTTCATGCGGTTCAGCAGGAAGAGGGCCGGGGCGTGGGGCGTAAAGAGCGGCAAAGTCTAAAGGAAGAGATTGTCATTACTTTGCTGCCAAAGGCTTTTACTCGGTCGACAAGGCAATTTGCGTATATAGCGCCGGCCGAAGGCCTATTGGTGATTAATGCAGCTTCAACCAACAAAGCGGAAGAACTCTTAACTTGTCTTCGAGACAGTATCGGAAGCTTACCGGTTATTCCGCTAACGGCTAATAACATTCCCCAGCATGTGATGACCGATTGGTTGAAAAGCGGTCAAATAACCAATGGGTTTTCTCTGGGGCATGAATGTGAGTTACGAGACCCAAGTGATGAGGCCGGAGTTATTCGGTGCAAACACCAGGATCTGAGTTCTGTGGATATCAATAATCATATTAAAAGTGGTATGTACGTTAGTAAACTCGGCTTATGTTGGGAGGGTGGTATAGAATGTGTTGTCGATGACGCTCTAACCATTAAGCGGCTAGCTTTTGATGATATCGTGCAGGAGAAGGCCAACGATGTTGATACCGACACCGCAGCGGAACAGTTTGACGTCGATTTTTCGATAATGACGCTCGAACTTGCCGGTTTTATAAAGGCTTTGCTAAAGGCCTTCGGCGGTGAAAATACCGCAGAAATTGAATCAAAATAGGTAGCTGGACAGATAGCTGCACACCGGAAGGATTATTCATGATTAAGCATATATTACTGTTTAAATTAAAAGACGAAGCGGAAGGCTGCACCAAGGCTGAAAACATAATTAAAGCCAAGGCTTTGGTTGAAGGCATGAATGGTAAAATTCCCGGTCTACTGAAAGTTGAGGTGGGTACTGATTATTCGTCCGTGGATGATTCCGCCGATATGGCCCTTTATTCGGAATTTGAATCGAGAGAAGCATTGCAGGTATACGCGAATCATCCTGAACACACGGCTGTTTTACCGTTTATTAGAGCAATTATCAGCGAACGTCACTTAATCGATTACGAGATATAATCGCCGATCGTATAAATGTACATTATTCTAGGTTTGGTTTTCTAGGGTTAGTTTTCTAGAGTACAAAAACCATCATTTGCCGGATGTTTCTATGGTTAGTATTGGGCGTTGGAATAGACTAACAGTTATAAAAGAAGGCGATGCGGGAGTTTTCCTCTCTGGTGGGTCATACGGACAAATTTTGTTACCCAGGCGATATGTACCCGACGGTTGCGAAGTTGGCGTTGAACTCGACGTATTTGTTTATTGGGATTCGGAGAATCGTCTTGTTGCAACCACAGAAACACCGCTTGCTATGGTTGGAGAGTTTGCCTGGTTGAAAGTTATATCCATCGACAATGTTGGAGCGTTTTTAGACTGGGGTTTACCGAAAGACTTGCTGTTACCGTATAGTGAACATAAATACGAACCCGAAGTTGGCAAACGGGTCATGGTTTATCTTTTTCTCGATGACCAGACTGAACGTATTGCTGCCACAACGAGGGTTGAGAAGTTTCTTAGCGAAGAGTCTACTGATTTCGCTGCTGGGCAAGAAGTACAGCTACTGATTACAGACACGACCGAACTGGGTTATAAGGCGATTGTCGAAAATTCTCATTGGGGCGTATTGTATAGTAACGAGTTGTTTCAACCGCTTGCCAAAGGACAGCGTATAAACGGCTATATAAAGAAAATACGAGCGGATAAAAAAGTCGATTTGACGCTTTATCAGCAGGGCCACGAGAAAATAGCAGAGCTTGCGGAACAAATTATTAAGAAGTTGGCTGAGCACGACGGTGTATTGATGCTCACCGATAAAAGCCCTCCTGAATCAATTTACTCGATTTTTAAGGTCAGTAAAAAAGTATACAAAAAAGCGGTGGGCAGTTTGTATAAACAGCAACGGATTAAGATTGAGCCGCGGTGTATACGACTGCTTGAAGTCGACTAGATAGTCACTTTCGCGTTGGCGTTTTTAGTGCCGACAACGTCGATCAAATGGACGCGGTTAACTATACTCGATTAAGAGTACGTGATTAAGAGTACGTGATTAAAAGTACATGATTAGAAGTACGCGATTAAACATAATTCACCGCTCCACCGTCAATTCGAATGTTCTGGCCGTTCACAAAGGCTGCTCTATGACTGGCTAAAAAAACGACAAGGTCGGCGACTTCTTCACGTTCTGCTATTCGCCCGCAGGGATTGGGGAAATTCAACTCAACGATTTTTGCTTCTATTTCCTGCCAGCTGTCTCCCCAGTTTTCGCGCGTGGCGCGTTTTCTAAAGCCCGCTTCCAGTTCTGGTGTTCGAATTAAACCGGGCGACACGGTATTGACTGTAATACCGGTATGACTTAATTCCTTGGCTAAGCTGGGGCCCATGGTCGCCAAAGCCCCTTTAGCAGAATAATAATGGGGCATAACGGCATTGGGTTGGTGGCTGCCAATAGTCCCGAGCTGAATGATTCTTCCCCAGCCTTTTTCTTTCATGCCAGGTACTATCCCTTGAATCATTCGGGTGGCAGACAGTACGTTCTTTTGATAGATATCCAGCCATTCTTCCGTTGTCGATTTATCCCAACTACCTCGTGAAGTCGTGCCATAATTATTAACTAATATATCGATGTGGTCCGTTGCGGCAAAGGCTTGTGTTAGTACCTGTTGCGCTCCCTGATCATTTGATATGTCTCCCCATACACCACAGGCTCCGTCGACTGTCGCCGCCACGTCAGACGATGCACCTTCGTCATTGCTGTGGAAGATGACAGAAACGCCTTCACGGGCTAAGGCCTGAGCGATTATTTCTCCGGTTCCACGGTTGCTTCCCGTGACGAGTGCGGTTTTGTTGTTGAGCTCTAAATCCATATTATTTTCCTGATAGTTCAAAATCGGTATCGACGATGGTCGCATAAGACGTCAGAATGGCATAATCAAAAATTGAAATAATTAATCTACAGGCAAAAGAGGCGAGTGTATGAATTATTGTCCACAGTGTGCAAAGCAATTGGGCGAAGTACTAATCGATGGCGAGATAAGGCAAGGTTGTCCAGACCATAATTGCGGGTTCGTTTTTTGGAACAATCCCATTCCAGTGGTGGCTATGATTGTGGAAGTTGATGGTGGGGTTGTTATGGCCCACAATGTGGCTTGGCCAAAAACCTTTTACTCTATTATTACCGGCTTTCTCGAGTCGAGCGAAGATCCGGAAAAATGCGCTCAGCGTGAGACTCAAGAAGAGCTGGGACTTCATACGACCGAATCAACATTGGTTGGCGTTTATCCCTTCGAGCGACAAAATCAGGTTATTATTGCCTATCATATTAAAGCGGTGGGTAAGATAACCTTAAACCACGAGCTCGACGATTATAAAATTGTGCCGGTCAGCGAGTTGAAAGGCTGGAACATGGGCACCGGTCTAGCGATTAATGATTGGCTAGCAAAGCAAAATCAAAATTAACGGACCGTGTTTCAGGAACGAAGATTCAATAACAAAGTTTTTGGAAAACGGGTTTAAGAACAAGGCTTTAAGAACGAAAGTTTAAGCACAATGACCCAATTACAAAGTTTAAACATTATCAAAAGGGAGGGGGCGCCCTTTTGATAATGTTAGTCCCCACTATCGGTAGCCGTTATCGCGGTGCCATGCCTCTAATAAAGAACTCCATTTCTCCCCAGTTACCCGTCGTTGGCAAATTAAGAATTGGCAAGTCCAGACCAAATTCCCGGCGACGATTCATTTCTGCGACACATTGCGCGGGGTCTCCAGTAATTGCGAGGGACTCCATCATTGTGTCGGGCACGGCATTGGCGGCTTCGAGACGAGTATTTTTGTTGCGATATAACTCGGCAATTCGCTCGCATTCATCTTTATAGCCAAAACTAGACAATAGCTCGATATAGTACGTGCCCATCCCACCAATATAGAAAGCAATGATGCTTTTTGCTGCCATTGTTGCGGCTTCTGAACCCATCGGTAAAGCCATGGTGAAGGGAGCAGAAACGATATCGTTAGGGTTTCGGCCAGCCTTAGCAGCCCCTTCAGCAATCCACTCGCGCCCTTTGGCCATTTCTTGGTAGGGCCAAAATGTTGGAATCCAGCCATCAGCCATTTCGCCAATGGATCGGATAGAGTTCTCTTTCAGGGCCGCAACATAAATCGGTAAGTCCCGCCGCACAGGATCCATTGCTAGTGTAAAGGGCCTGTAATCACTTAGTTTGGCTCCGCTTGTATGTAAGTGCTCACCATCTAATAGAGTGCGTGTTACTCTTATTACATCTCTAACCTGTGTTAGCGGTTTATTAAATTCCCGTCCGTGGAAGCCTTCGATAACGTTCTTTCCGCTGGGCCCGATACCCAAAATAAAGCGGCCTTCACTTATGTCATCCACGGTTGCAGCGCTCATTGCGATGGTGCCAGGAGAGCGACTAAACACGTTTACGATCCCGGTGCCTAATTTAATTCTCTTCGTTTTAACCGCAATTTCTGTGAGCAACGCAAAGACTTCATAGCCCCACGCTTCTGGCACCCAAAAGGAGTCATATCCGAGTTCATCCGCCAGCACGGCGGCCTTAACATACATTTTACGATCATAGTTTTTCCAGAAAGCTAGTAATGCCGTTTTTTCGCTCATAATATGATCCTGTCTTAAGCTTGTTATTGATACTGTTCTATTAAGTGCTGGACAATTCGTTCGGGTTGAGAGATTCATACTGACCGGGGTCAACAAACATCAAGTTTATTGCAATTTTTTCGAGCGTACCCAGTTCGATCGCCAGAACCATGACATTAAACTGATCGTTAATTTTTACAATACCGGGCAGATGAATGAGTTGTGTATTGTTGTCACTTGAAAGTATATTCAAATCCGCTTTGGCGCGAAATTTTTCTCCTAGTTGTTGTAAGATGCTTCTCAGAGCAGCCAAAAACACATCGTAGTTAAAGCCTGGGCCGCGAAATTCGGTATAGTCGAGAGACAAACTGAGTGGTGTCTCAATCGAATTATTGATTGTGATCTTACCAAGCGAGTGTTTATCACCACTTTTTATGGTTTTAAAAATGGGTTTAGCTTTGTCTTTTGGCGCTTTGATAAAAAGTTGGTCGAGCACGTTCGCTGCTATATTGACCAGTTCTAGAATATTCAGGTCAATTACTTTGTCATTACTCATTGTCTTCTCCACAAATTTTTATCAACGCCTAAGGTGTAGTCACAAATCCAATAGGTACGGGGAACTCGAATTTTCACTTATACTCGTAAAAGCTGTTAATGTTATAGGGAATGACTGACTGATCATACCCTTACACTCACAATTACAATAAACAGGAATGCATTTTGACATCTTACGATTGGCTATTAGGGCTCAGCAATATGGAGTGGGCAGCCCACGTTACCATCTTCGTTATTAATCTGGGTTTGTATATCTTCGCGAAGCCGATATTGACTATTGTGGAATCGGGACGAGAAGACGAGTCAAAAGTAAAAATTCTGCGTTACTTGAATATTTTGGTCATGATCTTGCAACTTATCGATATTATTTTGTTGAGAACGACCAGTGACTACCAGAATTACTTCATAAAAACGGGTTTGACCCTGATGGGTATCTACGCCGGTTTACTATTTTATAGTATCAGTTCATTTCTACTGCTAAAAAAGTTTGGCCAGGAAAAAGAATTAGATGGTAATACTATTTTCGTTGAGACTTATAGTAGCCGTTTGGTCGATATCGTTTTGCTCATATTCACCGTGATAACAACGATCTACGTTTTGATAGTGACCTGGGGCGCTAACAGCTTACTGGAGACTACCGGTATTTTCGGTATTATTGCTGCGTTTTTGGCCTTTACCAGTAACATTTGGGCGCCCGATATTATTAGTGGGCTGATTATTCTCAATACACATATGTTAGAAGATGGCGATATCGTCGTTGTCGATGGTTACACCGACGAATATGTTATTAATAAGGTGTCCTTTATTTACATTATCCTCTACGACATTCGCAATAATCACCGAACATTGATAAGAAATAGTCGGTTTATCCAAAGCAAAATTGACAATCTTAGTCGTATCGCCAGTACCGATGGCATCCGAAAAAAGCTGGTGTATAACATTGGTTATCCCCGGATAGATGAATCCACCTCCGACGAGCGTTTGGAAAAACTAAAACAGTTTCAAGGCAGGATCGACAAGATGTTCAGTCGTGCTTTTGAAGCTTGCTGCGAGAACGAAAACATAAAGATTAACAAGCACAAACCTTTCGAATCGGCGCTAACCAATACAGGTAATTATGCACTTGAATATACGTTGTGGATGTATTTGGAGAGAATTCCTAATACTAAAATTACTGCAACGATTCGAAAACACTTGATGCGGACGATTTATCGGGTCAATGAGGAGGTCTTTATCGCTTCAGTGGCTGAAGGTATTGATCTATCGACGCCTGTTCTCAGTGATGTAAGTTTTGAAAAAAAGGGTGAGCCATTGCCTTCGCAATGACCCACCAAAGACCATAGCTTGTTATCGCTTTTGGTGCCGCAGCTTACCTCCTGTTCTGGAGAAGGTTAGCTGTGTCACACAGCGACGAGATGATTGACATTCATTGAATCTCAGTGCGCACTGTTGTTGATCTTGTAGGCACTCGTTGAATATTAAACAGCCTCTTCGTTAACGTACTGATTTTTAATGAGCGGAATTATCTTTGCTGGCGGGCCCTGACGTAATAGCTGACCATTTGCCATTTCGATAATTTGATCATAATGCTCCAGGCTCTCTAATCGATGCGCAATCGTGATGACTGTTTTGTCCGCCAGTTCTGTGCGCAGTAATCGCTGAATATGTTCATCGCTCGTTCTGTCCAGCGAGCTAGTAGGTTCGTCCATTAGAATATATTGCTTGTCTAACAATATTAGTCGGGCGAGACACAGCAGTTGGCGTTCGCCAACACTATAGTCCTTGCCACCCTCAAGCACTGTTGCATCCAGGTTGATTGTTAACCCGACAGTGCTGAGCGCCCGCTGCAGTTGCCAGTCACTTAATTCCGGCAAGCCACCCATCAAATTGAAACGAATCGTTCCCATAAACAAATAGGGATCCTGCGGTACCACGCCAAAATGGCTCCGTAAGGAATTAATGCCGATAGAAAATATTGACTCGGCGCCGATCCGAATGTCGCCAGTCTGATGGTAAACCATGCGGAACAGGGCTTGCATCATGCTAGATTTTCCAGCGCCGGTACGGCCTATAATGCCGACTTTTTTCCCTTCCGGTATCGTCAACGACAAGGTCTTAAGGATCAACGGTGTGTCCTCCCGATAAGACATGCTGTATTTATCAAAAGTAATATCCCCCGACAATACTTTAGCAGCAGCATTCGATGGTTTCGGCTCGGTGAGTTTCAATACCTTTGATTCCTGTGTTGTTTCATGAGGTAAGTCGATCATAAAAAACGCGCGCCGAGCATGAGAAGCTGTTTCGCCCATAAACGACATATCCCATGCAAGGCCAAAGAATATATTATTGAGGTTGAAAACGGCTGTAATGACTACCGCTGCGAGTGTGACGGTAATTAATCCTGATTGCATTCCGTAGATTAAAAATCCGTAAACAGCTATCGCATAGGACGCAGAGATTAACCCCATCCACAACATTCCCCAGCTCATCAGACGACAATAAAACAACTGAATATCCATGGAGTCACCAAAAGCTTTGTGAATCCGTGCCAGCAAATTTCGCTGTTTGTTGTACAAGTTGAAAATCGTACGCCCCTCGATCAAGTCGGTTTCTCTGTGTAGTGCTTCACCGATCTTGACCGCTCTTATTTCCCGCGCATGGCTCATCATTGGTGCCAATTGCATTTGCAGTGCGACATATAGTAAAACCACAGGAATAATTAGTAATCCAGCTATTGGATGCGCCAGCATAATCAACAGTCCGACACATATGACCTCCGAAAAGCCATTAACCGTGTCGCCAACCGACATGACTCCCTCGAGTCGTAACATACCGTAATCGCCTATTAAGCGATTGATCAGACGTCCGGAAGGATTTTCGTCAAAAAATGTGGTTCTAACCTCGCTCATTGATCTCATCATGTCTGCCTGAATATGTTGCGTAGACCATTGGCCAGCTAATTCAAAAGCCGACCACGCCGCAACGCGAGTAAACATGGCTATTAGAGCGATCATGAGCAGTGTTGACAAAGTCGCTGGCACAGCAATCTCCCAGCCGAATATATCGTGACTAACCTCACAGGCCTGGCTGCCGTAACAGGCGAGCATTTCACCGACTAACCAAAGAAAGTAAGGTGGAGCGGCCGCTGCAAATAGTATGATCAATACTGTGGGTATCAGGATTTTACGTAGCAGTGTCAATGACGACACAAATCGCAGCATCGTTTTTACATTGTTTTGCTCTGCACTTATTTCTTCCGTAGTTACAAAATTCTTATGATCCATTACCTTCTCCAGCGAACTCATCTCGCTCCTCTAAACCTATGATGTCTCCAGCTTGTAGTTGGCGATTAAATTCCGAGTCCTTGTTGTTTATTAACGTGTCAGGGGGGGCATCTTCAATAACGCAGCCGCCAGCCATTACCAATATTCGATCTGTTTGGGACAATTCTGCGAGCCTGTGGCTACACAAAATGAAACCGTTAGGTTCTGTCAATAACGTACCCATTAATTTGGCTTCAGTGTCACTGTCGACAGCACTTAATGGATCGTCCAGTACCAGGTAAGGCCTTTTTGAGTACAGTGCTCTAGCCAAATTGACCCTTTGTTTTTGTCCGCCCGACAAATTGACCCCGGTTTCACCTACTTCTTCTGCGGGTCCTGCGCTCCAATGCGCAATATCTGCTTCGAGTTCCGCCAAACGAATGGCTCGCATCACATCTTCGTTGGTGTGAGCATCATCCAGTGAGATGTTTACAGACAAAGACGTATTTGACAGATAGGCTTCCTGTGGCATGTAGGCGATGAAATTGCGATAACTTCTATATATATCCTCGTGCCATAAATTGGCCAGTGTGCCATTGTCAAATTCGACCTCAATAAATCCAGTGGTGGGTTTTATTTCCGCACAAATCAGCTTCAATAAGGTCGATTTTCCCGCGCCGACCGAACCGATTAAACTCACATTTTTCGTTAAATCGAGCTCTAGATTCAGATCGTGAACGACCTCCGTACCTTCGCGGTCATAGTGAAAACCAACTCCGCGAAAGATTAGCTTGACGGGTTTAGATTCCGCGTTAATTAGATTCGACGGCGGTGATAACTCGTCACGAATATCTTTGTGTTGAAACAAGTCATTGAGTCGGTCAACACATGCAGAGGCTGCGGCATAGCTAATAAAAATGTCGGGTAACCAGCGAATATAGAGCGTTATGTGATTGAGCATCCATATGCTGGTAAATAGCGTTATCAGACTTTCTTCTCCGCCCAGAAAATCCTGCGACCAGATTAACGCGACAATAGGAAGCAGCCACCAACTAACGCTTATGCCGAAGTTAATTAAGTTGACGCCATGTTGTTTGGTGGCCTCTACGACTAATCGATGTACATGACTCGCTACCCGCGTTCGCATTAGTGCTTCCCATCCGAGAAAACGTAACAGACGAACATTGGTGACCCATTCGCCAACAATCGTCGACAAATCATCCTCTTCTTTTTTGATCAATTTTTCCTTTTTGTGAACGTACTTGCCCAGCCAAAAAGACAGGGGCATAGCGCCGAACCCCACAACCATTGCAATCAATCCGGGCAGTCCCATTTTCATAATGATGACAGGTCCCAGAATGATTAATGCCAGCAGGCAGGGGATGCCGTTTCGCGCGACGCCATTGAGAAATTCGCCAACACGATAGACATCGGAAGAGACAAGCGTCTTCAAATTGCCAGTGGAGAAGTCGCTGGTAGACAATTGCCCCATCCGTAAGAGCTTTATATTGACCCGAACCGTAATGAATGTACGAACGCTGACAAACAATTGGCTTTGATAAAGAGACGTCCAGGCATTGACGACTTTCATCGCAATTTGTGCCAATGAGTAAATAACAAGGAAGGTGACTGCGGACGATAAATCGTTACTTTCATCGAGTATTTTTTCGCTGGCGATAACAGCGAGCAGAACCATGATAGTCATTACAAATCGTCCAAATACCATCATGGATATATGTTTTTTGAACGAGCGTACGAAATCCAGCCAAAAGTTTCCTCCCATTAAAAGATCTGGGTTCTCTTCTTTTATGTGATCGAATTCCGCTTGTAACTCTGGGCCCATTTTTTGACGTTTTACGTCAGTGGTTGCCAGAAAATCTCTCTTTAGTCTTGCTGGGTTAGCAAAAACTGCAATGTCAAACATGACACGCCCCTTATAATAATGTTAATTGCGGGGCAAAAAAAACCCCGGATGCCTATTGGGCCTTCCGGGGTTTTTAAACTCTTCCGGAAGGCTTGTTTATCAAACCTTCCGAAAAATAATTTTCGTTAGGTTATGGGTACGCCTTTGATATCGTTGGTAGTACTATCGTTTTTAAGAAACTTTTCAGAATTAAAGGTAACAACAGTCGACAGATGCATATACGACAGGCGCAGGTATCCCCCGGCCGGTAAATTTGGCCCGGTAGTATGTGCCTGTGTGATGTGAGTGAAATTTTGCATAGTTTCTTCTTCTGAAAGATATAGCGAAGTATGGTATGCCTATCAATTAAAATTGCAAGGGTTAATACAAAGTTTATACAATCAAAATATATTCGCCAACATTTTCTAGAGAGCTAATCGCTATTGTCTCAGTTGATGGTTGAATTCCTTCGATGGAATGCGTGCACAATAACCGGTCGTTCTTCTAGATTGATTTAGTACCTTGATTTACTACCTTGAGTTGATAGTAGGCAGCTAATTACTGGGTCGCTTGCCGCAATCGATCGTGGATTACTGATAGTTTGTCAATTATCGCCTCGACGCTTCGTGCACCGGATTGAAATATTGCTGTCGCATTGATGGTCCCCCAACCAAACCCCATCTCCTTTACCGCAACCGCCCGTGCTTCAACCCGATCAAGGTTCGAATAAAAATCTTTTCCATTTTTGTCGGTCGGTGGTAAATCAAGCATTTGTTGAAAGCCGATGTTATTTGGATTACGGCCCGCCTCTTCGGCGTGTCGGTAAATGGTTGCTATCGATGTGGTCGCGACCTTTGGATCGATGATAGAAGTTGCTAGCCAGCCATCACCTAATTCACCGATACGCTGTAATGCTCGATTGGAATTACCGCCTATCCATATAGGCAGCTTATTACCTTGAGGTGGCTTTGGTTCCATTGCGATAGCCTCAAGATTGTAAAAATCACCATGGAAGTCAATTCTGCTGTCGCCCCAATAAGCACGTAACAAATTGATCGCCTCATCCATCCGCTTCCCTCGGCGTTCAAAGTCTACCCCCATTGCTTCGTATTCTGCCTTTTGCCAGCCGACTCCAACCCCCAGTCTTACTCTGCCACACGACAAAGTGTCGAGTGTGCTAATTTGGCGTGCAACCAGAGTGGGTTGACGTTGTGGTAATACGAGGACTTCTGTTCCAAGCCCGATCGTCGTTGTGACCGCAGCGGCATAGGAAAGGAGCATTAAGGCTTCCATGATAGGCATTTTCGGCGGGTACATCGGTGCCGGCCTCGATTCCGTTGGGAACCCCATGACAACATGATCAAACATGTCCAATTGGTCATAGCCTATGTCTTCGATAGCTTTAGCTAAGCGTGTAATGGAGAGAGGTCCTTCTCTGTAAACGACACTGGGAAATTCGACGCTTAATTTCATGCTGGTAAAATCCAATAATTGGTGCGGGCTATTTTAGTGAATAAACATAGACGAGGAAATCAGATTGTCTTGTGATTATTTCTCCACGGTCATCATTAAAAATCCTGAAAAAGCCGCATTGGAAGGCGACAGACTTTTATCCACTTTTGGCTTAGCGCCGTTTATTAGGGCTCGATATTTTTTGTAAAACTCCCACGTAGGGGTGGGTTTATAAACTGGATCTGCAATTTCAAAGTGTTTTAAAATATTTTTTGCCGTGGTCGGTTTTACGAATACTTCTTTTTTTGGTGAATAATACGCTGGGATGATCGTGACAAGGCTCCACTTGGCCAGTTTTGCGGTTTGCAGCAGATCGACCATGGCTTCGAAACCGAGCTGTTTTTTTCCGTGTAAAATTTGAGTTAAAGCGTTAACTAAAAAAGCTTTCTCGTTTTCGTCCATATTGCGAACAAAATCCCTGAATTTAGGTTTTTCGAACATGGATACCATGGATGACCGGCTGACAACTTTAATCATATTCTCCGCTGTTATGTGCACGTTAGAACAAGCCTGGGGAGTAAAAAACTCCTGCGCCATTTCCGTCATTTTATTTACATTGTGTTTCTTACCTATTTTTTCCATCTCTGGATCGGCAAATCCCTTGGGATACTGCATTAGAAAATTTGCTTCCAATTGCTTTAGTATTTTTTGGTCCAGCATGTGAATATTCCTGTCGATTTAGGAGGATAATTTCTATACGTGGTCATATCTCTGCTTAATTCAGTGACAACACGGTCATAACGGTGCTGTTCTATTCTTCGGTCGCTCGCAGATGGTCTGTTTTATTGTAACTGAGTAATCTTTTTGAATTCAGGCATAGCTCCGAGAACGCTGTATTGTCTTTCGAGTATTGTGGCCATCGAGTCGTGTCTCCCTCTAGATAGTGTGATATCGCTATCGCGATGGTCACTCCATGGGCTACGATAACGACATTTTCTTCAGAGTGCTTTCGCACTATATCTTCGATGGCCGCAACAATTCGTTTTTTTACTGAATTTTGGGATTCGCCGTTCGGCGCGGTAAAGTCTGGATCTTTAATGAGCCTTTCTAATGTCCCGCCGGGACCGTTTAGAGAATCAAAAGAAGATCCCTCCCAATCACCGAGATCAAACTCCATCAGGCGAGAATCATGACTAACCGGCATCGAGTAGTTGTCGGCAATCGCTTGTGCAGTTAAAGCAGCGCGTTGTGATGGGCTTGCATAAATAACATCTGGTTTCATATAGTGATGAAAGTGGTCACCAAGGTCTTTAATTTGTCGATAGCCGTGGGAAGTAAGTTTAGTATCGGTGTGGCCGTGCCATACTTTGTCAATATTTGCGAAAGTTTGTCCGTGTCGCACTAAACCGATTCTGCCTTGATGTTTCATGAAGATGGTCTCTGTTGGCGTTCTAAAATTACTGGTAGTTGTTTAGTATGAGTACAAATTGATTGTGAGGATCTAGATTAAATTTAACTAAAGGAATAATCAATGGATACCGCGGCCATTCTATGGAGTCTATTATTTGGGTCAATTGGAATGGGTTATTTCATTTACGGTCGAAAACAGAATCACACGGTAACTCGTTATACGGGAGTCGCCCTAATATTATTCCCCTACGTTGTGACAGACACTGTGACCCTGGTAGCAATCGGTGTACTATTACTGGTGCTACCGCGGTTCATAAAGCTGTGATGGAATCGTTAACAGATCGTCAATAAGGCCCTGGCAAAGGGCGTTCCTACGCCGTTTTTGGCCGTGGAAAATGGAATGCGGATATCAAGCCCGCTGTTTAAATTACTTGCTTTAGCTGGAATGTTGACGAGTTTCTGAGAAGCCTATTCAATGTTCAATGTTCGACGAAAAACCGCTAGGTCCTTATTTTATTGGGGCCAGCTGACATTAACACCAATTAAGAGCGTGGGTATGATGGTTAAGTTTCTATTATGTATTACGACAGTTTTTATACTGCAGGCAATATCGGCCGATATCGTACATTCCGAAGAAAATACGAGTTCTGCTCATCATTCTTTTCGTGTCGTCACGGTAGCGGAGGGATTCGAGGTTCCCTGGTCGATAGCCTGGTTACCTGACGGTACTATGTTGGTGACGGAACGGGCGGGTACTTTACGAATTGTCCGGGACGGAACCTTGTCCTCACCAGTAGAAGGTTTACCTGCTGTCCACGCTAAGTCGCAAGGTGGTTTATTCGATGTGCTGCCGCACCCTCGTTTTTCGACAAATAAACTTATTTATCTGAGTTATGCGAAGCCGGTGGGAAAAGACTCCACGACGACCGTGATTCGAGGTCGCTTGGAAAATAACAAGTTGTCGAATATTGAAGTGATTTTTCAGGCAAAAACGTCCGGAAGAAGTGGGCACTATGGGGGGCGTTTAGCCTTTGATAATAGTGGATATCTGTTTATCACTGTCGGTGAGCGACAAGCGTCAACAAAAAAAGACCTGGAAAATCATCCTGCCCAAGATCGATCAAATCACCATGGTGTCGTCGTTCGTCTACACGATGACGGCCGAATTCCAGACGATAATCCCTTTGTTGGCCAGAGCGGGATGTTACCTGAGATATGGAGTTACGGACATCGTAATCCACAGGGGCTCGCGATTTACCCGGTTACCGGTGATCTA
>ENA-OSET01001376-OSET01001376.1-sediment-metagenome-genome-assembly--contig:-NODE-1376-length-25352-cov-4.123680_pt1 | contig 25352 bp, 27 predicted proteins | sample MGYA00237882_ERZ534229 | MGnify/ENA primary metagenome ERZ534229 (study PRJEB26408, sample SAMN06266212) | sediment metagenome | isolation source: Hudson Canyon methane seep mesocosm | place... | reverse complement strand
TCTGTAACTGTTATTCCATTCTCATCTTCGTTAATAGAAGTGTTAGTAATAGTTGTATTTATTGAAGTTTGTTCAACATCAACATTTATTTCTTTTTTAATTTCATTAGTACTATGAGTTTCTTCAGAAGAATGCCCTCCTAAAATAGGGGCAATTACCAATCCTATTAAACAAGTCAGTTTAATCAAAATATTCATAGACGGGCCAGAAGTATCTTTAAATGGATCTCCAACAGTATCTCCGGTTACAGCTGCTTTGTGAGCATCAGAACCTTTATAGGTCATTTCTCCATTAATCTCAACACCTGCTTCAAAAGATTTTTTAGCATTATCCCAAGCGCCACCTGCGTTATTTTGGAAAATTGCCCATAAAACACCAGAAACAGTAACACCAGCCATATAGCCTCCTAACATTTCAGCAATTGCTAGTTTATCCATTCCAAAAGCTAAAGGTAAAAATGCAATAATTAAAGGAAAACCAATAGTCAATAAACCTGGTAACATCATTTCTTTTAAAGATGCTTGAGTAGAAATTGCAACACATTTATCGTATTCTGGTTTCCCAGTACCTTCCATAATTCCAGGAATAGCTTTAAATTGTCTTCTTACCTCTTGAACCATTTCCATGGCTGCTTTTCCTACTGCATTCATTGCCAAAGCAGAAAATACTACAGGAATCATACCTCCAACAAATAACATTGCTAAAACTGGCGCTTTAAATATGTTTATTCCGTCAATTCCCGTAAATGTTACGTAAGCAGCAAATAAAGCTAAAGAAGTTAATGCAGCAGAAGCAATTGCAAAACCTTTACCGGTTGCCGCTGTTGTATTACCTACTGAATCCAAAATGTCTGTTCTTTCTCTAACAATCGGTTCCTGTTCACTCATTTCTGCAATACCACCTGCGTTGTCAGAAATTGGTCCAAAAGCATCAATTGCCAATTGCATAGCAGTTGTTGCCATCATTGCAGAAGCAGCCAAGGCAACACCGTAGAAACCAGCAAAAGCGTATGACGCCCAAATTGCACCCGCAAACAATAATACAGATGGAAAAGTAGAAATCATACCTGTGGCTAAACCAGCAATAATATTTGTTCCTGCTCCAGTGCTAGATTGTTGTACTATTTTTAAGATTGGAGATTTACCTAATCCTGTGTAATATTCTGTTACTGAAGAAATGACAGCACCAACAACCAAACCAACTAGAGTTGCATAAAATACATTGATTCTTGAAATTATTCTTGGAATTTCTTCTCCAGCTGCATCTAAATTTTCTCCAAAGAAAACCATAGATATTTGTTCTGGTAACATATATGTGATTAATCCATAACAAGCAGCAGCAACTAAAAGTATAGAAGTCCAATTTCCAATATTTAAAGCGCCCATTACTTGAGCTTCTTTTGCGTCGTTGTCATTAATTTTTACAAGCATTGTTCCTATAATAGAAATGATGATACCTGCACCAGCAATTGCCATTGGTAATAAGATAGGTCCTATTCCTCCAAAGGCATCTGAAATACTACCTCCCATGTCTTTAATTACATAGTTACCTAATACCATTGCAGCTAATACCGTAGCTACATAAGAACCAAATAAATCAGCTCCCATACCAGCAACATCTCCAACGTTATCTCCAACATTGTCTGCAATTGTAGCCGGGTTTCTTGGATCATCTTCAGGAATTCCTGCTTCAACTTTACCAACTAAGTCAGCACCTACGTCTGCAGCTTTTGTATAGATTCCTCCACCAACTCTTGCAAAAAGAGCTATTGATTCTGCTCCTAATGAAAAACCAGCTAAAGTTTCTAAGACAATTGTCATATCAGCAGTAGAGGTCCAAGCGCCTCCCATGAATTTTTGATAAAAAATTATGAAAAAAGCAGTTAATCCTAAAACAGCTAAGCCAGCAACTCCAAGCCCCATTACAGTACCACCACCAAAAGAAATTTTTAATGCGTTTGGTAAACTAGTTCTTGCAGCCTGTGTTGTTCTAACATTTGTTTTTGTTGCAATTTTCATTCCTATGTTTCCAGCAAAAGCTGAAAAAATAGCTCCAAAAATAAAAGCCACAACAATCAAAATATGAGTTGTAGGTACAATAAAAGAAACTGCAGCTAAAGCAATACTTACAATTACTACAAATACTGCGAGTAATTTGTACTCTGCGCTTAAAAAAGCAAGAGCTCCTTCATATATATAATCTGAAATCTCTTTCATTTTTCCATCTCCAGCATCTTGTTTCATTACCCAAGATTGTTTAACCCACATATAGATTAAACCTAAAATTGCCAAAATAATTGGCATATAAATCATCATTGATTCCATATTTTACTTTTATTTGATTAGTTTAAAACGGGCGTAAAAGTAAGAAAATGAGAGGGAATAAAAAACCTCTTAAATGTTTAATTTTAAGAGGTTGATAATTTAAGAGGTTGTATTTTAATTATATCTTAAAATCACCATTTGTAAAATGTTCACTTTTTTGATATCTATCTACACACTTATTATAAATTTTCGTAGCCTCAGCAGAGTCGCCCCAACCGCCTACATCTACTTTCTTTTTCTCTAAATCTTTATATACTTGAAAAAAGTGAGTAATTTCCTTAATTCTATGTGGGTTTAAATCTTCAATATCCTTATAACTGTTCCAAATTGGATCTGTTACAGGTACACAAATTAATTTTTCATCTGGTCCTTTCTCATCAGCCATGTGGAATACTCCTATAGGCTTAACTTCCATCACACACATGGGAAAGGTTGGTTCTGTTCCCATAACTAAAACATCTAAGGGATCACCATCCAAGGCTAAAGTTTCAGGAATAAACCCATAATCTCCCGGATACATCATTGATGAGAATAACATTCTATCAAATCGAATTTTATTCAGTTCAAAATCGTACTCATATTTATTTCTACTTCCTTTTGGGATTTCAATTAAAACATCAAAAGTTAAAGTTTTGTCTTTGTTCATATTTAAATTTTAATAAGAAAATGCTAAAATAGTTAATAATAAAAGTTTTTATAGAAACTGTAACTCTAAATTTACGCAATTGTTTTCGAAATGATAAATTAAAGTTTAAGTTTTTAAATATAAAAACCCTTCTGAGTTAAGAAGGGCTTAGAATATTCTTTTAAATTTTACTAAATGTACATTACTTCTTTAACGGCTTTTATAACGTCATTATGATTTGGAATCCATTTTTCTAATAGAACAGGTGAGTATGGAGCAGGAGTATCTGCGGTTGTAATTCTCTTTATAGGTGCATCTAAATAATCAAATGCCTCATCTTGGATTCTATATGTAATTTCGGAAGCAACACTGGCAAAAGGCCAGGCTTCTTCCAGAACAACTAATCTATTTGTCTTTTTTACAGATGATAAAATAGCTGCATGGTCCATAGGTCTTACAGTTCTTAAATCAATAATTTCGACAGATATATTTTCTTTAGCTAATTCATCAGCAGCTTTATAAGCTTCTTTAATAATTTTTCCAAAAGAAACAATAGTTACATCTGTGCCTTCTCTTTTAATATCTGCAACACCTATAGGTATAATATATTCCCCTTCTGGGATTTCCATTTTATCTCCATACATCTGTTCAGATTCCATAAAAATTACTGGATCATCATCTCTAATTGCTGCTTTTAATAACCCTTTTGCATCGTAGGGGTTTGATGGAACAATAACTTTTAAACCGGGAGTGTTCGCAAACCAGTTTTCAAAAGCTTGTGAGTGTGTTGCTCCCAATTGGCCAGCAGAAGCTGTTGGTCCTCTAAACACGATTGGGCAATTAAATTGGCCACCAGACATTTGTCTAATTTTAGCGGCATTATTTATAATTTGATCAATACCAACTAAAGAGAAATTAAAGGTCATATATTCAACTATAGGTCTGTTACCATTCATTGCAGAGCCAATTGCAATGCCTGCAAATCCAAGTTCAGCAATAGGAGTATCTATAACACGTTTTGAGCCAAATTCATCTAACATTCCTTTGCTAGCTTTATATGCACCATTATATTCTGCAACTTCTTCACCCATTAAATAAATGCTTTCATCTTTTCGCATTTCTTCACTCATTGCTTCGCAAATTGCTTCTCTAAATTGAACTGTTTTCATATAATTTAAATGTCGTTATTTATTTATTCGCAAAAATAGGAAATTATTTACCATTTAGGAATACTGATTTTATAAAGTAACTATTTTAAACAAATAAAAAGGGACATCATTTTGTGAAAATGTTAAAATAGAATAAATTTATTATGCATGCATAGTATTTTTTAAAAAAAAGACGTAATTTTGCCATGATAGTAATTAAATAAAAATGAATTTTATGAAAATATTAGTATGTATTAGTCATGTACCTGATACCACTTCTAAAATTAATTTCACAGAGAACGATACAAAATTTGATACAAATGGCGTACAGTTCGTTATAAATCCTTATGATGAATTTAGTTTAACCAGAGCAATGTGGTTTAAGGAGAAACAAGGGGCAAAAGTAACAGTTGTAAACGTTGGTAATTCATCAACTGAACCAACTTTAAGAAAAGCTTTGGCAATTGGTGCAGATGATGCAATTCGTATAAATATGGATGCTGTTGACGGTTTATCTGTAGCAAAACAATTGTCAGCAGTTGTTGAGAATGGCTGTTACGATTTGGTTTTAGCGGGTAGAGAGTCTATTGATTACAATGGAGGAATGGTTCCTGGAATGCTGGCAGCGCTTGTAGATTACAACTTTGTTAATGGATGTGTTGGTATAGAGGTTGATGGTACTGCTGTAAAAGCCATAAGAGAGATTGATGGAGGAAATGAGACTCTGAATACAAGTTTACCATTAGTTGTTGGTGGTCAAAAAGGAATTGTAGAAGAAAAAGATTTACGTATTCCAAATATGCGTGGAATTATGATGGCTCGTAAAAAGCCTTTGAATGTAATTGAAGCGGTTGATTCTGAAAATGCAACTTTAATAGAATCTTTTGAAAAACCAGCTCCAAAAGGAACAGTTAAATTGATAGATGCTGACAATGTAGATGAGTTGATTAACTTATTGCATAATGAGGCTAAAGTCATTTAATTAAAATACTGAATTTGTTTCAGGATTTTTAGTAAAGAAATAATGTAAAATATAATGTCTGAACTAAGTTCAGGGAAAAAATTAAAAATAATATCTTATGTCAGTATTAGTTTATGCAGATTCTACAGAGGGCAAATTTAAAAAAAGTGCTTTTGAAGTAGTTTCTTATGGAAAAAAAGTTGCTGAACAATTGGGAAGTGATTTGTTAGTTCTAACTTTAAACGCATCCAGTAGCGAGGAATTATATACTTATGGAGCGGAGAAGGTGTTAGCTGTATCTAATGATGCTCTGAATACCTTTAATGCTAAAACATATGCTTCTATAATTGAGCAAGTTGTTAAAGCAAAAGGAGTGTCAGAAGTAATTTTAGATTCTAGTATAGATACTTTGCATTTAGCGCCTATTTTGGCAGTTGCCATGAATGCGGGTTATACTTCTAATGTTGTAGCTTTACCAAGTTCAATCAGCCCTTTTACAGTAAAAAGAAAAGCTTTCTCTAATAAAGGCTTTAGTAACACAATTATAACCACTGAAAACAAAATAATAGGATTAGCTAAAAATTCATACGGAGTTTTTGAAAATCCAGTATCTGGTACTACTGAGAATTTTGATGCTACTATTGTGGATTCAGGAGTAACATCAGAAAAAATAGAAAGAATAACAGGTAAAGTAACTATTGCCGATGCTGACACGGTTGTTTCTGCTGGTAGAGGTTTAAAAGGACCAGAAAACTGGGGAATGGTAGAGGAATTAGCAGATGTACTTGGTGCAGCTACAGCTTGTTCTAAGCCAGTATCAGATTTAGGTTGGAGACCACATGGAGAACATGTTGGGCAAACAGGTAAACCTGTAGCATCTAATTTATACATCGCTATCGGAATCTCTGGAGCAATTCAGCATTTAGCAGGAATAAATGCATCAAAAGTAAAAGTAGTAATTAATACAGATCCTGAAGCGCCTTTCTTTAAGGCTGCAGATTATGGAATTGTAGGTGATGCTTTTGAAGTGGTTCCACAATTAATAGAGAAGCTCAAAGCTTTTAAGCAAGCTTAATTCAAATATTCAAACATAGTTTTTCAAATGAAACCTATTAGTTTAAAGCTAATAGGTTTTTTCTTTTTATAAAAACTGATAAATAAAAGTTTTCAATCTATTATTTTTATTAAATTGTGCCCACTTAAAGTATCAGGTTTTTGATGCTTTTTACATTATGTAGAATACTATATGAGTTTAATATCACTAACTATTAAAGGAATATCTTACAGTCAAACTCAAAGCGGTGCCTATGCATTGGTTTTAAGTGAAATTGAAGGAACCAGAACTTTACCCATTATCATAGGAGCTTTTGAAGCGCAATCTATAGCTATAGCCTTAGAAACTGAAATAAGACCTCCAAGACCATTAACACACGATTTATTTAAAACTTTTTCAGATACGTTTGCTATAATTGTAAAAGAAGTAATTATTCATAAATTAGTGGATGGTGTTTTCTTTTCTAGTTTGGTGTGCGAAAGAAAAGGACAGGAAGAAGTTATAGATACCAGAACTTCAGATGCTATTGCAATAGCAGTTCGTTTTAATGCGCCTATTTACACCTATGAAAATATTTTAGATAAAGCCGGGATTTATCTGAAGGTAGAAGAAGAAATGGCAATTGAAAATAAACAAGCAACACAAGAAGTTTCCATAGATTTTGAAATAGAATCAGTTGTGGATAAAACTGATTTTTCTAGTTTAACCTTAAAAGAATTAAATGATCAACTGCATGCTGCTGTCACTGACGAAAATTATGAGTTGGCAGCAACTTTAAGAGATGAAATAGGCAAACGTTCTTAAAATATAATTACATCCAATTATGAAAAAAATACTTATTATTTTTCTATGCTTGTTCTCTGTTTCAATGTTTTCTCAAGAAGTAGAAATTTTGGAAGCAACGACAGAAATTATCCCTAGTCAAGGTTTTTCTTTCAAATCAATGTGGAGAGGTGTTTTAGGTATGATTGTTTTAATTGTTATTGCATTTTTATTTAGCAGTAACAAAAAAGCTATTGATTGGAAGAAAGTTGGAATTGGTTTATCTCTGCAATTAATTATTGCTATTGGAGTTTTAAAAGTATCTTTTATTCAAATAATATTCGAATTTATTGGAGGGATTTTTATTGAAATCTTGGAATATACCAAGGCCGGAAGTGCATTCTTATTTTCAGGTATGGTAAGTAATATGGATACATTTGGTTATATATTTGCATTTCAAGTTTTACCTACCATTATTTTCTTTTCTGCATTAACATCGTTACTTTTTTATCTGGGAATTATTCAGTGGGTTGTTAAAATTTTAGCAATAGGTTTATCAAAATTTTTAGGAATTTCCGGTATGGAAAGTTTATCTGTTGCAGGTAATATTTTTTTAGGGCAAACAGAAGCACCTTTATTGATAAAAGCATATTTAGAAAAAATGAATAAATCTGAAATGCTTTTAGTAATGATTGGTGGAATGGCTACAGTAGCTGGTGCTGTTTTGGCGGCATACATTGGGTTTTTAGGAGGTGGAGACAAAACATTAGAATTGGTTTTTGCTAAGCATTTATTAGCAGCTTCTGTAATGGCCGCGCCAGGAGCTATTGTTATTTCTAAAATTTTATATCCTCAAACTGAAGAAGTAAATACAGATGTTTCTGTTTCTCAAGAAAAAATTGGTTCAAACATCTTGGATGCAATAGCAAACGGAACAACAGAAGGATTGCGTTTAGCTGTAAATGTTGGAGCAATGTTATTGGTTTTTGTTGCGGTTATTGCAATGATAAATGGAATTTTAGGTTGGGCAGGAGATATCACCACCTTAAATGAAATTATTGCATCAAATACAGGCTACGAAAAACTATCTATAGAGTTTATTCTTGGTTATGTTTTTGCACCATTAATGTGGTTAATAGGAGTTGCAGCAGAAGATATGACTTTAATGGGGCAACTTTTAGGAATTAAATTGGCGGCAAGTGAATTTGTAGGGTATATACAACTGGCGGAGTTGAAAGATATGGCAAGTGTAACACATTTAACCTTTAATAAATCCGTCATTATGGCTACATATATGTTATGTGGTTTTGCAAATTTTGCTTCCATAGGAATTCAAATAGGAGGGATAGGTTCCTTGGCTCCTGGTCAGCGTAAAACTTTATCAGAGTTTGGTATGAAAGCCTTAATTGGTGGTACAATTGCTTCATTAATGTCCGCAACTATTGCAGGGATGATTATTGGGTAATTGATAGTTTTTTAAAAAAACAAATACTGAAATGTTATCTTAAAAACGTTAATAACTTTTATAGAATATTTAAAAAGCATCAATAATTATCATAGATGCTTTTTTTATTTTTACTGCTATTGGTTTAGTATACAGTTACAAGATTAAATATAATTTATGAAACAATATCACGATTTAGTAGAACACGTTTTAGCAAACGGGAATGAAAAAGGAGATAGAACAGGAACAGGTACAAAAAGTGTTTTTGGTTACCAAATGAGGTTTGATTTAAGTGAAGGATTTCCAATGGTAACCACAAAAAAATTGCACTTAAAATCAATAATTTACGAATTATTGTGGTTTATAAAAGGAGATACAAACATCAAATATTTACAAGAAAATGGTGTTAGAATTTGGAACGAATGGGCTGATGAAAATGGCGATTTAGGGCCTGTTTATGGTCATCAATGGAGAAATTGGAATAGTGACGAGGTTGATCAATTAAGAGAAGTTATAGAAACTTTAAAGACAAACCCAAACTCAAGAAGAATGTTAGTATCTGCTTGGAATCCTTCAGTTTTGCCAGATACAAGTGTTCCTTTTTCTGAAAATGTAGCTAACGGAAAAGCAGCATTGCCTCCTTGCCATGCTTTTTTTCAATTTTATGTTTCTGATGGAAAATTATCTTGTCAATTATATCAAAGAAGTGCAGATATTTTTTTAGGAGTACCTTTTAATATTGCTTCTTATGCATTATTTACAATGATGATTGCCCAAGTTTGTGGTTATAAAGCAGGAGATTTTATCCATACTTTTGGAGATGCGCATATTTATAATAATCATCTTGAACAATTGGAATTACAATTGTCTAGAGACATCAGACCCTTGCCAAAAATGAAAATAAATTCAGCAATAAAAAATATAGAAAATTTCACTTTTGAAGATTTTGAATTATTGGACTACAATCCACATCCTCATATAAAAGGAAAAGTGGCAATCTAAGTTAGAAAAACCAAAAGCTTTCAAATTAAATTTTGAAAGCTTTTTTCCTTTTTCATAACAACTATTTTATATACTTAATACACAATTTTCAGCTCCTGCATAATCGTTCCAAGCAAGACTATCAGCTTCAATTTCATTCGTGTACTCACCGTCAATTAAATACCTAAATTCATAAGAATTACCAGTTTCTAAATCAACAGTACCTTTAAAAGTACCACTTTTTAGTTTTTTAAGTGGATTAGCTTCTACACTCCATTCGTTAAAACTTCCTACTACTGCAACGTTTTTAGCTTCTTCAGCAGGTACAGTAAAAGTTACTTTACATACTGGTTTACTTTTTAAAAATTGTTTTTTAATTGCCATAATTGTTCATTTAATTTTAAAGTAAAAATATGTAAGAAGTTTGGTAAAACAAATTATTTTACCAGTAAGACCAAAGAATTATCAGTTTCACAAAAACCTAATATTTTATATTGATAATTGAAAATAAATGTATCATAATATTGTTGTATCAAAAAAATCATCTCATATTCTTTCTGATTGATTTTCAGGCTTTTTAATTCGAAAACGTATTCGTAAGTCAGTTGTTTAATGGAAAATCTGGTCAAAACATCAAATTTGAGAAACTTTTGGATTATTTTTGTGAAAATTGATATAGATATTATGGTAACAATTATAGCAGCAGTTGCAAAAAATAATGCAATTGGATTAAATAATGATTTAATTTGGCATTTGCCTGCGGATTTAAAAAGATTCAAAAAAGTTACCTCAGGGCATCACATTTTAATGGGTAGAAATACATATGAATCTATTGGAAGACCATTGCCAAATAGAACTACAGTTATCATCACAAATAATAAACATTACGAGCAAGAAGGTTGTTTAATTGCATATAGTTTAGAACAAGCTTTGGAGTTGGCTAAAAATGATGAACATATTTATATTATTGGTGGTGCACAAGTTTACAAATATGCTATTGAAAATGATTTAGTTGATACTTTAGATATTACTTTAGTACATCACCAATTTGAAGCAGACGTTTTCTTTCCAGAAATTGACAATTCAATATGGGAAATAGCTCAAAGAGAAGATTTTTTGGCAGACGATAAAAACAAATTTGATTATAGTTTTATTAGTTACAAAAAAAAGATCTAGTTAATTCTACCACGCCTAAAACCACCTCCTAAACTCATTTTATATTTTCTTTGCGCAAATAAAAAGTAATTAAAAAGTTTGTAGTTCACTTCATAACCGTAATCTATATTTGGTTGATAATCAATATTGTTTTCATAAATATTAGTGTTAAATTGATTTGGGTTTCTAAACCTCTGATTCCATGTAATAACCCACGCTCTATTTCTAGCCTCTAAATATTGTTGTGAATAAAAACCTTCAGGTTGAGCTATAGCATTTAAAAAATAAGTAAACCCAGGATCTATAATTGTAATTTCATATGATAAACTATCGTTAGCAATTACTACCGGTTCTTCTTCAGTTGTAACTTTTTTATTTATTGCTGATGAACCACAGGCCCAAAAACAGATGGCAAGGAAGATGATGATACATATTTGTTTAAAAAAGTTCATAGTTTAAAGATATTAAATTATTAATCGTTTTTATCAGAATAGATAAATATTTCACTTTATAATACTACAAAAGTAGTTTTGTAATGTAAAATTAGAAAATCAAAATGAGTAAAAACCTGCTTCTAATGAGTGAATGAGCAACTTACTTTTAAAAAAAGTGAAAATTACAAGGATTTTCAATTCATTAATACTAATTTTAAAACTTAAAATTTTCCCATGAAATTTAAATTATTCGCACTTTTATTACTTGGTGTTTTCTTTTCTTGTTCAACTAGGGTAGTAGAAAAAAATACATATTCTATTTTAAATGAAAGAGATAGAGCCTCTTTGAAAAATGAACTTTTAGAAGACAGGTTTACAAATCTGTTACCTCAATTAATGGATAAGGCTAATTTAGATATGTGGCTCTTAATTTCTCGAGAATATAATGAAGACCCTATTTTAAAAACAATGTTACCAGCAACTTGGTTAAATGCGAGAAGAAGAACCATAATTGTTTTTTACAGAAATAAAGAAAACAATACGCTAGAAAGGTTGGCTGTGGCTAGGTATGATATTGGTAAAAGTATTCAATCTGCTTGGGATAAGGAAAAACAACCAAATCAGTGGTTAGCTTTAGCTGACATTATTAAAGAAAAAAACCCAAAAAAAATAGGAATCAATATATCTAAACATTTTGCTTTGGCAGATGGTTTGGTAAAAACAGGTTATGATGAATTGGTTGAAAATTTACCAGAAGAATTATCGTCTAAATTGGTGTCTGCAGAACAATTAGGAATTGCTTGGATAGAAACCAGAACCCAAAAAGAGTTGGATTTATTTAGAGATTTAGTAAAAATAACGCATAATATTATTGATGATACGTTTTCTGATAAAACTATAATTCCGGGTAAAACAACAACTGAAGATGTGGTTTGGTTTATGCGACAAAAAGTTACAGATTTAGGTTTAGAGACTTGGTTTCATCCAACAATTGATGTTCAAAGAGGTAATGAAGCTTTAAAATCTCATATAGAGGCTTTTTCTAAAAGTAAAGACAAAAAAATAATACAAAAAGGAGATTTACTGCATTGCGACTTTGGGATAACTTATATAGGTTTAAACACAGATTGTCAGCAACATGCTTATATTTTAAAAGATGATGAAAATGATGTTCCTGATTTTTTAAAAGAGGCTTATAAAAAAGGAAATCGAGTGCAGGATATTTTAACGTCTAATATGAAAGCAGGAAGCACTGGAAACGAGATTTTATTATCTTCTCTTGCTCAAGGTAAAAAGGAAGGTTTAAGGCCTTCAATTTACACACATCCTTTAGGGAAATACGGCCACAGTGCAGGAACTACAATTGGTATGTGGGACTCTCAAGGCGGAGTTCCTTTCAATGGTGATTATCCTTTACAAAAAAATACTGCTTACGCCATTGAATTAAATACTACTGTTTTTATTGAAGAATGGGATAAGGATATTAGAATTATGTTAGAGGAAGCTGGCTTTTTTGGTGATGATATTTTTGAATATGTAAATGAAAGACAGACTGCAATTAAACCAATTAAAATAAATTAATTTCTTTTTGATGCAATTTTTAAAAATTCCTAAGGCAGATTTAAAGACCATATTTGTTATTTTTTTTAGAGAAGCGGGTCTCTTTATTGCTGCTGTATTTTTACTTTTTTTTGATGGTATTTACTTTAATACAAATATTATTGAATCACAACTAATGCTAAATATTTTGATGGGTTTAGCATTTTTAGCAATGTTATACAGAGCAAATTCTAGAGCAAGAAAATTGATGGTAATTGGAGTTGTTTTAGGTTTTGTTGGAGAGCATTTTTTTTCAAGAGTTTTAGGAATGTATACTTATAGATTAGATAATGTGCCTTTATACGTTCCCTTTGGTCATGGGGTTTTATATGCTAGGATTTTTAGATTTAGTAAAGCATCACTCGTAAAAAAGTACCATAAACAAATAGAGTCTTTTTTAAGTATACTGATGATAATTGTTGCGGCCATTTATATGTTGTTTTTCAATGATCTGTTTGGCTTTATTATGACTGTTGTTGTTTTTCTAATTTTATGGAAAAGACCAAAAGATAGGTTGTTTTTCTTTTCAATGTATATGCTAGTTGTTGTTTTAGAGATTGGAGGTACGGCCTTTGGCGCTTGGAAATGGCCAAATACGGCCTTTGGTATTTTTGAATTTTTACCAAGTAATAATCCACCAAGTGGTATTAGTTTGTTTTATTTTTTATTAGATATTGGTTGTTTTGTATTTTATATTCAACTGAATAAAAAGGCTTGGAAAAGATTAAAAAGAATTCGGAAGTATCAATTAAACTAAAAACAATGCAAAACCGATGTTCTTGGGTCACAGACAGTAAATTATATCAAGATTATCATGATTTTGAATGGGGTGTTCCAGTTTATGATGATAAAACTTTGTTTGAGTTTTTAATTTTAGAAACTTTTCAAGCTGGTGTAAGTTGGATTACCATTTTAAACAAAAGAGAAAACTTTAGAAAAGCTTTTGATGATTTTAATTATCATAAAATAGCCAACTACAAAGAGATTAAGTTTAATGAACTAATGCAAAATCCTGGTATTATTAGAAATAAATTAAAAATTAAAAGTGCAATTACAAATGCACAATTATTTATTCAGATCCAGCAAGAATTTGGTTCGTTTTCTAAATTTATTTGGAGTTATGTTAATGGAAAACCCATTATCAATCAATTTCAAAATAAAGATGAAGTACCAGCAACAAGTGGTATTTCTGATATAATTTCTAGAGATTTAAAAAAACGTGGATTTAAATTTACGGGTTCTACAATTATGTATGCTTACATGCAAGCTGTTGGAATGGTAAATGACCATACAGCAGACTGCTTCAAATACAAAACCCTATAAGAGAATTATCAAATGGCAAGAAAAACAAAAGACCCTGGTTTTGGTTATAATTCCAAAGAAAATGCAAGAAATATAATCAATGATAATGGTACAAGTAATGTGCGTCATATTAACAGAAAAAGAAATGTGAATGACTTGTATACTTACTTTATAGATATTTCTTGGTTTCAATTTTTTGTACTTATTCTAGTTGCATATACTATATTGAATATGCTTTTTGGTGTATTTTATGTAGCTATAGGTATAGAACAAATTACAAAACCGAAAGGAACCTTTTTAGAAGATTTTTTAAACGGATTTTTCTTTAGTGCGCAAACGTTAACCACAGTTGGTTACGGCGGAATTGCTCCTCAAGGAATTGCAGCCAACTTTATAGCTGCTTTTGAAGCGATGATTGGTTTGTTGAGCTTTTCTTTTATTACGGGAATGTTGTACGGACGTTTTTCAAAACCAAAAGCAAATATTGAGTTTAGTGAAAACATAATTTTAAGAGACTTTAAAAGCCAAAAAGCCATTATGTTTCGTTTAATGAATAGTCGAAAAACAGTAATGATTGAACCAGAAATTACTGTAACATTATCTGTAACTGAAGAAAATGAAAAGAATGAATTTAAAAGAAATTTTTATGAACTAAAATTAGAGCGCAATAAAATTATGTATTTGCCTACGGTTTGGACAATAGTGCATCAAATTGACGATGATAGTCCTTTATATAAATATTCAAAAGAAGAAATTAGAAACTTAGATGCGCATTTGTATATTTTAATAAATTATCATGAAGAATCGTTTTCACAAAAAGTGTATCAAATTAATTCGTATCATTTTGAAGATTTAATTACCGATGTTAAGTACAAGTCTGCAGCAAGTTTTGATGTTGAGGGGTATACTTTATTAGATCACAATAAATTAAGTGAGGTAGAAAATTTGTAAAAATTAATTGCCAAAAATAAGTCTTATAGCAATAAAAACAGCAACAATTAATCCACCATAAAGTAATACTTTTTTGCCCGCATTTTTATAATAACGCTTATGATTTTGAATATCTTTCCTGTAGCTCCAAACAATTAAACCACCAAAAGCCAATACAAAAAAGATTATAAAAATAATTCTACCTGTTGTGAAATAAGCATTGATAATCATTGTGTAAATTCTTTATAAGTTTTGAATTATTTTGATTGATGAATCTTTTCTAAATCACCAACATTCGATATATTAACCACACAAATTTACAAATAAATAATCTGTATTTAGATATATTTATAAAAGATCAAATGAGATAAAAAATTAATAGACATCAAAAATGAAAAATAAAATAGCTGCAGTTCATGCATTTCATACAGCATTTAAATTAAATATTCAAAATAACCCAACAGTAACCATTTCCGAAGAAAGAAAAAAACTGCGTTTTGAGTTAATGAAAGAGGAAAATGAAGAGTATTTAGAAGCTGCTCAAAACAATGATTTAGTTGAAGTTGCAGATGCTTTGGGAGATATGCTTTACATTTTATGTGGTACAATTATAGAACATGGCATGCAAGATAAGATAGATGAGGTTTTTAATGAAATTCAGCGTTCTAATATGAGTAAATTGGGCGAAGATGGAAAGCCAATTTACAGAGAAGATGGTAAAGTATTAAAAGGGCCAAATTATTTTAAACCAGATTTTAGTATGATTTTGGAGGTTTAGTTGCTTTAACTAATCTCTCTTTAATTTGTTATTTTAAAAAAATATAGATTGATTTTAGAAGTAATAATTTCGAGTAAAATTATCAAATTATTATTTGGACATCCATAGTTTTAACCTGTCATACACTTTTGTGTTACTTAATAAATCTGTGTGACTATTTTCATTAACAATTAAAGTATTTTCATCTTTAAAGTTTAAACTTTTGGCCTCGGCTTTATGTTTACCTAGTGCACTTTTTACAGGTACTAAGCCATCTCCTAAAATATTTTTAGACATATAGTTGGTTTCTTTCCCTAAAACTGCTGATACTGCATAACAATCAGTTTCTTTAGGTAATGGAATGTTTTTTCTTTCATCTTTATGTAATTCAAATCGGTCTTTTCCTTTCCAATCTTCGTCAATCAAATTCCCATATCTTAAATCTGTAACACCTGCACTTCTTATTTTTGCCAATGGTGCAAGTGGTTTAACATATGGTATAGATTTTAGAATAACATCTAAATAATTACCAACTTTTTCTAAGGGAGCTCCATGATGTGGCGTACCTAAAAAAATAACTTTATCTAAAAGTCTTATCCACCTTTTCTGATGTTGTTGTCCATAATAAATGGCACTTCTAGAAACCAATCCTCCCATGCTATGCCCAATAATGGTAATTTCTTCTAAAGTAACTGGCCAGTTTATGACTAAGTTTTCTAATAATTCATTAAAATTTTTACCGTTTTTAGAAACATGAAGTCCGCTATTATAATTTAAATAAACTAAAGTTTTGTTCAGTTCTTTAGCCAGTAATTCTCCATGGTTATGTTTGTTTTTAGTCCATGATAAATCATTCATACAAGAACCATGAACAAGTAAAAGAATCTTGCCATTTGCATTCGGAATCAGTTCTTGTAGGCTATTTTTATTTAATTCTACCGTTCTTTTTGCATGCTTAAAATGCATAGTGATTTGTAAAGGATTTTGTTTTTCTTCTAAATAATCTCCTACAACACCATTTAAAACTGATTTTAATATTTGTTGTTTATCTGTAGATTTTATTTCTCCAATTATTGGTGAGATTTTTTGAATAATCTTGTTTAAACTTTTTCCAATAAATAAACTACTCCATCTAATATTTTTATAGGTTATTTTAGAGATATTAGTAATGAAATGCTGAATTGGTGTTGAAGGTAGTAAAGGTGGGTGTACAATACGTTTATGCATACTTTCTACTAAGTCTACAGCACCAATTGTGCTATCAGTAACTAGTTGTGTAATTCCTTGGAGTGATTTGTTTGTATTTTCTTTACTCATTTTAAAGTTTTTTTAATCACTTTCTTACCACATAAATTTTATTGGTAATTTTCCAATAGTTATTTATTTTTTCTAATGATAATATATCTATATAGGTCACCTTATCTACTTTCATACTAATTTTTGCACTTGCAATTAAATCATCAACAATGTCTAAATTTAAAATGGTTAATGTGCAGTTTTTTAAAACTTTTGGAGTTAATTTTTTTCTGTTTCCCCAAATTGGAATTAAATCTTTAAAATATGCATTTCGATAACCAGTAATGTTACCATCTTCTTTTATGGGTACTTTCATTGTGCCATGAACGGTGTCAAAAGCTAAGTTTAGTTTATAAATATCTCTGTAAATATAACCATCATAATAATTATTAATTGTGCTTTCAATTTCTTGAAGAGTACTTTGTTTATTTTGGCTTACTAAAGAGATGCTAAAAGTGATAAAAAATAAAATGGTTATTTTATGCAACATTGGTTTGTATTTTAAAGTGCGTAATTTTGACCTTCATTAGCAAAATTAAATCCGAGTTTTTCAATTTCTTTTCTAACATCACTATTTTCTTGTAATGCAGGGTTAGAGTGATTAAAATGTATGAAAATTATTTTATTTTTGGTTGCGAGAGTTTCATTTTTAAACAAGTTTATAGTTTCTTCAATAAATGGATGAGGAACTTCAGACATTGCTCTTTTAACTTCAAATTGATTTAAAAAAGTGGCATCTACAAAAGCATAATCAACTTTTTCAACTTCTTTAATGATAGAATTTTCCCATTTTTCCCATTTATCTATATCAGGGATAAACAAAGCGGATTTTTTATTTCCTTGTATCTTATAGCCTACAGTTTCTGAGAACTCATCTCTATGAGGTACTATAAAAGGCGTAACTTTTAAATTACTGCTCAATAACATCGTAGAATCTCGTTGCAAGCTTTTTAATTTAATATTTTTAAGTTTTACTAATTGACTCCAAGGCCCATTATTTCGTAAATAAGTTCTCATTTTAGGCATAGCATAAACAGGAATATCTTTTTTACCTAAAGCTTCTCTTCCAAAATACATTAAACCAGTGTAGTGTCCAATATGCGCATGTGTTAAAAATACACCATCAATAATAGTTTCTTTTTTAAGATGATTTTGTTCTAATTCCGCTAATTGTGTGTGCATATCTGGAGTGGCATCAAACAACCATTTTTGATTATTTTTCAAATCAATCAAACCTAACGATACAATACTTTTTTTGGTATTTGTTCCATTGTAATAATTTTCACAACACATTTTTTGACAACCAATATGAGGATAACCTCCATCTTGTGCCGTGCCCAAAACTGTTATATATTGTTTAGAATCTATTCCTTTTATTGCTGTTATCTGTGTATTCGTTTTATGACAAGAAATAGACATTAGCGTGAGTAGTAATATCCAAAAATATCTCATAAATATTTCTAATAAAAAATGCTTCTTATAATTGATAGACATTTTGATCATCGGTTTCTAACTTTTGGATTTACGCCTTTTTTGATATCAAATCAAGTTGTTTGTTTAGTTATGAAAAATGTTAAGCTCACCTAAAGTATATTTTTTAAATTGAAAATATTTTATAGTTTAAAGATACCAAAATTGAAATATAAAAAAAAAAGCATCAAAATGAAGAGATGCTTTTTGTATTTGTATAAGATATAATCTGTCTTCAAATAGTAAATTTAGACTTGTTCTTTTATTTTACAAAAACTCGCCATCCATAAGGATCTTCGCTTTTGTTGGTTTGTATATCTGTGATTAATTTTTTTAATTTAGTTGCAAAAGGATTTTCCAATACTGGTAAATCAAAATCCTCTTCTTTATAACCAAAACCTGCAATTGGAGATATTACTGCGGCAGTTCCGGCACCAAACATTTCTTTTAAACTTCCGTTTTTTGCAGCTGCTACAACTTCACCAACAGAGATTTTACGAACTTCAGTTTCTATATCATTATCAGCGGCAATCTGTAAAATACTCTTTCTTGTAATTCCGTCTAATATTCTATCACTTGTTGGACTAGTGATTAGTGTATTTTCTATTCTTACAAAAATATTCATAGCACCAGCTTCTTCTATAAATTGGTGTGTATTGTCATCTGTCCAGATTACTTGATTGTAGCCTTTTTCAATTGCCAGTTTAGTTGGGTAAAACTGTGCAGCATAATTACCACCAGCTTTTGCAAAACCAACACCACCGTTTGCAGCACGTGCATATTTTTCTTCAATTAATACTTTAACTTTTCCAGCAAAATAGGCACCTGAAGGAGCAGTGCAAATAATAAATTTGTAGGCATCTGCAGGAGAAGCATGAAAACCGTTTCCAGAGGCAAACATAAAAGGTCTAATATATAAAGAACTGCCTTCTTTTTTTGGTATCCAAGCATTATCAATTTTTAATAAAGCTTTTAATCCATCCATAAAAATATCTTCAGGAATTTGAGGAATAACCAAACGTTCAGCAGATTTATTTAATCGATCACAATTGTCTAAAGGCCTAAAAAGCATTGTATTTCCATCTTTATCTTTATAGGCTTTCATACCCTCAAAAATAGATTGTCCATAATGAAAAATCTTTGCTGATGGATCTAAAGAAATTGGTGCAAATGGCTCAATTTTTGGTGTTTGCCATGCGCCATCTTTAAAATCACAAGTTAGCATATGATCAGAATAAACACTTCCAAAAGGTAAATTGTCAAAATCTACAGAAGTAATTTTTGAGTTTTCAACACGTTGAATTTCTATAGTTGTTGTCATTTTTTTGCAGTTTATTTTACCCTGCAAATGTACATAATTTATTTATCCAAATCTCAAAGAAAACGGCTGTTTTCTTGTTAAATTTATTACTTTTGCAATGAATTCGTTAAATAATTATAATATGAGAAATTTAATAAAACTTTGTGCAGTAGCACTAGTTGTCTTTACTGCTTGTAAAAGTGAAAAATCAGAAAAAACAATAGAACAGCCAGTAGTTAAAACGGCAACGAATTTTGATGCTTTTGGAGAGGTTATTTCTGCTGATGAAGCAATGACATCTAACGAAATGTTTACGAAATATAATGCAATGCAAGTAGGTGATACTGTAAGTGTTAAATTTGCATCAAAAATAAACGATGTTTGTTCTAAAAAAGGTTGTTGGATGAAGCTTCCTGTTGGCGAAAAAGAAGCTATGGTTCGTTTTAAAGATTATGGTTTTTTTATGCCTTTAGACTCTAAAGATAGAGAAGTAATTGTTGAGGGTAAAGCTTTTGTAAAAATAACTCCAGTAGAAGAATTAAAGCATTATGCTGAAGATGCAGGAAAATCTTTAGAAGAGATAGCAAAAATTACTGAACCTAAAACCGAATTTGCCTTTGAAGCAGATGGTGTACTAATGAAAAAATAATTTAACAATTATCTTTTATTTCTTTTGATACAAATAATGTAAGAACAGAGTTTAATAAAAGATGAATTAAATTTAATAAGCAGTCAGAAATGGCTGCTTTAATGTTTTAAAACTTTGTTGTAAATTTATTAAAAATAAAGATTACATTTTCAAAGGATATTTTTACAAAGAATTCCCAAAACTAGATCTAATAATTCAACAACTTGAAAAGAGAAATATTAATTACTTCAGACGGTTCATCTACCATTCATTTACCAGAATGGAACGAACAATACCATTCTAAAAATGGATCTATCAATGAAAGTTACCATGTTTTTATTGAGAGTGGGTTAAGACAAGTAAAGTCTAATGAAGTATCAATCTTAGAAATTGGATTTGGTACAGGTTTAAATTGCTTTATCACTTATTTAGAAGCAAAAAGAGCAATTCACTATGTTGGCGTAGAAGCTTACCCTGTAACTCCTAAAGAAGTTGACAAAATGAATTTTATTTCAATTTTAAAGGCCGAAAATGAGGGTGTAATTTTTAAAAAAATACATGAGGTTTCTTGGGAAGAAAAACATCAAATTACAAATAATTTCAACTTAGAAAAAAGAAAGCAATTTTTTGAAGATATTGAAGATGAAGCTGCTTTTGATTTAATTTATTTTGATGCTTTTGGTGCAAGAGTGCAGCCTCAACTCTGGACAGTAGCTATTTTTACTAAAATGTTTACAGCCTTAAAAGAAAATGGTATTTTGGTAACATATTCAGCAAAAGGTAGTGTGAGAAGAGCAATGCAAGAAGTTGGTTTTACTGTAGAGCGTTTACCAGGTCCTCCAGGAAAAAGAGAAATGTTAAGAGCAATTAAAATTACAGGCTAACATCCTAATCATTAAATAACACATCTTTATCCAAAGAATTTAAAATCATATGGAATTCAAAAGAAAGTTTGGAAAACAAAAAAAATCAAAGCCTCAAAAAGGATTGTTTTTAGTTTTATTATTGGCCTTAGTATTGTTTCTTTGGTATAATGCGGAATCACTTTTAAAATCATTATTTTAATTTTTTGGCAATAGAAAAGATAATTTTAGGGATAGATCCAGGTACAACTATAATGGGTTTTGGACTCATTAAAGTAGTAGGTAAAAAGATGAAATTTATTCAAATGAATGAGTTGATTCTAAAAAAATATGACGATCATTATTTAAAATTAAAGCTTATTTTTGAGCGCACTATTGAGTTAATTGATACTTATAATCCTGATGAAATCGCCATTGAGGCTCCTTTTTTTGGTAAAAATGTGCAATCGATGTTAAAGTTAGGCAGAGCTCAAGGAGTCGCCATGGCTGCAGGATTGTCAAGAGAAATTCCAATTACAGAATACTTACCTAAGAAAATTAAAATGGCAATAACAGGTAACGGAAATGCTTCTAAAGAGCAAGTGTCTTTAATGTTAAAATCTTTACTAGATTTAAAATCTTTACCTAAAAATTTAGATGCAACAGATGGTTTAGCTGCTGCAGTTTGTCATTTTTACAACTCAGGAAAAACCGTAGGAGGTAAAAACTATACGGGTTGGGCAAGCTTTGTAAAACAAAATGAAAAAAGGGTAAAAAAGTGAGTGGTATCTACATACATATTCCCTTTTGCAAGCAAGCTTGCTATTATTGTAATTTTTACTTTTCTACATCTTTAAAAAAGAAAGATGAATTGTTAAACTGTTTGGTAAAAGAAATAAGTTTAAGAAAAAAAGAATTAAAAGGAGATCTCATTGAATCTATTTATTTTGGAGGTGGAACACCATCACTTTTATCAACAGAAGAAATACAAGTCTTAATAGACGCAGTTTACAATAATTTTAAGGTTGTGGAAAACCCTGAAATAACCTTAGAGGCAAATCCAGATGATTTATCAGAAGAAAAAATTATTGAACTTTCTCAGTCACCAGTAAATAGATTAAGTATTGGAATTCAATCTTTTTTTGAATACGATTTAAAATTAATGAATCGTGCACATAATGTCCACGAAGCTAAAAAATGTTTGGAAATTGCAACCAACTATTTCGATAATATTTCTGTTGATTTAATTTATGGTATTCCAGATTGTAGTAACGAACAATGGCTTGCTAATATTCGTACGGCTCTAAGTTTTGGAATACCTCATATTTCTAGCTATGCTTTAACTGTAGAACCAGAAACTGCTTTAGCGAGTTTTGTTAAAAAAGGAATTATTAAAAATGTAGATGATGATAAGGCAGAAGAGCAATTCGTTATTCTTACAGACGAATTAAGTAAGGCTGGTTTTATACATTACGAACTATCTAATTTTGGAAAAAATGACTTTTTTAGTAGAAATAATTCGTCTTACTGGTTGGGTAAATCTTATTTAGGTATTGGCCCAGCCGCACATTCTTTTAATGGTAAACAAAGAAGTTGGAATGTGCAAAATAATGCCATTTACATCAAAAAAATCACTCAAAATAAATTACCAATTCAAAGAGAAACACTTTCTGTTACAGATAGGTACAATGAATATGTAATGACAGGTTTACGAACTATTTGGGGAGTTTCTTTAGAAAAAATAAATAAGGATTTTGGAGAGAATTATGTAAAGTATTTACAAATGCAGTCTGAAAAATTTATAACACAGGAATTATTGTATATTGATAACAATATTTTAAAAACAACAAAAAAAGGCAAGTTTTTATCTGATGGTTTAGCGTCTGATTTATTTATGTTGAATTTGTCTTAATACATTATTTTATGAAAGTAACTATTGAATATAATTCAAGAACAATTCAGGTAAATATATCTAATCCTATAGATATTTCAATTCCTATTGATCCTTCTAAAGAGAACGTAAATGCTTGGTATATTAACGATCCAGAAATTAAACCAGAGATTATTGATGGTCATGAAGTAAGTGTTGCAAAGGGAGCTGTTGTTAATTTTAATGGTATTAAATTTAATCCTCATTCCCATATAACACATACAGAATGTGTGGGTCATATTACTGAAGATGTACATTCTATAAATAAAAATTTAAAGTATTTTATTTTTTTAGCAGAAGTGGTTACTATTGCTCCTTTGTTTCATAATGGGGATTTTATTATTGGAGTAAAACAGTTAAGAAGAGCCTTAAGAAATAAGAAAAGAGATGCTATTGTAATTCGTACTTTACCCAATTTAGAGGAAAAAAAGAGTATGAGATATTCAAACACAAATCCAACTTATTTATCTGAAAAAGCAGCTATTTATTTAAAAGAAAAAGGAATCAAACATTTATTAATTGATTTACCTTCTGTAGATAAAGAAAAAGATGATGGTAAACTCCTATCTCATAACGCCTTTTGGAATACTGAGGGTGAATTAAGAATGGACGCTACAATTACAGAATTTATTTATGTGCCAAATGAAGTTGAGGATGGTGAATATTTATTAAATTTAATGATTGCTCCATTTGAAAATGATGCAACACCAAGTAAACCTGTATTATATGAAATTATCAAATAATTGATGCAAAAGAAACAACTAAAAATATATATAATATATTCAATTTTAATTGTTTTAATTTTATTACTACAAGCTATTGTATATTCGGATATTTCCGTTGATGATTTAAAAAAGGAGTATGCCAATGAAAATTCTAAATTTACAGAAATTGATGGAATGCAAGTACATTACAGAGATGAAGGAAAGGGTTTTCCTATAGTTTTAGTTCATGGAACTGCTTCTTCTTTGCATACTTGGGATGATTGGACAAAATCACTAACAAAAAATTATAGGATAATTAGAATGGATTTGCCAGCTTTTGGAATTACAGGTCCAAATGCAAATGCAGATTATTCTGTTAAAAGTTACACGAATTTTTTGCATCAATTGTTAACTAAATTAAAGGTTGATAAATTCCACTTGGCAGGGAATTCTTTAGGAGGAAATATTGCATGGAATTATGCTGCGGAATATCCAAATAAAGTAGAAAAACTAATTTTAGTAGATCCCAGCGGCTTGCCAACAAATAAACCACAACCCGCTATTTTTAAAATGGCTAAAACACCTGTTTTGAATTCATTGTTTTTATATATAACGCCAAAGTTTTTTATTAAAAAAAACATGTCAGAAGTATATGCAAATGAGTCTAAAATTACAGATGAATTGGTAACACGTTATCATAAAATGGCACTAAGAGTTGGCAATAGACAAGCTTTTATAGATAGGGCTAAAACAGACTTTAAACTTGGAGAAAAAGCAAATTACGATAAGCTAAAAAGCATAAAGACACCTACATTATTAATTTGGGGTGCAAAAGACAATTGGATTCCTTTGAATAATGGAAAACGAATGGACAGTATCATGCAGAATTCTAAATTAGTAGTATTAGAAAACTCCGGACATGTGCCTATGGAAGAAAATCCAACAGAGAGTTTAGAAATATTAAAAACTTTTTTAATTGATTGATATTGCATACAAAAATATCAGACTTTTATTAATTAGTATTTCTTCAGGATATATTTTCTATTATATGGAGTTCTCAGAAAGAGTAAATGATACTCTTGACTTATTAGTAAAAAGTAATTCTAGTAAAGCTTTTGGATTATATATTTTAATAAATATTGGAAAGTTCGCGGCTTTAATTTTTAGTATTCTTGCTCTTATTATCTTTTTGAAAGTAATCATCAATAAGTTCTTTCTGCAGGTTGGTGTTTCGTGATCACTACCGGTTTGTATCTGATATCCATACCCTCATCCGTCTTGTAAATCAAACTATGCTTTAAAAAATTCTGGTCATCGCGTTTGGGATAGTCTGTGCGGTAATGTCCTCCACGGCTTTCTTTTCGGTTGAGAGCCCCTCTAGCAATGATTTCAGCCATACCTAACATGTTCCCAAGCTCTAAAATTTCATAAATCTCCGTGTTAAACAATTTTCCCCTATCAGTGATCCTCCCATTTTTATATCTCTCTTGGAGTTTTTTAATAGTATCAATGCAAACTTTCAACCTCTCTGCGTCACGGAAAACACTGCAGTTTTCGGTCATGATCACTTTCATTTCATTGCGGATATCATTATAACTTTCATCACCATTCCGTTGGAAAATATCCTCAAACTGCCCGAGTACTTTGGTTTTTTCATGGCTCTCATTGACAGGAGCGTGGTCAACCATTTTTGCATATTCAAAAGC
>ENA-OSET01001374-OSET01001374.1-sediment-metagenome-genome-assembly--contig:-NODE-1374-length-25363-cov-19.466899_pt1 | contig 25363 bp, 20 predicted proteins | sample MGYA00237882_ERZ534229 | MGnify/ENA primary metagenome ERZ534229 (study PRJEB26408, sample SAMN06266212) | sediment metagenome | isolation source: Hudson Canyon methane seep mesocosm | place... | reverse complement strand
AATGTGGATTTATCTCGCTGAGAACTTGACCAAAAGCGTAAAGAATACCGACTATGATGAATTTGTTGAACTTTTACCAACAGATTTGAACGTTGCGGTTCAAATGGTTTGGAATGGAGAAATCACCGATGTAAAAACGATCATCGGCATTTTGTGGGCTGAACGCCTGCTTTCGTAATCACTATCTTTTTTCCTACATTTAGTTATGTCAGAATCCTTAGCAAATTGTATTAAGGCAAAATCACACGATCTTGGTTTCCAAAAAGTTGGTATTACAAGAGCGGTATCTACTCCTGAAGAAAAAGAAAAATTGGAAATATGGTTATCACGTGGGCACCATGGAACAATGTCATGGTTGGCTGAGCGGAAGCATGAGCGAGGGGATATCTTCACATATTTCCCGGATGTAAAATCAGTCATCTCACTGGGTATGAATTATTATACTGGTTATAATCAGAGTAAGCTGAAATCGAGCAATAAAATTAGTAATTATGCCTGGGGTGAGGACTATCATGATATATTGAAATCAAGGTTATATAAATTACTAAATTGGCTGAAAATAGAAATGCCAGACATAAACGGAATTGCCTGCGTTGATACATCACCAGTCATGGATAAGGTATGGGCACAGCGCGCAGGGTTAGGTTGGCAGGGGAAACACACCAATCTAATTACAACAGATTTTGGCAGTTGGTTATTCCTTGGAGAATTGCTTGTAAATATTGAGTTGGTAAAAAATTTGAATGATGTTGTTTGAGATATTTTAGAAATAATTATATAAAGTTTGCTATGTTTGTTTAAAAAATGTTGCTTGCTAATGTTACATCCTACAAACATTTATGTTATGACATATATATAATTTAGAGATAGTATTTTACTGAATATAGACTAGTTATTAAGTTGGATAACTGAATTTGAGGTGTTCTGATGAATGAAAAGAAAAAGATAGATACATCAGCAGCGGCGGCTGACCAAACTCGTCGAAGGCTAACAAAAGCCGCATTGACTCTACCTATTGCCGCTTCGGTTGCGCCTCGAGCAGCGTTTGGATGTTCCGTTTCCGGTTTTCTTTCAGGAAATGTTTCAGAAAATCATGAACCGTATACTTGTGAAGGAAGTGGGTGTACGCCTGGTTTTTGGAAAAATAATATCGAAGCCTGGCCATTAGGTATCAGTCCAGGTAGTTGTGGAATCTTCCATCCATCAAATGGCAAGTGTACTCAGTGGGATGCCTCAGTGTCACCTGGAGGTGCAACTGCTATATCTTCTATTGCCCCCACCTCTTGTTTTATAGAATTTTCTGATTTTATAACAGGCTATGGTTATAGTGACAATAGTTCACTTATGGATATTCTACTAAAAGAGGTTTCAAACGGTGGTAATACTAATTCAATTTTAGCTCATTATATTGCTGCCATTCTGAATGCAACTGTTTCTCCGGTAGCTTATCGGTCATCAATGCAGGATATTCAAGATGGTTTTTGCAAAGCTTTGGATGAAAATAGATTAGAGGAATTTAAGGATATTCTTGATGTTTTGAATAATCGAGGATGTTTTCTTGATGCTCATGGAAATTGCGAAGAGGGATTCGTGCTCTATGATAGGGCTTGTATTCCTGCTTCTACTTGTACGCAAACTGATTCAAACGGTGAGTGTGTAAGTATAGACCCAATTACCCCGTGATAAGGCAGATTTCAATTGCTGGATAGAATCTGGTCCCTTTCAAGTTTTGATACTGCTCATTGGGCTGAATGGCCTGATGAGGATGAATGCGTATTGTATATGCAAAAATCTGGAGAAACGGCTATCGTTTCGACTTTGAGTATTGCTATTTTAGAATTGTTGAAAGCTAAACCATGTAACATTGTTGAATTTTTTTCAGAGCTTTCACAGTGTATGGATGAGTCTGTTGAAGAGCAGGCTTTAATGCTGGCAATCAGATCCAATTTAACCCAGCTTCAGCAGATCGGCGCTATTGATAATGACACTAATTTCATCTCTACCCGTAGAGCAGGTATACCGGGACCTGTCTAACCAAGGTTTAACTATTGAAATTGGTCCTTTCTGTGTACGGGCGAGTTCAACGATAAAAAGTGTGGCTGAGCATATTAAGCTTATGTATCATGATTATTCAATAGTATCGGGAGCATTTGCAGACTTTCATATCAGCCTAAAACGCCCAAAGGGGATTCGGCATTTGATTTATCCGCAAGTGGATTTTTACTCCGACATTGAAAAACCATTTAAACCTTTGCCATTAAACCAAACCAATCCTTTTTTTGAATGGGGTTTAAATTGGTGTATTGCAACTATGGCTCATCAATACCTGATAATTCATGCTGCAGTTGTTGCGAAAGGGCAAAATGCATTGCTGCTGCCAGGTCACCCAGGTGCTGGTAAAAGTACTCTGTGTGCAGCATTGGTTCATCGAGGTTGGAGACTTTTGTCTGATGAAATGGCGCTGATAGATCCCCTTACCTGTTCTGTGACCCCTGTTCCAAGACCTGTTAGCATTAAAAATGCATCTATTGATGTCATTAAAGGTTTTGCCCCCGAAGCAGTTTTTGGTCCAGTGATTAAGGATACGCATAAAGGCACTGTGACACATATTAAAGCTCCTGAATCGAGCACTCAGCAAAAAACTGATAAGGCTATAATTCGATGGGTGGTTTTTCCAGAGTATCATTCAGGCAGTATGCTTGAAATATCACGGCCCAATCATGCGCAAGTTTTTATGGATCTGGTTGGTCAAACATTTAATTTTGGTACATTAGGGCTAACAGCGTTTCAAACGCTTGAGAATATTGTGAATCAGACTGATATTATGAAGTTTCGGTATAGTGTTTTAGAAGAGGCTATAGATTGGTTTGATACTTTTCAACCATAGGAATGTGAAGATTGAAGACCTTAATTTCATTACTTATCCAACCTGAAAAAGCTGCAGAATGTAGCTTACAAGAATGGGATATTATTATTCGGCAAGCTCGTGCTGCGGGTATGCTCGGCGCACTTTATCATACGTTAAAATCAGCGCAGGTATTAAATAAGATAGCAAAGCAACCAAAATGCCACTTAAAAGCGGGCGGCATCATGGCTGATAGGCATATGGATGTTGCGCGTTCAGAAATTGATAAAATATACAAAACCCTTGAACATGCTGGTATACCCGTTATTGCACTTAAAGGAGCTGGGTATGCAGTGGCACAATTAACAGCTTGTCGTGGAAGGGTTTTTGGTGATATAGATATTTTGGTTCCGCGTGGAGCTTTGGAAGATGCCGAGAAAATATTAAAACATTCAGGTTGGCTCGCAACACACCATAGTGATTATGATGATCAATATTATCGACGTTGGATGCATGAAATCCCTCCACTAATTCATAGAAGTCGACTGACGATATTGGATGTTCATCACAATATTTTACCATTAACTGCCAATTTAAAGCCACAGGCAGAGGCTCTTTGGGAATGTGCAGTCAGAATAGAAGGGTATGATGATTTATATCGTTTGTCAGAACCTGATTTAATTTTACATTCTGCAACACATCTGTTTCAAGACTCTGAGTATGATCGAGGATTACGTGATCTGTTTGATATTGCTCGTTTGATCTATCAATTTCAAGAACAACCTGGTTTTTGGACGGACTTGTGTAATCGTGCCGATGAGCTTGATTTGGTTCCACCTCTTGCTTACGCGTTGCGATATGTAAATAAGATACTAGCTGTGCAGATTCCACTATTGCCAACCTTAATTGCACATAAAAAATACCCTAGTGAACGAAAATTCAAATGGATGGATAAATGCTTTCTAAACGCATTGCAGCCGCATCATTTGCTTCATTATTCCGAGAAATTTACTAATTGGCTTCTGTATCTTCGCGGACACTATTTACGAATGCCTGCTCATCTGCTAATTCCCCATTTATTGTACAAGGCGACAATGGCTAAGTGGCAAAGTAGTGCTAATTCATCTGCTGAAACTGAAAATCCATTGCAGGATTTTTTGAATCAAAACAATGTATAAATAGTTATTAGCATTCGCTTTTATATACTCTTTAAAATTTTTTAATACTAAAACCTTATCCGATATTTAGATTGTTTTTTTATAACTAGGGCTACGCATAAAAATCATTCATGAAAATTTTCCATATTCTTGACCATTCAATTCCTCTTCATAGTGGCTATACCTTTAGGACTAAGGCTATATTGGAGCAGCAGCGAGCATTAGGTTGGCAAACCTATCATGTGACTTCTGCTAAGCACATTGGTGCAAAACAAGCGATTGAAAATATTGATGGTTTTCAGTTTTATCGAACCGAACATCCCAAGGGTTTAATGGCTAAATTACCGATTCTTAACCAGTGGGCAATTGTAAAAAGTCTTACTGAAAGGTTGGATGAAATTATTCTTGAAATTAAGCCCGATGTTTTACATGCACATTCCCCTGCATTAAATGGTTTAGCGGCTATAAAGGCAGGAAAAAAACATAATATACCTGTGGTGTATGAATGTCGTGCATTCTGGGAAGATGCGGCAGTCGATCATGGGACAACAAAAGAAGGAAGTCTGCGCTATCGTATTACAAAGATGCTGGAAACATACGTCTTTAAAAATGCTCAGGCAGTGACTTGTATTTGTGAGGGCCTAAGGCAAGACATTACTCAAAGAGGTATAGCCGAAAATAAAATTACAGTTATTCCTAATGCAGTGAATATCGAAAAATTTCCCTTTGCGCAACCAGCCGATGAAAACTTAAAATTACAACTTGGTCTTCAAGGTAAAACAGTGCTGGGCTTTATTGGTTCTTTTTATGCCTATGAAGGTATCCCTTTAATTTTGGATGCTTTACCTGAAATTCTCAAACAACAACCAGATACTCGGCTATTATTAGTTGGCGGTGGCCCTCAGGAAAAGCTTATTAAGGATAAAGTGAAAGAATTAAAATTAGAGGCCTATGTTATTTTTACTGGTCGTGTACCTCATGATCAAGTTCAGGACTATTACAATTTAGTTGATATTTTTGTATACCCACGATTAGCTATGAGATTAACTGAATTAGTAACTCCATTAAAACCTTTGGAAGCAATGGCTCAGGGGCGACTTGTTGTTGCTTCAGATGTTGGTGGGCATAAAGAACTGATAAAAGATCAGGAAAATGGTGTCTTATTTAAAGCAAATAGTGCAAATTCTTTGGTATTAAGTGTGCTTAATTTATTAGCTCGACCTGGAGCATGGCAGGCGATGAGGCAATCTGGTAGAGATTATGTTGAACAAGAAAGAAATTGGGTGAAAAGTGTTTCAAATTATAAGAAAGTTTATAATTATTTGTTAAAAAATAAGAGTTAAGAGTTGGTTTTATGATATTGAATATAGGTCTTGTTGGACCATTACCTCCTCCCTATGGAGGAATGGCTAATCAAGCCAATCAGCTTTATCAATTATTGCAACAAGAGAAAGGAGTTAATGTTAGTTTTGTTCAGACGAATGAACCCTATGCTAATGCTCTGATTGGTAAATTTAAAGGATTAAGAGCTTTTTTTCGATTAATCTCTTATGTGGGAAAAGTCTATACCTTAGCTGGGCAGGTTGATGTTATTCATGTTATGGCAAATTCGGGTTGGTCCTGGCAATTATTTTCGGCACCTGTTATTTGGCTTGCTTATTTACGAAAAACTCCAGTCATAATTAACTATCGTGGAGGAGAAGCAAAGACCTATTTTGATAAGTCTATAAAATGGGTAAAACCATCAATGTCAAAAGCAAATAGAATTGTGGTTCCTTCAGGTTATTTACGAGAAGTATTTTCTGAATTTGGTTTTGATTGTCAAGTAATCCCCAATATTATCAATTTAGAGCGCTTTCAGCATCCCTCCAAAAGATCAATTAATGCCAATCAACCACATTTGATTATAACAAGGAATTTAGAAGCAATATATGGGATAGAAACGGCAATTAAAGCGGTAGCCATTGTTAAAGAAACAAAACCTTATCTCAAATTAAGTATCGCTGGAAGTGGTCCTCAGCGAGAAGAGTTGGAAAGATTAGTAGAAACTCTTGAGTTGAAAGAAAATATTAACTTTACGGGTAAGCTTCCACCTGAAGAAGTAGCAAAGTTATATCAAGAGGCCGATATAATGTTAAACCCTACAACAGTTGATAATATGCCAAACTCAGTCCTTGAGGCAATGGCAAGTCGTGTGGCTATTATAACAACCAATGTAGGAGGGATTCCTTTTATTGTTTCTGATTACAAAACTGCACTTTTAGTTGATGTAAATGATGCGGAGGCAATGGCTGCTAAGATCACAGAGTTATTAAATGATAATGAATTATATGAGCAACTAATTAGAAATGGCTTGCTTGAAGTTCAACAGTATTCATGGGAACATATTAAAAAACAATGGCTTGGTTTGTATCAAATGTTAGGGGATAAAAAATGAGTTTGTATACTAAACTCGTAAGCAAAGTTCTCTTCCCTCTGCATGAGAGACTAAAAAATCATGATACAGTGCGTATTCTAGAAGATATGGAAAAATCGCAATGGTTGTCAGAGCAAAATATTAAGGCTTTACAATTAGAAGGGTTAAAAGCTTTTCTAACTGATGTTGAGCAACATGTCCCTTACTATAGACAGTTATTTAAACAGTTAAAATTCAGTCCTAGTAGTATCACTTCTCTAGATGATTTAAAGCAACTCCCTTTAACCGGTAAACCATTAATTCGAGAGCATAGTGAGCAATTAAAAGCTGATAATGCAAAAGACCTGGCTAAATTTAATACAGGGGGATCCACGGGAGAGCCACTTATCTTTTATATCGGAAATAAAAGAGTCAGCCATGATGTTGCTGCAAAATGGCGCGCTACGCGCTGGTGGGATGTTGATATAGGTGATGTTGAAGCTGTTATCTGGGGTTCGCCCATAGAATTGGGTGGGCAAGATAAAATAAAATTAATTAGAGATAAACTGCTTAGGACGCACTTGATTCCAGCATTTGAAATGTCGAGCTCTAAAGTGGACGGTTTTATTAAAACAATTCAATCATTAAAACCTAAAATGCTATTTGGGTATCCCTCTGCATTAGCGCATATAGCGAGTCATGCAGAAAAAACAGCACAAGTAGTTAATGACTTAGGAATTAAAGTAGCCTTTGTGACCTCCGAACGACTTTATGATTATCAGCGTTCTAAAATAGAACAGATATTTTCTTGTCCTGTCGCTAATGGCTATGGTGGACGAGATGCAGGGTTTATCGCTCATGAATGTCCGTCAAAAAACATGCATATTACTGCTGAAGATATTATTGTTGAAATTGTTGATAATGATGGAAAAGTTTTGCCTAATGGTGAAGCAGGTGAAATTGTTGTCACTCATTTGGCAACAAGAGATTTTCCTTTTATTCGTTACCGAACAGGTGACATAGGAGTTTTGAGTGATGAGAGTTGTGGGTGTGGTAGAGGTTTGCCATTATTAAAAGAAATTCAGGGGCGCACAACCGATTTTATTATTGCTCAGGATGGAACTGTTTTACATGGACTGGCTTTAATTTACGTATTGCGGGATATTGAAGGTATTGATTCATTTAAAATCACTCAATATAGTCTGGATGAAACAACTGTACAGATTGTTAAAAACCAGCAATATAATCAACAGAGTGAAATAAAAATTCAGACTGAATTTAAGCAACGCTTAGGACAAAGTGTTGCAATAAGCATTGAATATATTGATGTGATAGCCAAGGAAAAATCTGGGAAATTCAGGTACGTGGTTAGCCATGTGAAGGTGAATTAAATTTGGATTTTGACGTTAAAACGTAGTTAATTTCAGTTTACGATGTCATTTCGACCTGCGGGAGGAATCTTGAGTCTATAGCCCTATTTCGTCGTGATAAGGTTTCTCCCCGCAGACCGAAATGACAGCTCGCTTTAATGTTTAAGCTGTGATTTATTAATAGCCATGTAAAATAAAGGTTATTCAAAATAATTCATATTGAACAGACAAGCTCGCATTAATAACTTAAAATAATTCCTGATTACCCATGAGCTTCCGCCATATTATACGGAAAAAGAAAAAATCTAACTGCCACGCGTCATCCCCGAGGTCTTTTATCGGGGATCCATTCAGAGTAAATTAGATTCCTGCTAAGAGAATACAGGAATGACGGGGTAGAATACGTTGGCTTTTTTAAAATGGCGGAGAGTCATGGGTAATCAGCATCTTAAGCCGCTACGGGCCACCCAACTACAAGTAACAAGAAATTGTCATTTTATGTTTGGGGCGCAGGCTTTAGCCTGCTTATTTTTATCTAGCAAATGCAGGCTAAAGCCTGCGCCCCACTCGTATATATATTCGGCTAATCAAGTTTGTTACTTAGAAGGTAGGGTTTTAAGTAATGCGATTAAGTTAAATGGCTACAGGTTTATAAAAAATTAGTGAATTCCTGAGTTATTCTTATTGCTAGGAGGGGTCTATTGGTCGCGACCGGAACAAGATTAAGAACAGTCGCGGCCAAATAGGCCCCTCCTACTTTTATCGCATGAAGGCTAAAGCCTTCGCCCCAAAAGTGGAACTATATTTTTACTTAATAATATTGAGGGCTTAACCTTGTTTAAATCGATGGATTTGTCTTCTTTGTTTTTTATTCGGGCGGTGTTCGCGTTCGGAATGAGGCGTTAAAGCGCGTTGTTCTTTTTGTCGAATAATCTCTGCCTGCCTGGTTTCAATACTTTTTTGATCTTCCTGATAAAGTAAAACCGCTTCTTTTGCTGGGCGACGATGGCTATTGATGGCGACAATGCTAAGGTTCCATTGCAAAGTATCTTTAGAAACAGTTAATTCCATGCCTGCTTTAACTTCTTTGGCAGGCTTGCAGCGTTGTCCATTTAAGTGAACCTTTCCTCCTGTTACTGCTTCAGTCGCTAATTTGCGCGTTTTAAAAAAACGCGCAGTCCATAGCCATTTGTCGATACGTTGTGACTCTAACTCTGGCATGATTCAGGGTTGCTGATCAGTTGCAGGCCACTTTCTTTCCAGGCGGTAACTCCACCTTCCATGCTAATGGCGTTGGAGTAGCCAAGTTTGTTTAAAGCTTCTGTTGCTAGAGCTGAGCGTCCACCTGTTAAGCAATAAACTAAAATATTAGCATCTTGTTTGTTTTGGAAATCAGGATGTGCATCGATTTTAAATTCTAAAACGCCTCTGGGAATATTGATAGCGCCCGCTATATGTCCTACGACATATTCGGCGGGTTCTCTGACATCTAAAATTAAATGGCTAGATATCGTAGTATTTGCAGTTTCAACAGTACAAACAGAAATAGTTGCTTTGGCGGTGGCTACTAGCTCTTGAGCGGTTACGGGCATAAAAATCTCCAGGCAATAAAAAATATATTAGCAATGTGTAATGTATGTGACTATATCAGCTATAAAAATAAATTAGAATAATTTATTTCTTGGAGAGAGGAGGCATTAAATTTCCTTTAAAGCCCTGTCTAGAGAGGAAAGTAACTGGTGTTGATCAATAGGTTTGGTGATGTAATCGAAAAAACCTTTATTTTGACCTTTGCTAATATCTTCTGACATGGCATTTGCTGAAATGACTATGATTTTAGTTTTTTTGCTAATATTATTGTTTTGTAATTGCTCAAAAACCTCAAAGCCATTCATATCGGGTAGGTTGAGGTCTAGCAAAATAATATGAGGATTATTATTAATGGCTGCTTGAATGCCCTCTTTAGCATTAACGGCTTCACTGTATTGGAAGTTAGTGCGATTAATGATGATTTTTTTCATCAATTGTCTATTTGCAGAGTTATCTTCAATGTACAGTATATTTGTCGCTGAGCTTTGTTGTAATTCTGATGTTAAATTGCATATTGATGCAACAGGGAGGGTGTCCATTGAAGGCTGTGATTTTTCCAGTTCCACCCAAAAGGAACAGCCTTTACCATAGCTGTTTTCTACACCAATACGTCCCCCCATAATTTCAACTAACATTTTTGTTATAGTAAGGCCTATGCCAGTACCTTCAATGCCTGAATGTTCAGCGCCTAATCTATTAAATGGTTTGAATAGGTTTTCCATTAATTCATCAGGAATGCCATTGCCCGTGTCTTTTACATAAAGGCGTATTCTGTCATCAGTTTGAGTTAGCCAAATTGTAACCAGGCCATTGGGTTTGTTGTACTTAATGGCATTAGTCAAGAGGTTTGAGATGACTTGGTTTAAGCGAAATGAATCTGCTTTTACAAATAAGTCGGGGTCTAAATGCAGGGAGCTTTCGAACTGAATATTTGTTTTTTGTGCTTGTGGTTTTAATAGAATTAATGCTTGATGAATTTGTTTTGTTAAATTGATTGTTTCCAGGTTTACATTAACTTCTCCATGTTCAACTTTTGATAAATCAAGTACTTCATCAATCAGGTGTAAAAGGTGTTTTCCCGCGGTATAAATATGATCAAGAGACTCACCCTGATCCTCATTTAATGATGTTCCTTTGTCTTCCTGTAATATTTGAGTAAAACCTAAAATTGCATTTAAAGGAGTGCGAAGTTCATGACTCATACTTGATAAAAATTGTGATTTTGCCTTGTTGGCATATTCAGCATCAGATTTTGCAGCCGTAATTAAATCCAGGGCATTTTTTCTCTCAGTAATATCATGAAGAATACCCACATATTTTTTAACACCATTAATGGTCATGGGCGAAACATTCAATTCCATTGGGAATAAAGAACCATCTTTACGTAGCCCTTGTAGTTCTCTTGCTTTATTAATTATTTTTGGCGAATGAATTTCAGAATGATTAATATACTGTTGATGTTGATGTCTCATTTCTTTAGGCATAAGGATGGAAATATTTTGCCCTTTTAGTTCATCCGCTTGATAACAAAATATTTCCTGAGCTTTAGGGTTAACCATTTCAATGCAACCACGTTTATCAATGGTGATAATTCCTTCAGCTGAGTTTTTGACGATGGCTTTTAAATTTTCTTGTTGAATTTTTAGCTCGTTTTCAACTTCTTTTCGGTGTGAAATATTTCTGATAATACTGGTAAAAAAGAGTTCATCGCCTGCTGCCCATTCGGTATAGGTTAATTCTATAGCGATAAGTTTATGGTCTTTAGTGATTGCCTGACTTTCAATTGAATGCTTAGTCAATGGGGCTTTTTTAGTTACCAGTTTTTCAAAACCTTTGCGATGTTGTTTTTGAAATTTTTCTGGAATGATGATTTCAATTGAATGCCCTATAACTTCCAGTGACTGGTAGCCAAAAATATTTTCAGCTCCTTGGTTCCATAAGATAATATGACCTTTTCTGTCTAGGGTAATAATTGCATCAGTAGAGGAGTTACTAACTGCCTGGAAGCGTGTTTCGTTTATTCTTAAGCGGTCGATGACAGTATGTAATTCTTTTGAGCGCTGGCTATGACTAATGACATTGGCAATAAATGGCTCAAGATCAGAACTTTTATTAAAAACATAATCGCCTCCTGCCTGTAATGCTTCCACCTCCCTTTCTTTTTCATTGTCAGCGGTTAAAAACAAAATGGGGATTTGGGTGAAACGATTATCTTGCCGTATGACTTCTGCAGTTTCGAAGCCATCACAATCAGGCATATTAATATCTAGTAAAATAATATCTGGTTTAAAATCCAGCAATATTTCAGTTGATTTCTGAGGGTGAGAAATTGCGATGCAATCAAATTGATGCTGTTCAAGGATGTGAGAGTAATATTCCGAACTAAAAGTGTCATCATCTATGATCAATGCTTTGTATTTGTTATCAAGCTTTTTATGTAAATGTCGATCAAAAACTTCGATTAACTCCAAAATATTAACGGGTTTGACGATATAGCCATTACCTCCTGCACGTAAGGCTTCTAATCGGGCATTAAAGTCTTCTTTGTTGGAAAGAAAGATGACCGGGCAAGTGATTTTTTTTTCAGCTTTTAATTGTCTGACTAAGTCAACACCACTAAATGAATGTTGAGGAAAAACAATATCCATCAGAATGATTTCTGGGCTTTCTTTATCTAATAAAGCTGACAGTTCTTCAGGGTTTGTAATGCAATTTATTTCATAGCCAAAATGCCTTGCTTGCTCTTGAATGAGTGCTGCAACTAATTCATCATCATCTACCAATATAATGTTGTTTGATTGCGTATTTTTTGAAAGGAATTGATCGCTAGAAGAAAGCGCATTTTTTTGTGGCGATAAGGATTGCTTTTTATTAGTTGATGCAAGTGTGATTTCTATTAATAACTGTTGAATTTGGGAGTGCCAGTCTTTAGGAAAGCTTTTCTCTGCATCTAATAAGAGATTACAAAGGTTCTCAAGGTTTTTTGCTTGATTGTAGACCTCGGTAAATTGAAACGTACCTGCTGAACCTGCAAGTTTATGGGCAAGGTCATGTGTTTTTTGTAAGTGCTCTTTATTATTTTTATTACAGGGGGGGTGTTGTTTATCCAGGTCTTGAGAAGCCTGGTTGAGCTCTGTAATACGGCTAGTTAGTTGTTTGGAAAAAGTAAATTGTAATTCCTGTATGCGGTTGATAGCCTCTCTTGTTTTACTGTTCATTGAAATGACTCCATTTTTGTTTAATCTGGTCTGCTAGTGTTAAGGGGTCAAATGGTTTACTGATAACTTCTATAGCGCCTAGTGATTTAAAGCGATCTATTTCATCAGCTAATATTTTTGCGGTTAAAAAGATGACTGGAATAGAATTTAAGGCGTCATGTTTTTTTAAAGCCTCAAGCGTTGTTGGTCCATCCATTTCTGGCATCATGACATCTAACAGTATTAGTTGAGGTTGAAAGTCTATGGCTAAATCAATGACCTGAGCACCTGTAGAACAGGTCGCTACTTCTAAACCGCCGATGCTCTCTAAAGCCAGTGTTGCGATTTCACGGATATCAGGCTCATCCTCAGCGTATAAAATTTTAGTTAATTTATTCATGATATGAGCCTGAAGATGAAATGAGTTTTTTGATGGTATCGACTAGTTCTTCGTTAGTGACTCTGGACTTGATCAGTGCACTATCAACCTGATTTATAATGTCATGTTCTACTGACTGAGCTGAGAAAATAATGATTGGAACGAGGGGGGTTTGTTGATTGATTAATGGAATCAGTTCCAGCCCATTACCATCAGGAAGACCGATGTCTAGAATCACTAGGTCAAAATGCGTTGTTTTAATTTTTTCTATCGCTGATTGCAGCGTTGATGCTTGTATTAATTGCATTTTTTCAGCCAATAAGCCTGACATCATTTCAATTAAATCTTCATTGTCTTCTATATGAAGTATTGTTGCAGAAGAGCTCATTGGTTTTTTTAAAGCTTTATGTAAGCTATTTTGTAAGCGTTCGGTATCAATTGGTTTGTCAATCCAGTCTATAATTCTTAAAGCCGCTGATGATTTACTTTTATGTATTTGTGCTTCTGCAGAAATGATAATGATTGGTAGACATGAATTGGTTTCCTTAGCACGAATTTCTTGAACAAAGGAGAGGCCATCTTGTTCTGGCAAGCGAATATCAACGGTAATTGCATCGAAGCGGGTGGTCTTCATTAGTTTTCTAGCTGCCCTGGTATTAGAGCAGGTGATAACATTAAAATTTTGCTGCTTTAGCAATAAGGTGAGTAAATTAGCTATGTCAGGTTCATCTTCTAACACTAGAATATTCGGTTGATTTTTTTTGTTTAGAATCGGCGGGGTATCAAGTTTGGACTCGGTTATTTCATCAGCTTGTTGGGTTTTAGCTTGATATTCCACTAGCTCAAAAAAGAAGGTGCTACCTTTACCTTCCTTGCTTGTATAGTCAATATGGCCTCCATGATGTTCAATGATGGCTTTGGTTATATTTAACCCGAGTCCTGTGCCGCCTTTTTGTCGAGTATCAGATGAATCTAGCTGAGAAAATTTATGGAAAATTTTATTACGAAATTGTTCTGGAATACCTGCACCTTGATCAGTGATAGAAACAGATATTAAATGCGCTTTTTTACTGATATTAATAAAAACAACACCATTTTCTGGTGAAAATTTAGCCGCATTAGAAATTAAATTAGCCATCACTTGATGCAGACGCTGACTATCTGCATAAACATGATAATCAGGAATGCCCTTGCTTAATTTTACAGTGACTTTACAGCTGTTTGCATAGGTTTCATTGGCTTCAATACTTTGTTTTATTAATGAAGATATATTAACGTCTTCAAACTTTAGATCCATTTTTCCAGCCTGGATTTTTTCAACGTCCAGAATGTCATTGACTAGATTGATTAAGCGCTCGGTATTGTTATGAGCAAGTTCTACCATGCGATTGGCTTTTTCTGGGATTTCACCAAGGACTTTACTCTTTAGCATGCCCAGAGACCCTCTAATAGAAGTTAGAGGGGTTCTTAATTCATGGCTTACTGTGGAAATGAATTCTGTTTTTATTCTATCTAGGTGTTTTCGTTCAGATATATCACGAATGATTCCCATGAACTGCGGTTGGTTATTAAGTCTTAATTGATGAACCCATAGTTCGGCTTCAAAAACCTCTCCATTTTTTCTTAACCCTTCAAGTTCACGTGTTTGACCAATAACATGGGGTTCTTGTGTTTTCTGAAAGTTGTATAAATAACTGTCATGCATAGAGCTATAGGGTTCAGGCATTAAAATCTTAATGTTTTTTCCGATTAATTCTGAGGGTCTATAACCAAACATATGTTCAACGGCATTATTAACGGTCAATATAATGCCTTTTGGATCGATGGTGATAATAGCATCAGAAATATTATCGAGTAAAGCTTGAAGACGGGCTTCATTTGCGGATGATTTCTTTTTGTAAAACAGGAAGATAGTGATAACAAGAAGAAATAAAATACTTTCCAGCCAGTTTTGGTTTTTCCAGTCAGAGATTAGGATGATGCTTGCTAAAACTGTACCGAGAGCATAGAACGATTGTGTCTGCGCCAAAAAAGGGGAGATGATTTTCATTAAATTGATAGGAATTTATTATTATTATTTTATTATATAGTAAATTATATTCTATAATGAAACAAAGAGTTTCGTTTTTTGATGCAATCCAATGCTTATGCTTTTAGCTGTGGAATTATTGCTAATAATTAGATAAAAATAAAAATAAAAATAAATAGAAATAGATGAAGATATTAATAGTTGATGATCAGCTTAGTAATCGAGTTATGATGAAAAAAATGTTGTCAGACAACTATCATCTACTAATAGTTGATAATGGTGCTGAAGCGATTGAGTTGGTTGCGCAAGAAGAGCCCGATTTAGTGCTGATGGATGTGATGATGCCTGGAATGAATGGTATAGAGACAACACAGGCAATTAGGGAAAAACAGACTGAAAAATGGATTCCCATTGTTATTCTGAGTGCATTGGCTGATGAAGATAGTATCGTTGCGGGACTTAATGCGGGGGCTGACGATTATATAACCAAGCCGCTTAATAAAATCATCTTGCTTGCTAAGCTGGCTACTATGCAACGCTCAATTGCAATGCAGGAAAAGTTACTTATAGCCAATAAACAGTTAAAAAAATATCGGCAGGAGAATGAAATTGAACATACTTTTACTAAAGATATCTTTGATCGTTTAATTCAGAATAAAGGGGTAGAAGATAAACAAGTTGACTCCTGGATTTTGCCATCGAAATGTTTTAGTGGTGATTTGTTGAGTTATAAAAGAATAAGTCCTGAGCGAGTGTATTTTGTTATTGCTGATTCAACGGGGCATGGTTTGGCTGCATCTGTCCCAACTATTATTGTAAATCAGGTTTTTCAGGCGATGACTGACAAACATTTTTTAGTTTCAAGTATTGCGAAAGAAATTAATCATCGATTAAGAGTAGATATACCTGTTGGGAGGTTTGTTGCTTTAGCTATCGGTATGGTAGATACCCATAATAAAACCATTGAAATTTGGAATGGTGGCTTGCCTGATATTGAGATAATTAATGATAACAACGAATCACTGCATAATTTTAAATCAAAACATGTTTTTTCTGGTGTGCTAGGAAATAATGATTTTGATGACAAAACTGATAGTTGGCGATGGAGTGAAGCTTGTGAATTAATTGCTTATACAGATGGGGTTACTGATGTTATTGATAATAAAGGAAATATGTTTGGTGAGCAGTTTCTTTTAGAATCATTGAAAGAGCAGACTGAGAGCAAGCGTATCAGACATCTAAAAAATAAAATATTAGCATTTATGGATTCGGATCAGGAGCAGGACGATGTTTCTTGCTTATCTATACGTTGCGAATAGGGCTTAATCCTTAAAGGTGGTAGAGATGATGCATCTTGAAAAAGATAAAATATTGATCGTTGATGATAATGAACACAACCTGGCATTAATGACAACGGCTTTGAAGCAGCAGGAGTCTATCGAAATTTATGCGGTTAATTCAGGAGCTGCAGCACTTGAAATATTGGTAGATAATATTTTTTCTTTAATTATCATGGACGTTAATATGCCCGTGTTAAGCGGGTTTGAAACGGTAAACATTATTCAAGAATCATCCCTTTCAGGTAACCCCGCCATTATTTTTATCAGTTCTCAATATAAGGCCGAAGCAGATATAGAGACTGGGTTTGGTGCTGGGGCCTATGATTATATACTCAGACCGATAGATATTTCACTTTTTAGGAATAAAGTAAAAACATTTCTTAGACTTTATCGCACCGAGCAGGCGTTAAAGAAAGCTAATTTAATGTTAGCGGAAAAAGCGGCAAATTTAGATAGACAATTAACTGAACAATTAAAAATAAATAATGAATTAAAGTTTTCGGAACAAGTCTTCGAAAATAGTGTTAATGGTATTATTGTGGTTGATGAGGGTTTAAAGTTTATTCGAGTTAATAAGGCATTTACTGAAATAACAGGTTATTCGCTACATGAATTGATAGGGAAGACACCTAAAATATTATCCTCAGGAATTCAGGATAAAGCATTTTATGATGAAATGTGGGAAACCTTGAAGAAGAATGGATCATGGCAGGGTGAGTTGTGGAATAAGCGTAAGGGAAGTGAGTTATACGCAGAGATGCTTAGTATTAATGCTGTAAAAGACAGGTATGGGGTCGTTTCCAATTATATAGGTATTGTTAGCGATATTACCGAGAAGAAGAAAGCGCATGAAAAAACCGAGTATTTAGCTCATTATGATTTTTTGACAGGATTACCTAATCGTCTGCAGCTTATTTCTACGCTTGAAAAATATCTTGCAGACGAAGATATTAATTCATTGGCGATTCTTTTTCTTGATCTAGATAAGTTTAAACCCGTGAATGATCAATATGGGCATCAAGCGGGTGATGATTTATTGATTGCTGTTGCCAAAAGATTGAGGGCTTGTGTTAGAGATTCTGATTTAGTCGCTCGTTTAGGAGGGGATGAATTTATTATTGTTTTAAAAGAACCTAATGCTTCTTTTAATGCGGGGGCGTTAGTCGCAAAAAAGATAATTTCAGCTATTTCGTCACCGTTTAATATTTCTAATCAAGTAATCAGTATTAATACCAGTATTGGCATTGCTCTTTATCCTGAGCACGGAGGAAGTGCTGATACCTTAATTACCTTAGCTGATGATGCAATGTATAAGAGTAAACACGAAGGTGCTGGTTGCTTTCATTTTTGTACCGATTGTTAAGTTATGAGCGCTTTGGGAAAAAAAGCTTTAGACACTCCGATTTTTAAGAAACAGGTTTATTTTGTTTTTTACTTGTTGGTATTCAGTGTTTTATTTGGTCAATGCTTTCTGCTAAATGATTTTTATGACAAAAGATCTAAGAATATTGTTATCAATGAAGCGGGTAGGCAGCGGATGCTTAGTCAGCGTGTTGCTAAGAATTTACTTTTGCTAGTGTCTCATCAGGATTTAGAACAGAGAGTTGCTAAGCAAGAAATTATTAGTAAGGATGTCGATAGATTAAAGCTAACCCAATTAATATTAAAACAGCAAGGTATAACGGGAGCTGAGCAGCTGATTGGCAAAATAATCAGTACATCAACTCAAATACAGGAATTAATAGCATCGGGACAGTATAAGCAAGAACAAATTGATGGATTAATACAGCAGTATCTGGAACATGCGCAATTAATCATCCCTGTCATGGATGATAGTGTGGCTATGCAGCAGTGGGAGGTAGAACAGACTATTCATGGAATAGAGCTTATCTTATGGAGTAGTATTGTGGGTACTATTCTTTGTTGTTTTTTAGGTGTTTATTTTATTGTTCGCCCTGCACATGCACGGGTCAAATGGCAAATAAATGAATTGGCAATTGTTAATGATAAAAAGGATGAATTAATTGGCGATTTGAAGAAAAAAAATGATTCATTAAAAGAATTGTCAATGAATGCCAAAGAAAATGAACGAGAGTTTAGGCAGCAATCTCTGCTTTTGATGCAACAAAAGCAGCTTATGAATGCGGTTTTAAATTCAAGTCATGAAGCGATTATTAGTATTAATTCTAAGGGGATAATTTCACTATTTAATCAGCATGCTGAGAAAGTTTTTGGCTATAAGGCGGACGATGTTATTGGCTCTAATGTTAATACTTTAATGCCGAGTCCCTATAGTGAAGCTCATGATGATTATTTGCAGCGGTTTGCTAATACGGGTAAAAAAAGTATTATTGGAGTGGGAAGGGAGGTTAGAGGAAAGAAGAAAGATAATTCTACTTTTCCCATGTATTTGCGAGTTGTTGAAATTCAGACTTCTGCTCATCATGAGTTTGTCGGTTTTGTAAAAGACCTGAGTAAAATTAGAGCAGTTGAGAACCAGGCGAGAGAAAGTGATAAGCGTTATAAGGCGGTGGTTGAAGATCAAACCGATTTGATTTGTCGATACTCGGCAGACTATCTTTTAACCTTTGTAAACCAGGCTTATTGTCGATATTTTGGCTATCAGGCTGAGACAATTATTGGCAGCTCAATTGTTGATTTATTACCCGCTGAAAGTGTCAGTCAGTTTTTAAAGGCTCACCGTTTATTGTCTGTTGATAAGCCTATTCATGTCCATGAAGATAAGGTTATACATAATGGTAAGCAGGACTGGCAACATTGGTTAACAAGGGCTATTTTTTCAGATGATCAGCAACAGATACTTGAATTTCAAGCCGTGGGTCGTGTAGTTACCGATAGAAAAGAAGCTGAACAGAGCGCTATTTTAGCTAAAGAAGCGGCTGATAAGGCTAATAAGGCAAAATCTCAATTTTTATCGAGTATGAGTCATGAGCTTAGAACCCCTTTAAATTCGATTATAGGGTTTTCTCAATTAATGGAGCTGGATGAGACTGAGCCATTATCTAGCTCACAGTTAGACTCGGTGTTACAAATTAATAAGGCTGGGAATCATCTTTTAAAACTGATTAATGAAATATTGGATTTGTCTAAAATTGAATCAGGTCAGGTTAACTTGGTGAACGAATCATTTGATTTAAAGACTATTTGTGATGAAACATTAGCACTTATTGAAGCTTTGGCCATAAAAAAAGAAATTACTATTTCTGCCCAGTGTGATGATGAACAGTATTGGGTATATGCTGACTATATGAGAACTAAGCAGGTTTTCTTAAACTTGTTGTCAAATGCAATAAAATATAATCATGAACAAGGGAGCGTTAATATTGATGTGAAGCAAGATAAGCATTTTGTGGTGATTCAATTTGTCGATAGCGGGGTAGGAATTAGTTCCGACAAAGTCTCTGATTTATTCCAGCCTTTTAATCGATTGGGCTATGAATCATCTGCAATTGAAGGAACGGGAATTGGTTTAAGTTTGACTAAACGCCTTGTTGAGCAGATGGGTGGGGAGATTACAGTCGATTCCCAAATAGATATAGGGTCAACCTTTACTGTTAAATTACCGGTTTCTTCAAACTATAAAGAAAAGAATGAACATTTAACTGAAATATCTCCGCAGACTGTTGAAGATAAGCCACATTCTGACAAATTATTTAAAATACTCTATATTGAAGACAACCCTGCTAATCTGGCTCTTATGAGAAGAGTTATTAAAAATTTACAGGGGTTTTCACTCGATGATGCTGTTAATGCCGAAATTGGTATAGAGCTCTTTGAACAAATACATCCTGATATTGTATTAATGGATATAGATTTACCTGGTATGAATGGTTTTGAGGCCTTGGATGAAATTAAAAAACGTTTTCTCTGGGCTGAGAAAATACCTATTATTGCGATCAGTTCGAATGCAATGAAGGGTGAAGTTGAAAAAGGGAAACAGAGTGGATTTTATGATTATCTGACCCAGCCAGTAGATATTGTGTGTTTGGCTGAAATACTTAATAAAGTAAAGGTGAACTTGTGGGTATAACTGAGGACATTTATAAGGCAAATATTTTAATCGTTGATGATGAAGCGGCTAACGTAAAATTATTGCATAAAATGTTAGTCAATAAAGGATTTGAAAATATTCAATGCACAACCGATTCAAGGGATGTGGAGGGTTTATGTGAGCAAACAGAGTTTGATGCTTTTCTATTGGATATCCGAATGCCACATATTGATGGCTATGGGGTTATGGAAATATTAAGTCAGCGTTTTGTGAATGATTATATGCCTGTTTTAGTTCTCACCGCTCAAATTGACCGAGAGACACGACTTAAAGCGTTAGCCTGTGGGGCGAAAGATTTCTTAACTAAGCCGTTTGATCAATTAGAAGCATTAACCAGAATCCATAATTTACTTGAAGTTCGCTTGATGCATAAACAAGTACGCGAGCAGAATAAGATTCTAGAAGAAAAAGTCAGGCAAAGAACTAAAGAAATTTATGATACGCGATTAGAAGTTATTAATCGCTTGGGGCTAGCGGCTGAATATAGGGATAATGAAACGGGTAATCATATTATTAGAATGAGCCGATATTCAGAGCTTCTTGCGCTTGAGAGTGGTCTTGGAAAAGAACGGGCAACAACTATTTTAAATGCCGCGCCTATGCATGATATTGGAAAAATAGGCATTCCAGATAATATTTTGTTAAAGCCAGGTAAGCTTGATGCTGAAGAATGGAAAACCATGCAAAGTCATGTTGCTATTGGTGGGAAAATATTATCGGGACACCCTTCTGAACTAATGAAGGCAGCAAAATTAATTGCTTTGCATCATCATGAAAAATGGGATGGAAGTGGCTATCCAGCAGGCTTAAAGGGAAGTGATATATCAATTGAAGGGCGAATTTGTGCCATTGCCGATGTGTTTGATGCTTTGCTTTCAGAGCGACCTTATAAAAAACCATGGCCGATAGACAAGACCTTGGATTTAATTGAAGAAGAAAGCGGGAAACATTTTGACCCTCAGCTTGCACCATTAATGAGAAAAATATTGCCTGAAGTATTAAAGATCAAGGATGAGTTTTCAGATGATGTAGTTAATGAATAAGTATTCAGCGAGCTATATATAAATATTCCTTCTAAGTAACAAAAATTTAGTGCATTGATTTTATTGTATTTTTGTTAATTGAAGTTGGGTGGCCGTCACGCGGTATAAAGTGCTGATTACCCATGAGCTTCCGCCATATTATTCGGAAAAAAGAATTAAACCAACTACTACGCGTTATCCTCGAGGTCTTTTATCGAGGGTCCATTCACAGTAAATTAGATTCCTGTTAACAGAATGATCACGGAATGACGGGGTAGAGAAGCTGGCTTTTTTTAAAGTGGTGGAGAGTCATGGGTGATCAGCTAAATATTTGAAAGAATATTGAGGGTATAGCAATGTCGTTAAGTTAAGAGGTTTAAAGAAAATGTTTTTTGCTCTTAAGCCACCTCCTGATGGAAGGGGGTGAAGGTGGAGAAATTTAAATAGACTCTTTTCGCCTTAACTTAATATATAGCTTGTGAAAATTCATCCTCCTAAGATCTGGTTTAGAGTTAAAATAACAGTTTTTAAAACAACTTAGTAAATAGCTTACTAATTGTTCGGACCTACTTGAATACGAGGTATAAGAAATGAATCTAGAGAAAGTCATTTTTGGTTTTTTTGTTGTGTTGGCTTTAACATTGAATTTTGGTTTTTTTCTAGGCGAGATGGATAATCCGGCGCACCATAATGTGTTGGAGCTATTTGCAGTTATCGTGGTTAATTTAATTGCCACTGTATTGAAGCTTGGTGACAGATCACAGATTGGTGCGGTTTTATTGGCGACCAGTTTAGTGGCTGATTTAGAATTAATAGCTGCGGCAACTTATTGGACTTTTGCTGTACACATCACTGGAACTGGGCTTACGCCCGAGATTATGTCGAGTATTGTATCGTTAACAGGCGGTGCATTAGTGGCAAATGTGATTTCCACTGTGATCCTGGTTTCTGAAACATTGTTTAACCGTTTATAAGTCTTGCTTGTGTCTTTTTTGCCAGCTCTTATAGAGGATTAGTATGGCTGCATCCGTTGATCTAAGTCGCGTTACCTTTATTGTAATGCGGGAAATGCGAGGCCCTTTAATTGTCTTGCTTACTGTTTACTCGATTTCTATTTTAACCATGGTTTTTATTCCAGGTATAGAGATTGATGGTGAAGTGCAGTATATGAGTATTTTTCATGCTTTTTATTTCATGACTTATACCGCAACTACAACGGGGTTTGGTGAAATTCCCATTGAGTTTAGTGACGCTCAACGTTTTTGGGCGATTATTTGTTTATATATCAGTGTTATTACCTGGTTTTATGCCATAGGTACAATCATTCACCTGTTCCAGAATAAATTCCTGTTAAGAGCCATTTCAGAGTGGAGGTTCTCTAGAGGTGTGCAGCGTATAGACAGTCCTTTTGTTATTCTTTGTGGGTTTGGTGATACCGGGAGTGTTTTAATGCGGGGGCTGAGTGATTATGGCTTTCCTGCTGTTATTATTGATGTCGACGAAGAGCGAATTAAAGCCTTGCAACTACGTAACTATACGGTTGCCACTCCTTCATTTTGTGGGGATGCAAGCGTACCTAAGCATTTATTAGAGGCTGGAGTGCGTCGGTCTAACTGTAAAGCGGTTATTGCAATTACTAATAGTGAAGAGGCAAACCTTAAAATTTCGGCTTTGGCTAGATTATTAAATCCTGATGTAGGTATTATTAGTATGTCTAAGGTTGAGGTGTTTGAAGAAACGCTGGTAACCTTAGGGGGTGAGGTGCATATTGTTGACCCTTTTAAAACCTTTGCAAAAGTATTGGCTGCCGCTATGCGTAACCCTGGTTTTTATGCATTTAATAACTGGCTAGTTAGGGATAAAGGTGCAACTTTAGAGCGCTACATTAGGCCGCCTCTCGGTACCTGGATTGTTTGTGGCTACGGGCGAATGGGGCATGAGGTTAATAGGGTCTTAAGTAAATATGGTATTAAAACCGCGGTTATTGATCCTCATGATACTAAAGAAGAAGAACATATTGATCGTTATATTGTAGGTAGAACGACCTCAAAAACCTTGGCTCAGGCAGGTATTGAAGAGGCGGTCGGTATTCTTTCAGGGACTGATGATGATGGTCATAATCTGGGGATTTTGTTAAATGCACGATATTTTAATAAGGATCTTTTTACCATTGTTCGACAAAATAGACATGAAAATGAGGTGGCATTTAGGGCAACTGAAGTTGATATGGTTATGCAGCCCACTTTGGTAGCCGCCAGAAAAATATTGTTTTTATTGATTGCACCACAATTGAAAACATTTTTCCGCTATCTTTTGGAAAATAAGTTGGGCCGACAGGAAGAAATGGAATCAATCATTCAAAGTTTACGTGAAAAGGTCGGTACAAAGGTTCCTCATATAGTCACTATAGACTTTACCCGAGAGAAAAGTCAGGCGGTTGTTCAGTTGCTGGATGAGGGGGAAAAGGTTTTGTTAGGTGATTTAATAAGAGACCCAAGAAAGCGTGAGCAACAGTTGGATTTAGTTGTTTTTGTTATTAAATCAGGTGAACAGAATTTTGTTTTACCGCCCAATGATTACGAAATACAAGAAAATGATCAGATTTTGTTTTGTGGAACAGGGCTGGCACATCGATTGTTCAATGCAACGATAAACGGTGAATATAAATTATATTATGTGCAGCACGGGGTGTATAAGCCGAGAAGTTATTTTGCTAATTGGATTATTAATAGCAGGAAAAAGGCAGAGACATAATTAAAGGGGGCATAATATGATGTGTTAGCTTTTGGCTTTCGATTTTCTGCCATCAATGCAAATAAAAGATGGGCATGGGGTACCTTCCATTGCCCATCCTTGAAAGTTACTTTGCGGCAATGTGCTTTTTCAGTTCTTTAGGCATAGAGAACACAACTTTTTCTTCAATACCTTGTATTTCAACTGCGCTGTCACCACCCCATTGTTTTAGTTGATCAATAACGGCTTGTACCAGAACTTCGGGTGCTGAAGCGCCAGCTGTAACACCTACTACGGCAATGTCATTAAACCAGGTCTGTTGCATATCTGCTGCAGTATCAATCAAATAAGCATCTTTACCTAATTGTTCAGCAATTTCTCGTAAGCGATTAGAATTGGAGCTATTAGGGGAGCCAACCACTAAAATAACATCTGCTGTCTCTGCAAGATCATGGACTGCATCTTGACGGTTTTGGGTGGCATAACAGATATCGTCTTTCTTTTGTTCCTGAATGGCCGGGAAATACTTGTGTAAAGCATCAACCATAATTTGAGTATCAGTCATGGATAAAGTTGTTTGCGTTACATAGGCCAGGTTTTCAGGGTTATTAACTTTTAAACCCTTAACATCATCAGGCGTTTCGACTAAATACATGCCGCCATTTGAATCGGCAAGTTTTTCATACTGTCCCATAGTGCCTTCAACTTCAGGGTGTCCTGCATGGCCAATAAGAATAGCTTCGCGGCCTGCTTTAGCATGTTTGGCAACCTGAATGTGCACTTTAGTGACGAGAGGGCAGGTGGCATCAAAGACAGTTAAATTACGGTCTTTAGATTCCTGTTGTACCTTTTTAGAGACTCCGTGAGCACTAAAAATCAAATAAGAGCCTTCAGGAACTTCGCTAACATCTTCAATAAAAATAGCGCCTTTATCTCTTAACCCTTCAACAACAGTGCGGTTATGAACCACTTCATGACGTACGTAAATAGGTGCACCAAAGGCTTCTATTGCCTGGTCTACAATTTCAATGGCACGGTCTACACCTGCACAGAATCCACGAGGGTTAGCGAGTTTAATTTGCATATCTTGACTTCTTTACTTGGTTAATATGAGAGTATTTTAACGTAACTCAGTGTTTTGCACGATAAATAATGATTAAAGGCTAAAGGCTAAAGGCTAAAGGCTAAAGGCTAAAGGCTAAAGGCTAAAGGCTAAAGGCTAAAGGCTAAAGGC
>ENA-OSET01001371-OSET01001371.1-sediment-metagenome-genome-assembly--contig:-NODE-1371-length-25382-cov-4.853191_pt1 | contig 25382 bp, 23 predicted proteins | sample MGYA00237882_ERZ534229 | MGnify/ENA primary metagenome ERZ534229 (study PRJEB26408, sample SAMN06266212) | sediment metagenome | isolation source: Hudson Canyon methane seep mesocosm | place... | reverse complement strand
CTGCTGAGCACCGAGCAGATCCGCAAGGAATACCCGTTTCTTGATTTTGACAACGCCCGGTTCCCGATCAAGGGCGGCCTGGCGCAGCGGCGCGGTGGCACGGTGCGCCATGATGCGGTGGCCTGGGGCTATGCCCGGGGCGCTGACAGGCTGGGCGTTGATATCATCCAGAACTGCGAAGTCACCGGGTTCCGCATTGAGGATGGGATCTGCAAAGGGGTGGAAACCTCGCGCGGGTTCATTGGCGCCGGTAAGGTCGGCTGCGCGGTTGCGGGCTCGTCTGGTCGGCTGATGGCCAAGGCCAATATGCGGCTGCCGATCGAAAGCCATGTCTTGCAGGCCTTTGTCTCGGAGGGGTTAAAGCCCATTCTGCCCGGCGTCATCACCTTTGGCGCGGGTCATTTTTACTGCAGTCAGTCCGACAAGGGCGGGCTGGTGTTTGGCGGCGATATTGACGGCTACAACTCTTATGCCCAACGGGGCAATCTGCCGGTGGTCGAGGATGTCTGCGAAAGCGGCATGGCGCTGATCCCGGCGCTGGGGCGCGCCCGTCTGCTGCGCATGTGGGGCGGCGTCATGGACATGTCGATGGATGGCTCTCCGATCATTGATCGCACCCATATTGACGGGCTCTATTTCAACGGCGGCTGGTGTTACGGCGGCTTCAAGGCCATCCCGGCGTCGGGCATGTGTTATGCCCATCTGCTGGCCACCGACACCCCACACGACGTTGCCACCGCCTATCGTTTTGATCGTTTCCGGCGTGGCCACATGATCGATGAAAAAGGCATGGGCGCCCAGCCCAACCTGCATTGAGGAGCACCTGAGATGCTGATCAACCACCCGCTTCTTGGCCCTCGCGACGCGCAAGAGTTCACCTATCTGGGCGATGCTTCGCTGATCAACCGGCCCGACTGGCAGGCCGAGGATGCCCAGGAGCAGTTCCACGACTACCTGTATCTGCGGGATAATCCCGCAGGCCTGCACCGCGAGCTGTGGTTCCACGAGACCGGCGATCGCAGCTGGCTGGTGGTGACACGTGACACCACCACCCATGAAATCACCAAGGTTGAGCTGGCCCGCGATGTGGCCCGCTCCCTTGGCCGCAGCAAATAGAGGCGCCGACCATGGCACAACCAAACCGATTACCCGGTGGCCAGATTGACCGCAGCCGGACGTTGAGCTTCACCTTTGATGGCAGGTCTTATCAGGGTCATCCCGGCGACACGCTGGCCTCGGCGCTGCTGGCCAATGGGGTGCGGCTGATGGGGCGCTCGTTCAAATACCACCGTCCGCGCGGGGTGCTGTCCTCGGGCAGCGAGGAGCCCAACGCCCTGGTCGAGCTGCGCAGCGGTGCGCGCCGCGAACCCAATACCCGCGCCACCACGGCGGAATTGTTTGACGGGCTGATGGCCAATAGCCAGAACCGCTGGCCGTCGCTGAAGTTCGACGCCATGGCGATCAACGACCGGTTCTCCACCTTTCTGACCGCCGGATTTTACTACAAGACCTTCATGTGGCCCGCGGCCTTCTGGGAAAAAATCTACGAGCCGATCATCCGCAAAGCAGCCGGTCTGGGATCGCTGTCCTTGCAGGAAGATCCCGATAGCTATGACAAAGGCTTCCTGCACTGTGATCTGCTGGTGGTCGGCGCTGGCCCTGCCGGTCTGGCGGCGGCGCTGACGGCGGCACGCGCCGGGGCACAGGTGATCCTGGCCGAGGAGGATTTTGTCTTTGGCGGTCGCCTGAACGCGGAAAGTTATGAGATCGGCGAAGGATCTGCACTGGACTGGGTCTCGCAGACCATGGCAGAGCTGCAGGCCCTGCCCAATGTCCGTTGCATGGCGCGCACCACAATTATTGGCGCCTTTGACCACGGCATCCACGGCGCAGTCGAGCGGGTCTCGGACCATCTGGCCACGCCGGATGCGGGCAAGCCACGCCAGATCCTGTGGCGCATCTATGCCAAGCGCACGCTGCTGTGTGCCGGGGCGATTGAACGGCCCATTGCCTTTGAAAACAACGACCGGCCCGGCATCATGCTGGCCGGATCCATGCGCGCCTATGCCAATCGCTGGGCCGCAACCCCGGCGCAGAAAGTGGCGGTGTTTACCAATAATGACGATGGCCACCGCACCGCCCTGGACCTGATCGCCAAAGGGGTGCAGGTCGCTGCGGTGATCGACACCCGCCCTGATGCGCCGCGTCTGGCCGATTGCGAGTTGATCCCGGGCGCCAAGGTGATCGACACCTCGGGCCGGTTGGGGCTGAACTTTATCCAGCTGCGTCTGGCGGATGGCTCGGAACGCACCATTGAGTGCGGCGCGCTTGGCGTCTCCGGCGGCTGGAACCCAAATGTGCATATGACCTGCCACCAGCGCGGTCGCCCGGTCTGGAATGATCAGATCGCCGCTTTTGTTCCGGGGGGGGATGGTCCTGCGGGCTTAAGTGTTGCCGGCGCCGCCAATGGCGATTTCTCAACCGCTGCGGCGCTGGCCATGGGCAGCAAACAGGCGATCCAGGCGCTGCAGGAGCTCTCGATCGACGCGCCTGCAATTGCGCTGCCCCGCGCAGAAGACACGCCCGTCAACCTGCAGGCCTTTTGGCATGTGGGCGAGGGCAAGGGCCGCGCCTGGCTGGATCAGCAAAACGATGTCACCGTCAAGGACGTCAAACTGGCACATCAGGAGAACTTCCGCTCGGTCGAGCACCTGAAGCGCTATACCACGCTGGGCATGGCGACGGATCAGGGCAAGACGTCGAACATGGGCGGTCTGGCGATCATGGCCGAGCTGGCGGGCAAATCGATCCCGCAGGTCGGCACCACCATTTTCCGCCCCCCCTATACCCCAGTGGCAATGGGCACCCTTGGCGGCCGCTCACGCGGGGGGGATTTCCACCCCACCCGCAAGACCCCCAGTCACATCTGGGCCGCCGAACAGGGCGCGGTGTTTGTCGAGGTCGGCAATTGGCTGCGGGCCCAGTGGTTCCCGCAACAGGGCGAGACCCATTGGCGCCAAAGTGTCGACCGCGAGGTCCGCGCCACCCGTGGCTCTGTCGGGATCTGTGATGTGACCACCCTGGGCAAAATTGACGTCCAGGGCGCGGATGCGGCGGATTTCCTGAACCGGGTCTATGCCAATGCCTTTGCCAAACTGCCGGTGGGCAAAACCCGCTATGGGTTGATGCTGCGCGAGGATGGCATTGCCATGGACGACGGCACCACCGCACGTCTGGCCGAGGATCATTTTGTGATGACCACCACCACCGCCAATGCGGTCACGGTCTATCGCCACATGGAATTTGTCCACCAGTGCCTGTGCCCGGATATGGATGTGCAGCTGATCTCCACCACCGAGGCCTGGGCGCAATATGCCGTGGCCGGTCCCAACAGCCGGGCCCTGCTGCAAAAGATTGTCGACCCCGCGTTTGACATCAGCAACGAGGCATTCCCATTCATGGGCTGCGCTGAGATCACCGTCTGCGGCGGCTTGCGTGCCCGGTTGTTCCGGATCTCGTTCTCGGGCGAGTTGGCCTTTGAAATTGCGGTGCCCACCCGCTATGGCGACGCGCTGATCCGGGCGCTGATGCAGGCCGGAGAAGAATTCGACGTGGTGCCCTATGGCACCGAGGCCCTGGGCGTGATGCGGATCGAAAAAGGTCACGCGGCGGGCAACGAGCTGAACGGCACCACCACCGCGCTGAACCTTGGCATGGGACGGATGGTGTCCAAGAAAAAAGACTGCATCGGCAACACCCTGTCCGAGCGCGCCGGGCTGAACCCGGTGGATGCGCTGGCGCTGGTCGGCTTTAAACCGCTAAGCAGCACTGACAAAGTCACGGCAGGCGGGCATCTGATCACCGCAGGTGATGCGGTGGATGCGGCGCATGATCAGGGCTATGTCACCTCGGCCTGTTATTCACCGATCCTGAACAGCTCGATCGGTATTGGCTTCCTGAAGAACGGCAGCGCCCGCCTGGGCGAGACCCTGCTGCTGACCAGCCCGCTGACCGGATTGGACGTGCAAGTTCAAGTGGTCAGTGCGCATTTTGTAGACCCAGAGGGGGACCGTCTTCGTGATTAATCTTACAGCAGTTACTGCCCTGGGCGGCCCGTCAGCCCGGGTGGACCACTTTAACGGCGTCACCGTGACGGAATGCCCCGACTGGGCGCTGGCCTCGGTGACGGCACGGCGGGGCCAGAGCGGCCAGACCGCCGATAAAGCCCAGGCCATGCTGGGGTTTGCGCTGCCCGACATTGGGCTCAGCACCGGTGACGGCAGCCTGTCGGCCTTTTGGATCGGTCCCGAGCAATGGATGATTGAGGCACCGCATTCCAGTCACGAGGATCTGGCGGCGCAGCTGAAAACGGCCCTCGGCGACAGTGCGTCAATCACCGAGCAAACCGACGGCTGGGTCCGGTTTGATCTGACCGGGCCAGGCTGCACCTCTGTGCTGGAACGTCTCAGCAATGCCAATACCGCAACGATGAAATCCGCCAGCATCACCCGCACCGGCATTCATCACCTGGGCTGCTTGCTCAGCTGTCGCAGCAGCGGCGATCACTACAGCATCTGGGGCCCCAGATCCGCCGCCCAAACCCTGCACCACGCCATAGACACCGCCGCCAAAAGCGCCCTGTAGCCCGCCACGGCCAGGGTCCGTCAGCCGGTCAAATCGACGGAATTGACCGGTTGTTCTCAACCCGAAACAAATTAATCTTCTTGCGGTCCTGCTGCGGTGTAACCCCGAATTCTTCGCGGTAGTGGAACAACAGCGGTTCTGTGGTTGCATAGCCCACAGCCAGCCCAATCTGGGTCATGGTATCATTGGAATACAGAACCATCTGACGGGCCGCATTCATCCGCAAGGTGCGGTAATACCGCGAGGGGCTTTGACCCGTCGCCTCTTTGAAACGCCGCTCCATTTGCCGGGGCGACGTCCCAACCATTTTGGCGACTTCAGATACGGCCAGAGGGTCCTCTATATTGGCCGCGAAAATCTCAACCGCGTCAGCCACCGCGCGGGGCAACATATCCGAGGTGCTTTCACTGTGAAATGTCGGGATCTTTTGGCGCACGCCCTGCCCCCGCATCAAGGGATGCTGAAACCAGCAGGCGACTTCGGTGGTGACATTATTGCCCAGTTTTTGCTCTATCATATGGAGCATGAGGTCGAACATCGCCGCTGCCCCGGACACCGTATACCGTTCGCGGTCGATGTTGATCACGTCATCTGTGGTGCGTAGATCCGGAAATTCAGCGGCAAACGCGGCCGCGTAACACCAATGCACACTGCAGGTATGACCATCCAGCAATCCGCTGCGGGCCAATGGAAACACCCCGGCACTGACTCCGCCCATTTTAACCCCATGACGCGCCATACGACGCACATGCCCCTGCGCCGGTTTTGGCTCAAGAAAACTGGCCAATGGGCTGCTAAGAAGAAACAGATAATCCAGCCGGTCCGCATCAGCCAAGGCCAAATCCGGGTCGAACCCAACCGCAGCACTCGACTCAACGCGCGCCCCGTTTTCCGAGATCAGTTTCCAGGCAAAGGCTTCTTTGCCTGCAATTTCATTGGCCGCGCGCAAAGGTTCGATCGCCGAAGTCAAAGCTGACATCGGAAAACCAGGAAAAATGAAAAACCCAAGGGTTATTACGTCTCTATCTGTCACTACTCATTTCTCACTAGCAGGAAACATCGCCGCCATGATAGGCTCAAATAATAACACTAATTGCATTCTTCTGTCACCACCAGTAGCACTGCCAGGAAACTCTGGCCCATAATCACAGGTATCTATGACTTCCCCTGCAAACACCGCTTCCGCCGCCACAAATGTCTTGTCACAAGATCCGCATCGCGTTCTGGGTGAGCGCGAAAAAGTGCTGGAAGTTGCCATCGGACGTGAGGTGCGTGCCTTTCGCAAGCAACAAAACATGACCGTTGCCGAGCTCGCCAAATCAACCGGTCTTTCGATTGGAATGCTGTCCAAAATCGAAAACGGCAATACCTCTCCTTCGCTGACCACCTTACAAACCCTTGCCCATTCGCTGAACGTCCCGTTGACCGCATTTCTGCGCCGGTTTGAAGAGACCCGCAGCGCCGTGCACACCAAATCCAGCGAGGGTGTCGAAATGGAGCGCGAGGGCACCCGCGCCGGGCATCAGTATAATCTGCTGGGACATCTGGGCTCCAATGCCAGCGGGGTTGTGGTTGAACCCTATTTGATCACTTTGACCGAACAATCCGACGTCTTTCCGACCTTTCAACACGAGGGCATCGAGACCATCTATATGTTGTCCGGCGAAGTGGACTATCGGCATGGCAACTCTGTTTATCCTCTCAAGCCCGGCGACACATTGTTCTTTGATGCCGATGCGCCGCATGGGCCCGAGACCCTGGTGTCCCTGCCGGCCCGTTACCTGTCGGTCATCTCATACCTTCAGGCCAATTGATCTGCTCCGGTATCAATCCGGCCAAATCCCATCCGAGGTTGGGGCGCCATCATCAAACTGCGACAGGTAGTCGACAATCAATGGACGGTTGTCGATGAAGCCTTTGTAGGTGGCCAGCTCGACAGGCAGATCGCGAATCACCCTGTGCAGCCGCCGTCCCCATTTTGGCACTGTCACCAGATCTTGCAGGGCGATCAAATAACAGCGGATCGGGAACACCAGCGCGTTAGAGCGCGGCAAGCGAAAGAACGTTTGCAGCTCAACCCGCAGATGCTGTTTCTGACCCACAGTTTCCGGCGTCATCGTCGTCTTTTGAATGCCCCATTTATGGTAGTTTTCAGGTGAGGTATCCAGCAGGGGATTCACCGTCATCGTCCAGTTCAACCGACGCGCTGGCATGCCCTGCTGTACATTCAGCAGGAACTTCAACGCCCGAATAAAGATCCCCATTTCATTGGCCTTGGGCACCGGTGCGTGCCACTCGAAAAAGTTCATGCCGATGTCAAAATCCAGCGACCAGTCCGCCTGGGTGGTGATCATGCCGGCGTCCATCCACAGGTTGTCGTCCCGCTGATCCAGCACCGCAAAATCACCCTGCGTCTGACGGGTGATATATTCCAGCGGACCATATGGCAGCGTGGTTTCATCCATAAAGACGAACTTTTGCTCGATCCCCATTGGCTTGTTGATCCAATGCCAATTGTTGCCGTCGCGGTGCAGCTCAAACAGATCCGGGTAATCTTCGGATTTGCTGACCATGATCAGCTCCAGCAGGTCCCAGCCGGCAAGTGTCATATGCGGCAGCGATTGGCAGCGCAGCGGATCATCCGCCAACACCAGCGCCCGGTCTTTCATCTCCGAGACATAATGCTCGTCGACATCAAACCGTTTCTCATAAATCGACCCTTCAGGCCCACCCTGATGCCGTTCCATGTTCACCGAATACATGTAGCTGTCTTCGTGAAACGGAAACGGAAAGCGTTTGATGGCCCGGTCGCTGTTGCGGAAGGTATACTCGCCGCGAAAGCTCTCGTCGTTGAATTGTATTGTCATTGGTACCCCCTATCGGTCCAGCACAAGGGTCTTGCCCTCGAACCGGCTGACACATGGCATGATTTTTTTGCCACTGGTTTTCTGATCGTCTTCCAACCAGTGATCGTAATGCAGGAACTTGCCGTCATAGCCGATGACATCCGTCTCGCACTGACCACAGGCACCGCCGCGGCACAGATAGGGTGCATCCACACCCGCCGCCTCGATTGCTTCCAGCAGGCTTTGGTGTTCGCCCACTTGAATGACCTTGTTGGACATTGCCAGTTTGACCTCAAACGGTTTGCCGGATCTTGGCGCCAGGAATTCCTCGTAATGCACTGCTTCACGCGGCCATCCCAGATCCGCAGCCCTGCCCCGCACCCAGTCGATCATCCCCTTGGGGCCACAGACATAGATATGGGTGCCCAAAGGCTGCCCACCCAGCAACTGCTCCAGATCGATGCTCTGATTCTGGTCGTCATAATAGATATGGGTGGTGTTGGGATGCTGCTCCGTCAATTCGTCAACATAAGACCCTAACGCGGGGTTGCGGCAGGAATAGTGAAGCTCAAACCGCTCTCCCATGACAGAGAGTTGCTTGATCTGTGCCAAAAATGGCGTGATGCCAATGCCGCCGGCAATCATCAGATGTTTGCGCGCCCGCAGATCCAGCGGGAACAGATTGACCGGATAGCTGATTGTCATCTGGTCGCCGGGTTTTACACTGTTGTGCATAAACAACGAGCCCCCCCGGCCGGTGTCATCGCGGCGTACCGAGATCGTATAGGCGGTTTGGTCCATTGGATCGGACATCAGGGAATAGGGGTTCAGGCGATGGGTATCCCCATCCTGCATTTCAACAACCGTATGCGCGCCACCGGAAAAAGTGGGCAGCAAACCTCCATCGCTGCGCTCAAAGCGGAACCGCTTTACCAGCGCATTCACCACACTCACATCCGTCACAGTGACGGCAATTTTATTGGTCCCGGCACTCATGAGTATAACTCCACTGGGTCAGGAACATTGCCGGGATCTTCGGCATCAATGCAAACACCCTGAAACGCCGCCAATCGGCGCGAGTAGTGGTCCCGCACAAACAGGTTCAACCCGCAGTGCGAACACACAAACGGGTCAGTCATCACGTCTTCGGTGATGCCCTTGCAATGGACGCATTGCATCCGGCGCGCCACCGACCCACGGTGTTCGGTCTGGATCGCGGAATGTGGAATACCCGCCGTTGTGACCTCTAGCATGGCTTGGCCAATCAACCCTTCGGTGCCAGCCAAATAGACCTGCAATCCCATATGGGAATCGGTCAATGTGCGCCGCAACCGCGCCACGCTGGCACTGTAGCTGGGCCCCACATACAGCTGCGCCGGGCCGAGCGCCTGCAACTGAGTAACAAATGTGTCGCCACTGCCCTTTGGGAAATACATGATATTGGCACCGGCCATCAGGTCCGGTTTGGCCTGCGCCACGTCAATCAAGGCCTCGGCGCCTTCGGCGTCTGCAATCATCAGATGCACCTTACCCGGCCTGGGTTCTAGTGTGCCATAAATCGGGCGACTTCTGATGGATTCGGGAAACTGAAACTTGGTCATCTGCCCCGTTTTCTCTGTCTGTTGTCGTTCAATCGAAAAAGGCGCGACACCCTTTCAGGGTCGCGCCCGGTCAAATCAGCCTTTGGCGGTTCGACGCTTTTTGTCCGGATCATGGAACGGCATCGAATGGGCGACACATTTGATCTCGCCGCTGCTGTTCTTGACGCTCATCTGAGTGCCATCAGTCGCACAATCCACAGGCATCCGGGCGATGCCAACGTTCCATTCATTCAACGGGGAATACATGCCGATGGTCACAACACCCACTTGTTTGCCGTCTTTCATCAGTGGCGCGCCTTCCTCGGCAGGCTCGGTGCCTTCCAGTTTGACCCCATAGATCTTGAACCGTTCCTTGCCCTTCAGCCGGTAATGCTCTTCGGCACCGCGAAACCCGGTCTTGCCCGGTGACACCGTGAAATCCAGCCCCAGCTCCCACAGGGTATCGCCGCCTTTTTCATCCTCAAACGGATACATTTCCGAATTGTCGTAAGGAAAGAACAGCAGATAGCTTTCGGCGCGCAGCAGATCGAGCGTGGTGAACCGGGTTGGAATAATGCCCTGCGGGGCGCCCAGCTCGACCAGAGTGTCCCAGATATGCGGCGCATCCTGACCCCGGCAAAAGATCTCATAGCCGCGTTCACCCGTGTAACCGGTGCGCGAGATTGTCACTGGTTTGTCAAACAATGTGGTGTGGATATGACTGAAATAAACCACATCGCGAATGCCCGGCACATGGTCCTGCAAAAAATCCACCGCCGTGGGGCCCTGGATCGAAATATCATGCAGATTGTCATCAAAACGGATGTCCACATCGCGGCCCATTGCGGCCTGCGTCAACTGCTCGTGACCGCCGCCGGTGCCATGTACAACCATCCAGCTGTTTGGCCCCATGCGATAGATCACACAGTCGTCCACAAACTTGCCTTCGTCGTTCAGCATTGCCGCATATGTGGATCGGCCGGGCTTGATTTTTTCGACGTTGCGGGTGGTGGCGCGGTCGATCACATGGGCCGCATGAGGGCCAACAAGATGGACCTTGTGCAGGCCTGAAACGTCCATGAAACCGGCCTTGGTCCGAATGGCCAAATACTCTTCTTGCTGATCCTTGTCATAGGTCCAGGCGGTTCCCATTCCGCCCCAATCTTCCAAACTCGACCCCATCGCCCGATGCCGGTCTGCAAGGGCTGAAAATCTCCAAGATGCTGTCATAACGATCTCCCTGATCTCTACTATATGGCAATTTCGTGTGTTCTTTCGATTTAATTTCAAAGACTTCACGAGATTACGTTGCATTTCAGTGTTGTCGCCATTCTGACCGCTTTTCCAGCAAACTCTGACAAGAATTTTGGCTGGCAAAGACCCCAAAATGTATCGGCAACGGTAAAGACAGTTGACAGACTCATCTTTAAAAAAGCAATACTTGAGGAAAAAAAGTTTACTGTTGGGCAAATTCTAGTTCGCGAAAGACACTCAGGGAGATAAGAAATTGGATGGAAACCTAAACGCACTGACGACAGTGTTCACCGAGTTTTATTACTGGGTCACCGTTGTCTTCATGTTCCTCATTCATGTCGGTTTTTGCATGTACGAGGTGGGCGCAAGCCGCAGTCGAAACCATATGCACACGCTGATGAAAAACGTGATGATCATACCCTTGGTCACGGTCACCTTTTTCCTCTTCGGCTGGTGGATTTACTGGGCCTTCCCGAACTTCCCGCTTTTTGGCGGCCTCGATACTGAAATGGGCGCGGCTAATCTGCCGTGGTCAGAAAATATGGGCACCAACCTGGGCGATCGCATCACTGGCGTATTCTGGGCGGCCTTCCTGCTGTTCAGCTGGACCGCCGCGTCCATCGTCTCAGGCTCGGTCATTGAGCGTATTCGCTCCAGCGCCCTTTGGGTACACGCAGTCATGATCGGCTCTGTGTTCTGGATCATCGATGCGGCCTGGGGCTGGCACTATGCGGGCTGGATGGTGAAGTATCTCGGCTACCATGATGCCTATGCGTCGGGTGTAATCCACGCCATTGCCGGTGGCTATGCGCTGGGTGTGATCATGGTACTGGGTCCGCGCCTGGGTAAGTTTGCCGCTGACGGTACGCCGCGCGACATTCCCCCGCATAACCCTTGGATGCTGACCATCGGGATTTTCCTGATCTACACCGGCTTCTGGGGTTTTTACGCCGCTTGTAACGTTCCGGTCATTTCCCCCGAAGTCATTGGTGGTGAAATCGTTGGAACCACCTGGACCGCAACCAACATCTATCTTGCGCCAACCACACTTTCGGCCATCACCGTTAACTTCCTGATGAGCCTGTCGGGCGGGTTAATGGCTGCTTATGTGGTGTCCAAGGGCGATGCGTTCTGGACCTTCTCGGGCGGTTTGGCCGGCATTATCACAGCTTCGGCTGGCAATGATCTGTACCACCCGGTTCAGGCGATGCTGATCGGTGCCGTTGGTGTGGTGATCGTTTACAACCTGCACTACTGGGTTGAACGCCGCTTCAAGCTGGACGATGCCGTTGGCGCGGTTGCCGTTCACGGATACTCGGGTGTTGTGGGTCTTGTGATCTCGGGCTTTGTACTCTGGGGGGCGCCGTCGTCACCCTTTGAAGGCTACGCAGCTGTCAATCCAATCGGTCAGACACTGGGTGCAATCATCATGTTCTTCGTTCTGGGCTTCCTTCCCGGTTGGGCTATTTCCAAGATGCAGGCTGCGGCCGGTGTATTGCGGATCCCCGAAGAGGTGGAATTGCAGGGTCTCGATTATGCAGAGCACCACGCATACGAGGACGCCAAGGCGAGCATCACTGAATCCGACAAAACTTTGCTAGCGCAGAAATAGGGAGAAGATGAATGTCCACAATCGGATATGAAAGTTGGGCCGTTGACCTGGCCGAAGTAGGCGCAATCTATCCCTTCCAGGGTTGGGAAGTGGCCATGACAATCCTCTGTGTGATCTTTTGGGTCGGCTGGCATCGCATCCAGTTTGTCCGCGAAGGGGAACATTTGGAAAAAGCCCGGAAAATGGGTGAAAAAGATAAGATCGCCAAGGCCTTGGAACGTTACTAACTTCTAGCTTCCACGATATCGGCGCAGAAATGCGCCGATATTTTTCCACTGTAGTGAAAATTTGTTTCTTACCAGTTGAGTCCGTCGCTGTTCTTTGATAGCCTCAGAATCGAAAAATCTAGGAAGGATGAACGCAGATGTGCGGGATCGTAGGATTGTTCCTGAAAGACAAATCTCTGGAACCAAAATTGGGTCAGATGCTGACTGAAATGCTGGTCACCATGACAGATCGCGGCCCCGACAGCGCGGGTATTGCGATCTATGGCAGCGATGCCGATGGCCATTCAAAACTGACGATCCAATCGGATAATGCGGATCAGGATTTTGCCACGCTGGCACAGGATCTTGGCGCGGCCATTGGAACCGATGTGACGCTGAACCGTCGCGATACCCATGCGGTTGTCGAACTGGCGGCAGACAAGGTCACCGCCGCGCGGCAGGCCCTGCGCGAGCTGCGCAGTGATCTTCGCATCATGAGCGATGGCGACGTGATCGAAATCTATAAAGAGGTCGGCCTGCCCAAAGACGTGGCAGACCGGTTTGACGTCACCTCGATGGGCGGCACCCACGGCATCGGCCACACCCGGATGGCCACCGAATCCGCCGTCACCACCGAAGGGGCGCACCCGTTTTCGACCGCTGCGGATCAATGCCTGGTCCACAATGGGTCTTTGTCCAACCACAACAGCCTGCGCCGCAAACTAAAGCGCGAAGGCGTGCGGATCGAAAGCGAGAACGACACCGAAGTCGGCGCCGCTTATCTGACCTGGAAAATGCAAAACGGCAGCTCTTTGGGTGAAGCCCTGGAAAGCAGCCTCAAGGATCTCGACGGGTTCTTTACCTTTGTCGTTGGCACCAAAGACGGCTTTGGCGTGGTGCGTGACCCCATCGCCTGCAAGCCAGCCGTGATGGCCGAAACCGATCAATACGTGGCCTTTGGCAGCGAATATCGCGCCCTGGTCAACCTGCCGGGTATCGAAGACGCCAAAGTCTGGGAACCCGAGCCCGCAACCGTTTATTTCTGGAACCATTGAGATGCAGACATTTGATCTTGAGGCCCAAGGCCTGCGCGCGCTCAACACCACGTTGCATGAGCAGAACAACACCACCAATCAGACCTCCTGGGAGGTCATCAACCCCAAGGGCAGCCACGCCATTGCCGTTGGTCTGGACGCCCCCATCGACGTCACTGTCAAAGGCTCAACCGGCTATTACTGTGCAGGCATGAACCAACAAGCCACCATTCGGGTCGAAGGCTCGGTTGGGCCCGGTGTCGCCGAAAACATGATGTCGGGCACTGTCATCGTGGACGGGGACGCCAGCCAATATGCCGGCGCCACAGCCCATGGCGGTCTGCTGGTGATCAAAGGCAATGCCAGTTCACGCTGCGGCATTTCGATGAAAGGCATCGATATCGTTGTGCATGGCAATATCGGCCATATGTGTGCCTTTATGGCGCAGGCCGGTAATCTTGTTGTGCTGGGCGATGCCGGCGACGCCCTTGGGGATTCCTGCTACGAGGCACGGTTCTTCGTGCGTGGATCCGTCAAAAGCCTGGGCGCCGATTGCATCGAAAAAGAGATGCGCCCCGAACATATCGAGATCCTCAAGGATCTGCTGGAGCGCGCCGGCGCCGATGCCAAACCCGAAGAGTTCAAACGCTATGGGTCCGCCCGTCAGCTGTATAACTTCAACGTCGACAACGCTGCTGCGTACTAAGGATAGAGACATGAGCGATAACAACATCCCGCGCACTGTGCCGATCCAGTCGGCAACCTTCACCAACGAAATCAACGCCGAGATCCGCCGGGCCGCGGCCACCGGCATCTATGATATTCGCGGTGGTGGCGCCAAACGCAAGGTGCCGCATTTCGACGACCTGCTGTTCCTCGGGGCCTCAGTGTCGCGCTATCCCTTGGAAGGTTACCGCGAAAAATGTGACACCAGTGTTCTGCTGGGCACCCGGTTTGCCAAGAACCCGATCAAGCTGGATATCCCGATCACCATCGCCGGCATGAGCTTTGGGGCACTCTCTGCGCCCGCCAAAGAGGCCCTGGGACGTGGGGCGTCGATGGCGGGCACCTCGACCACCACGGGCGATGGCGGCATGACCCAGGAAGAGCGCGGCCATTCCACTCAGCTGGTCTATCAGTACCTGCCATCGCGTTATGGCATGAACCCCAATGATCTGCGCAAGGCCGACGCCATTGAAATCGTCGTTGGCCAAGGCGCCAAACCGGGCGGCGGCGGTATGTTGCTGGGTCAGAAAATCTCGGATCGGGTGGCGGAAATGCGCACCCTGCCCAAGGGCATCGACCAGCGCTCTTCCTGCCGTCATCCCGACTGGACTGGCCCGGATGATCTGGAAATCAAAATCCTTGAGCTGCGTGAGATCACCAATGGTCGGGTGCCGATCTATGTAAAGGTTGCCGGTGCACGGCCCTATTTTGACACCACACTGGCAATCAAAGCTGGTGCCGATGTTGTGGTTCTGGACGGGATGCAGGGCGGCACCGCCGCCACTCAGGACGTCTTCATCGAACATGTGGGCCAGCCAACGCTGGCCTGTATCCGCCCCGCCGTAAAGGCGCTGCAGGATCTGGGCATGCACCGCAAGGTTCAGCTGGTGATTTCGGGCGGAATCCGGACCGGTGCAGATGTCGCCAAAGCCATGGCCCTGGGCGCAGATGCGGTCTCCATCGGCTCTGCCGCAATGATTGCCATTGGCGACAATGATCCAAAATGGGAAAGCGAGTACCAGAAACTGGGCAGCACCACCGGCGCGTATGATGATTGGCACGAAGGCCTCGACCCTGCCGGCATTACCACCCAGGACCCCGAGTTGATGAAACGGGTCGACCCCATTGATGCCGGTCGCCGTTTGCGCAACTATCTGAAGGTGATGACACTGGAGGCCCAGACCATCGCGCGGGCCTGTGGTCACAATCATCTGCACAATCTCGAACCCGAGGATCTATGTGCGCTGACAATGGAAGCCGCCGCAATGGCACAGGTTCCACTGGCCGGAACCGATTGGTATCCAGGCAAAGGCGGGTTTTAAACATTCAGGCGCAGTCAGCTTTGGCTGCGCCGTTTTTATTCGACGGATTCAACAGGGAAGGAAAGAACGACCATGACGATAGATCTGGCGACTTTCGCAGAAGAAAACGGTGTTAAATATTTCATGATCTCGTTCACGGATCTGTTTGGCGGTCAACGCGCCAAACTGGTCCCCGCACGGGCCATCGCAGACATGCAAGAGGACGGTGCCGGCTTTGCTGGTTTTGCAACCTGGCTTGACCTCACCCCGGCCCATCCCGACATGCTGGCGGTTCCCGATCCGGATGCGGTGATCCAATTGCCATGGAACCCTGAAATTGCATGGGTGCCGGGCAATTGTGTGATGGAGGGCGAGGATGTCGCCCAGGCGCCGCGCAACGTGTTGCGCCGCCTCATAGCTGAGGCCGCAGCCGAAGGCATGCATGTCAAAACCGGTATCGAGGCCGAGTTCTTTCTGCTGACCCCCGAAGGCGATCAGATATCGGATCCGTTCGATACCGCCGAAAAGCCCTGTTATGATCAGCAGGCAATGATGCGTCGCTTGGACGTGATCCGCGAAATCAGTGATTACATGCTGGATCTGGGCTGGGGCGCTTACCAGAACGACCACGAAGATGCCAACGGCCAGTGGGAAATGAACTGGGACTTTGATGACGCATTAAAGACCGCCGACAAACACAGCTTCTTCAAATTCATGGCGAAATCCGTGGCCGAAAAACACGGCTTCCGCGCCACCTTTATGCCCAAGCCCATCGAGGGTCTGACCGGCAACGGCTGCCACGCCCATATCTCGGTTTGAGATGCGCCCGGCACGGATTCTAAGGTCAATGTCTTTGCCACCGACAAAGGCGAAGGCCAGACCGGCGAACTGGGATTGTCCGAGAAGGGCAAATTCTTCCTCGGTGGTATCATGAAACACGCCAGCGCGCTGGCGGCGATCACCAACCCAACCGTCAACAGCTACAAGCGTATCAACGCACCGCGCACAATGTCAGGCGCGACCTGGGCGCCCAATACCGTCACCTGGACCGGCAACAACCGCACTCATATGGTTCGGGTTCCCGGCCCAGGCCGGTTCGAGCTGCGGCTGCCCGACGGCGCGGTGAACCCGTACCTGTTGCAGGCGGTGATCATTGCTGCCGGCCTGTCGGGTGTGCACTCCAAAGCTGACCCCGGCCCACGCCACGACATTGATATGTACGCCGAGGGCCACAAGGTGAAAGGCGCGCCAAAATTGCCGCTGAACATGCTGGATGCCCTGCGGTTCTACGATCAGGACGAGGGTCTGAAGGCCGCGATGGGCGATGAATTCTCTGCCGCTTACCTGAAGATGAAACACGAGGAATGGAATTCCTTCGTCTCGCACTTCTCGCGGTGGGAAAAAGACAACACCCTAGACATCTGATCCGGGGCGGCCCCGGTTGAGAGAGCATCAGCCAAAGCCTGGGTGTTTTGCAGGCTTTGGGATTGAGTATTTTTGAAAAGATGAAGGAGGGGCGGTTCGCAAGAGCCGCCCCTGCCTTTTATATCCCGGAAAGGCGATGCCGGTACAGCGCACGGCGCGGCTATCCACGGGTTATTGCTCGTTCACTAGCATCAGGCAAATACGCCGGAACACGGCCCGCAGCTGGTCTATCCGAGGGCCGCATAATCCGTTGGTCGCCAAGGCGCGATCCATGCAGAACAACCAATCTTCGGCATCCTGCACTGTAATTGGCACGTGACCGTGAATGTCACGAAGGTTCATATGGCCATGCAGCTCTTCATAATACCGACGGCCGCCAAAAAAACCTGACAGAAAATGAAACTGCTCACTGCGGACCTGATCAAAGCCATGGCCGCGCAAATGCAGCTTGCGCAGCTGTTGACCCTCGGGGATGGTTTCAATTAAGTCGTAGAAATCATTCACCAATTGGCGCAGGCTCTCTTCTCCGCCTATATGTTCAAGGAGACTGCTGGTCATGTCCAATCCACTTCGTGTTCCTTGGGTACTGTGGTATCGGCCCTGACCCAAAATCTATTTCTGGCAGTTGCAGTATACGGGAAATAATTATTACTGTAAGGAAATAAATCTATCCGGGGCTGTCAAACAGCAACACCTCTGTCGTCCCGCCAGTCGTGTTCCATCAGGAGAACCAGGAATGTCGCTTCTTTTGGGTCTGTGTGCCGCTTTGCTCTGGGCCTTTCACGATCTCTGCGTCCGCTATGTCACCCAGCAGGTCAGCGTCTTACCCGCCCTGTTGACGGTGCTGGTCTGTGGCGCGTTGATCGTTCTTCCGGTAGCAGTTGTGCTGGGTGACTGGCAGGCGATGACCGCAACCTCTTACGGTCTCAGCGCATTGTCGGGCGTCGCCTTTGCCGGTGCCAGCCTTAGCCTTTACGGCGCCTTTGCAAATGGACCTGTCCGCCTTGTAGCGCCTATCATTGGCGCCTATCCGGTTCTGTCCGTTGGCTGGGGCGTCATGACCGGCACAGAGGTCACCCCGCACCAATGGGGCGCCGTTCTGATCATTATCGCAGGTGTCGCGCTGGTTGCCATTTTGTCAAATGATACCCGTCACGGCGGACAAAAAATCCGGGCGGTGATATTTGCGGTCTGTGCCGGCACTGGTTTTGCCCTTACATTTGCTTTTGCCCAGGCAGCGATCCAACACGGCAGCGACTTGCCGGTGATCGTCGCAACCCGCGCTGCTGCACTGGCGGTTGTCGGGCTGATATTGCTCGCGACACGGCAGGGCTACCGGCCCAGAAAAACCGCCCTGCCCTTGCTGGCCGGCATGGGGTTTCTGGACGCCACAGCCCTGGCATTGGTCACCGTTGCTGGCACCCAGCCACATCCAGAATTTGCCGCGGTGTCGTCGTCTTTGTTTGGGCTTCTCACCGTTGTCCTAGCCTGGGCGATCCTCAAAGAGCCCATGACCCGCCAACAATGGGGCGCTGCTGTGATGGTCTTTGGCGGCATCGGGTATTTGGGTTTCTAGCGACAGGAATTTGCGTCAGCTTGTCACGACTGGATGCCCTTGCCGCCAGCGAATTGCGATGAATAGTAATAGGCAATCGCTTGGGTCCGGTTTTTGACCGACAGCTTTTCATAAATATTGGACAGATGAAATTTGACCGTATTGGTCGATATCAGCAGCTCTTTGGACAGCTCGCGATTGGACAACCCCTTGGCCAGTGAATCCAGAATGGCGCGCTCTTTGCGCGACAAGCTGTGGATCGGATCTTGATGCATTTTGCGCACATCAATGAACGGGAACACCATTTTACCGGCTGCAACTTCGGCGCAGGTCTCCAAAAGCCCCTCAACCTCGCCCGAGCGCGGCGCAAAGCCAGCGGCCCCTGCCTGCATCGCCAGCCGTGGCGTATCGCCACTGACCTCGCCGTATACCACAAAACGCGGCGCATTTTCCTGTTCGCGTAAAACCTCGATCAATTTGGCCGCCCCAAGGATTGGCAAGTTCCAGTCCACCACACCAACTTGAACCGGCACCCGCATGACAGTGCCCAAAAAACCCTCGGCGGTGGCAGAGGTGGCCACCAGCGAGAACCGCGAGTCGCGTTCAAAGATTTCAGACATGGCTGACAGGACCAGTGGATTACTGTCCGCCAGCATGATGTCGATCGGAGCTATGGATTTCTCAACCATCTGTTTTTGCGCCCTAATATAAGATAAACTACCCATTTGGGCAGGGTTATTTGTGGTATACACCGGTATTCTTACACTTATGGGTAGGTATGACCCTACCCAATTAGATACCCAAAAGCAGTAGTAAGTTACGTTGTGCGTTTGGGCAAGCAAGGGTTTCATACTTGTTAACACGACCAACGAGCCGACCTCGTCTCTCCCACAGCCAAGGACGTCAACTGATGACTTTCCAAATTTTTCCCCCGCTTGAGATCCCCGAGACATTGGCCGCTGGCCCTGGACCGGGCAACACCGATGCGCGTGTATTGCAGGCATTCTCCCGCGCCGGAGTGGCCGATCACATGCAGGGCGACGTTCTGCGTGGCATGATTGAATGTAAACAGATGCTGCGCGAAATCTGGGGCACTCAGAACACCTATACCTTTGCCGTGGCAGGCACCGGATGGAGCGGGTTGGACACGATGTTTTCCGCCGTGATGCCGGGCGACACGGTTGTAGCCTTTGACAATGGCACCTTTTCAGGTGTCGACGCCCTGACCCTGCGTATCAAGGCGGCAACGCCTGCAGAACATGCCGCCGACCCGCTTAATCCGCAGGCTGCAAGCGTGACTGTGGTCAGCGTACCGCACGGAACTTCGGTGAGCAAAGCAATGGTCGAGACGGCGCTGGCGCAGCACAAACCCAAATGGGCCTTCATGGCGCATTGGGAAACCGGTTCAGGCCGTATCAACGACATCCAGGGCTTCTCGGATGCCTGCCAGCGCCATGGCGCCATGGGTCTGATCGATGCCGTGTCCTCTCTGGGCGTCGAGGATTTTTCAATCGATGACTACCCCGGCATTGCCGGCTGGGCCTCATGCCCCCAAAAAGGTCTGTGCTGTTTGCCGCTGACCTATGCACCGGTCAGCTTTACCGACGCCTATATGGCCTCTCTGAAGGCCAGCGGCGCCTATACCTATGTGCACAACCCGATCTTCGAGGCCCGCCATTGGGGCATCGTCGACGGCCAGGACGTGGAAAAAGGCAGCTACCACCGGACCCACTCTGGCTATGCGGTTGCCGCCTTTCATGAAAGCCTGCGACTGACGCTGTTAGAGAGCCTGACCCAGCGGTCGCAATCTTACCGCACCCACGAGGCCGCGCTGCGCGCAGCGGTGACGGCCATGGGCTGCGCGGTGACCTCAAATATGACCAGCCTGATCGTGCTGAACCTGCCGGGGGATCTGGCGGGCCGCGAAATGGAATTGGTCCAGAACTGCCGCGCCGAAGGGTTCGGCATCTGGCCGACGCTGTCAGCCCCGGTGCAGGTGCGCATTGGCATCCTGAACCAGCTGACCACAGCCGCCATTCGCGAAATCACCCGCCGCTTTGGCGACGCAATGCGCGCCATGGGCGCCGAGGTGGATCAAACCGCCATCGACGACATCCTCGATCAACACTTCAGCCACGCAATCGCGGCTCAGTAACGCCACTCAATAGGAGGGACACATGGACATCCACGAGTATCAGGCCAAGGAAATTCTCTCGAATTTCGGCGTCGAAGTACCATCTGGCGCCTTGGCGTACAGTCCGGAACAAGCCGCGTATCGGGCGCGCGAACTGGGGGGCGACAAATGGATCGTCAAGGCTCAGGTGCACGCAGGTGGCCGCGGCAAGGCGGGCGGCGTCAAGCTGTGCAACAGCGAAAGCGAGATTTATGACGCCTGCGACGACATGTTTGGTCGCAAGCTGGTCACCCATCAAACCGGCCCCGAGGGCAAGGGCATCTACCGCGTATACGTGGAATCCGCAGTGCCCATCGAAAGCGAAATCTATCTGGGTCTGGTACTGGACCGGTCCAGCCAACGGGTGATGATCGTGGCCTCGTCCGAGGGTGGCATGGAAATCGAAGAGATTTCCGCTGATCGCCCCGACAGCATTGTGCGCTCCATCGTCGAACCGGCTGCAGGTCTGCAAGAGTTTCAGGCCCGCGAAATCGCCTTTGATCTGGGGCTAGAGCCCGGCCAGGTCCAGCACATGGTGCGCACTTTGCAAGGCTGCTACCGGGCGTTTCGCGATCTCGATGCCACCATGGTTGAAATCAACCCGCTGGTCGTCACCAGTGACAACCGGGTGATGGCGCTTGATGCCAAGATGAGCTTTGACGACAACGCCCTGTTCCGTCACCCGCAAATCGCCGAGCTACGCGACAAAAGCCAGGAAGATCCGCGCGAAAGCCGCGCCGCCGATCGGGGCCTGTCTTACGTCGGGCTGGATGGCAACATCGGCTGCATCGTGAACGGCGCCGGGCTGGCAATGGCAACCATGGACACCATCAAACTGGCCGGCGGCGAGCCCGCAAACTTCCTTGATATTGGCGGCGGCGCCTCGCCCGAGCGGGTGGCCAAAGCCTTCCGGCTGGTTCTGTCCGACACCAAAGTACAGGCCGTTCTGGTCAATATCTTTGCCGGCATCAACCGCTGCGACTGGGTGGCCGAAGGCGTTGTGCAGGCCCTGCGCGAGCTGGACATCGACATTCCGGTGATTGTGCGTCTGGCGGGCACCAATGTCGAAGAGGGTCAAAAGATCCTCGCCAAATCCGGCCTGCCAATCATCCGCGCCACCACATTGATGGAGGCCGCCGAGCGCGCAGTGGGCGCATGGCAAAACGATCTTACCCAATCCACCAAGATGAGGGCAGTGAAATGAGCATTCTTCTCGACCGTGACAGTCGCGTTATCGTTCAGGGCATCACCGGCCGTATGGCCCGGTTCCACACCAAAGACATGCTTGAATATGGCACCAATGTAGTAGGCGGCGTTGTCCCCGGAAAAGGCGGGCAAACTGTTGACGGGGTGCCGGTATTTGACACCGTAAAACAGGCCGTTGAAGCAACCAATGCCAATGCCAGCCTGGTCTTTGTGCCGCCGCCCTTTGCGGCAGATTCGATCATGGAAGCCGCCGATGCAGGCATTCGCTACTGCGTCTGCATCACCGACGGTATCCCGGCCCAGGATATGATCCGGGTGAAACGCTACATGTACCGCTATCCCAAGGACAAGCGGATGGTGCTGACCGGGCCAAACTGCGCCGGCACCATCAGCCCCGGCAAGGCGCTTCTGGGGATTATGCCCGGCCATATCTACCTGACCGGAAACGTCGGCATCATTGGCCGCTCGGGCACGCTGGGCTATGAGGCCGCAGCGCAGCTGAAAGAACGCGGCATCGGTGTCTCCACCAGCGTCGGTATCGGCGGCGATCCAATCAACGGCTCATCGTTCCGCGATATCCTGCAGTGGTTTGAACAGGACGAAGACACCCACATCATTGCGATGATTGGTGAAATTGGTGGCCCACAAGAGGCCGAGGCGGCAGAATATATCCGCGACCATATCACCAAACCTGTGGTGGCCTATGTCGCGGGTCTGACCGCTCCCAAAGGCCGCACCATGGGTCACGCCGGCGCGATCATCTCGGCCTTTGGCGAAAGCGCCAGCGAAAAGGTTGAAATTCTGTCTGCTGCCGGGGTGACCGTGGCCGAAAACCCAGCCGTCATCGGCGAAACCATCGCCCGCGTGATGGAGGCCGCGTGATGGTCAAACCCTCTGTCCTTGTCACCCGCCGCTGGCCCGCCGCCGTCGAGGCACAGCTGACTGAAACCTACAATACGGTGCTCAATACCGGGGACATGCCCATGTCCCCGGCCGAGCTCCGCAGCGCCTTAAAAACCTATGATGCGGTGCTGCCCACAGTGACCGATACCCTCACCGCCGAGGCGCTGGATCTGCCCGCCTCACAGACCAAAATCCTTGCAAACTATGGTGTTGGATATAGCCACATCTGCGAGGAATCCGCCCGCGAACTGGGCATGACTGTGACCAACACGCCGGACGTCTTGTCGGAATGCACCGCTGATCTGGCGATGACACTGCTGTTGATGGCGGCGCGGCGTGCCGGCGAAGGCGAGCGCGAGCTGCGCGCCGGCGGCTGGACCGGCTGGCGCCCAACCCATCTGGTTGGCACCAAGGTCAGCGGTAAAACACTGGGCATCGTTGGCTTTGGTCGCATCGGACAGGAAATGGCACGCCGCGCGCATCATGGGTTCGGTATGGAAATCCTGGTTCAGAACCGCAGCCGCGTCGCACCGGATGTGCTGGCGCAATGCAACGCGGTTCAGGTTGACAGCTTGGATGATCTGCTGCCGAAATGTGATTTTGTCTCGCTGCACTGCCCCGGTGGCACGGCAAACCGGCACCTGATCAACTCGCGCCGCTTGGACCTGATGAAATCCGGTGCCTTCCTGATCAACACCGCCCGCGGTGAAGTGATTGACGAGTTTGCTTTGATTCAGGCCCTGAGTTTCGATCTGATCGGTGGCGCGGCGCTGGATGTGTTCGACGGCGAACCCCGGATCAGCCCGGACTTGCTGCACTGCGACAACCTTGTGATGTTGCCTCATCTCGGCAGCGCCACCCGTGAGGCCCGCGAGGCGATGGGGTTTCGCGTTCTCGACAATCTGGATGACTTCTTTCAGGGCCGCACACCACGCGATCGGGTGATCTGATGCAAGCCGCGGCACAGGACACTCAACAGATCCATGATCCATCGGTTTTCGCCGAGGGGCTGCGGGCAGAATTGCGTACTGTATGGCGCAATATCCTGCTGAAACGCGCCCCCCATGTGGCCGCCTGGGCCGATGCTGTTCCCCTTGCCGCACTGCCGTCGGGCCCTGCCGCGACCCCTTATTTGCAGGCCATGTCGATCTGGTTCCAACTGCTGCGGCTGGTTGATGAAAACACCGCCCTGCGCAGCCGCCGCCTGACGGAAACCCAGGATGGCCCCGGGGCTGTCAAAGGCGGGTTCTCCGAGGTCCTGGCGGCGCAGTCTTTCAGCCCGGAGCAGCTGGAAAATATGATTGAAGAGGTCTCCGTTGGCCCCACCCTGACCGCCCACCCAACCGAGGCCAAGCGGGTCACCGTATTAGAAATCCACCGCCGGATTTACCGCGCTCTGGTCAGCCTCGAGGCGCAGCGCTGGACCCCCACCGAACGCGCTGAACTGTTGAGCGGGCTCGAGGCCGAGATTGATCTGCTCTGGCTGACCGGCGAATTGCGTTTGTCACGGCCCAGTTTGCGGGATGAAATTGAATGGGGATTGCAGTTCTTTCGGGATGCGATCTTTGACGCGGTGCCGCAGGTGCTTGGCCGGTTTGACCAAGCCTGCCAGCAAAGCCTTGGGGCGCCTACGGCGGCGACGCCCAACATCCGCTTTCACAGCTGGATCGGCGGCGACCGCGACGGCAACCCCAATGTCACAACCGAAATGACCGCGCTGGCGCTGGAACGGGGCCGTGACACGGCAATAAGCCACTATTGCAACGCACTTGAACAAGCCGCCGGCCGGTTGAGCATCAGCGCTTTGATCCTGCCCCTGCCCGCGCCTCATGCCGCCAGGGTACAGGCGATCATTGACCGCTTGCCCGGTGCGGATCGCAATGCAAACGAGCCCTTCCGACAGGCGCTCTCTGCAATCCGCCAGCACTTGCTGAACCAGTCCTATGACCACACCGGTCAGTTCATCGATGACCTAGCGACGCTGGACGCAGCCCTGTGTGCGGTGGACGCTGACCTTTTGGCCCGCCAGCATATCCGCCCGCTGCGCCGCGCGGCTATGGTATTTGGCTTTCGGACCACAACGCTGGATATTCGCCAAAATTCCGCCGTCACCACGGATGTCTTGGCCGAAATCTGGGGCCAGTCCGGCCCCTCCCCCGCCTACGGCACGGCTGAGTGGTCCACCCGGCTGCGGGCCGAGCTCGCCGATCAGAACCTGACCGCCCACACCTGGACCAACCTCAGCCAGCAGGCCCAGGAATTGATCGCGCTGCTTGCCCTGATGCTTTCGGTTCGCACCAGCCCCGACCCCAAGGCGATGGGCCCCTTCATCCTGTCGATGACCCGCTCGGCGGACGATATCCTGGCGGTCTATTTGCTGGCCCGCTACGCCGGCTTTGGGGTGGAAAAGCTGGACATCGCTGTTGTTCCCTTGTTTGAAACCATCGCAGATCTGCGCAATGCACCCGCAATCCTGTTGTCCGTCCTGGATGTCCCGCTGGCGCGGCGCAGCCTGAAAACCCGTGGCCAGGTGATCGAAGTGATGCTGGGCTATTCCGACAGTGGCAAAGACGGCGGTTTCTTGTGTTCCACCTGGGAACTGGACCGCGCCCAACGCAAAATTTCCGCGGCCCTTGCCACCCAGGGGTTTCACCCGACATTCTTTCACGGCCGCGGAGGCTCTGTCAGTCGCGGCGGCGCTCCAACCGGTCGCGCCATCGCCGCACAGCCCAGTGGCACCATCGCCGGTAAACTGCGGGTGACCGAACAGGGCGAGGTGGTTTCGGCCAATTATGCCAACCAAGGCACAGCCGCGGCGCACCTGGAGCTGCTGCTCTCCAGCATTCTGCATCACACTGCGGACACCACCAAAGCCCCCATTCGGCCAGAGTTCGAAGATGCCCTGGATGCGCTATCA
>ENA-OSET01001370-OSET01001370.1-sediment-metagenome-genome-assembly--contig:-NODE-1370-length-25385-cov-7.475462_pt1 | contig 25385 bp, 26 predicted proteins | sample MGYA00237882_ERZ534229 | MGnify/ENA primary metagenome ERZ534229 (study PRJEB26408, sample SAMN06266212) | sediment metagenome | isolation source: Hudson Canyon methane seep mesocosm | place... | reverse complement strand
AGATAAGAATTATCCTTCAGCTAGCTCACGCTCACTAAGAAATGCTTTTATTTCATCACGAGAACCCAAAATATGCTGTTTCAATACAGCAACAGACTTTTCAACATTACGCGCTTTACATAAATCAAGTAATTCATTGTGTTCCGATTCTGCTTTAGAAATTCCACCGGCCCATAATAAATGCATACGAATATAACGGTCAGCGTTTTTATTTAAGGTATTCACTAAGTCTTGAGTTTGTGGACGATTTGCCCCTGAATATAAACAATTATGATAACTAGAGTTTAATTCACTCCACGTATTAGCTGCATTTTCTTTGCCGAGCGCTTTGTTTAATTTAGCTAAAATATCTGTTGCTTCTGCTAACTTTTCACTGCTGAGATTAGGGATTGAGGATGCTAATAAATCACCTTCCAACATTGCTCGTAGTTCAAAAAGCTCATCTACTTGGCTTGCATTAAGCTCTGTAGCTGTAGCACCTTTATGAGGTTCAAAAGTAACTAAACCTTCGGCTTCCAATTGCAATAATGCTTCACGAACAGGAATTCTGCTAACATTTAACTCTTCAGCTAATGCTGCTTGTCGTAAAGGTTGTCCTGCTTTGATTTCACCACTGAGAATTTTCTCTCTAAGGGTTTCAACAACTAATTGCGTTCTGGTTTTGTAAACTATGCTCATAAAAGACTTCTCTTGAAAGTGTGCCAACATTATAAGGGTTTATCAGCTAAAAAAAAGCGGCTAATAAATATTAGCCGCTTATTCTTATTATCAATGAAGCTTAAAAATATAAAAGCCTACAATTTCAATAACTCAGGTAATAATTCATTAGGCATGTTTTGATAACAGATTGGGCGTTGGAAGCGTTTAATTGCTTCACTACCTACTGAAGTGGTTCTTATTTGAGTTGACGCTGGAAAAGGACCACCATGATTCATTGATGCACATACTTCTACACCGGTAGGCATTTGATTGTAAATTAGGCGCCCTACTTTATGAGCGGAAGCTAGAGCGACTTGTTGCGCTATAAGTAAATCTTTATTGCTCGCATGGATACTGGCGGTTAAATTACCTTTCAATAATGAAATAAATTCCATCAATTCAGCTTGATTTTTACAACGAACAATAAGAGCGGATGAACCAAATACTTCTTCATGTAATATTTCGTTGCTTTTAAAGGTCGCTAAGTCAGTAGCAAATAATGCCGCAGAACAAAAATGTGCTTGTTCTGAACTTGGTTTTTTACCTTGTGCTATACATTCCACACCCGCAATACTTTGCCATTGCTTAACAGCATTATTGTAAGAAGTAGCAATTCCCGGTGTTAACATCACACCGGCATTGGCTTCACTAATAGCTTGGCATGCAGAATTTTCAAATGTTACTGAATTTTCATTAGTCACATAAGCCCAAATTCCAGGACTCGTACAAAATTGTCCTTGTGCCATCATTAATGATCCGACTAAACCTTGCGCTAATTCTTTTGCGTCTTCAGCTAACTTATTCTCTAAAATAAATTGCGGATTCACACTGCCTAATTCACCGTAAAATGGAATAGGCTCAACACGTTCATTGATTTGGCGTTGTAAGATCATTCCTACACGTTCAGAACCTGTAAAGCCAACAGCCTTGATCAATCGATGTGTGACTATTTGGCTTGAAATATTGTAGTTTTTACCTTGGATGAGTGAAAACACACCAACATCTATTCCACATATTTTAATTGCTTCACTGATAGCTCGTGCTACAAGTTCAGCTGTGCCTGGGTGCGCCGCATGAGCTTTCATAACGACCGGACAACCTGCCGCTAATGCTGAAGCAGTGTCGCCACCAGCTGTTGAAAAGGCTAGAGGAAAGTTGCTGGCTGCAAATACTGCTACAGCACCTAAAGGTAAATAACCTAACCGTGTTTCAGGTTTTGCTAAAGGTGTGCGATTTGCATCGGCTAGATCAACAACGGGCTGATATTCACCATTTTCAAGTAAGTCTGCAAATAAGCCAAGTTGACCAATGGTACGGCCACGTTCACCTTGAATGCGCATCGCAGGTAAACCTGTTTCTGCACATGCCATATCGACTAAGTCATCGCCTAATGCAAGAATTTTTTCGCCAATTGTTCGTAGGAAAACAGCTCTTTTTTCTCCACTTAACTGGCTGTAAGAAATGAATGCTTGATTTGCTTTATTAATGGCTTGGTCAATTTCTTGCTCTGTAGCATCTGCAAACTTTTCTACCATTGCTTGATTAGTGATAGCATTCATTGCTGAAAAACCGTTATTGTTATCGCCAGACCATTCGCCTGCAATTAAATTTTTTCCGGTGATATTCATTGTTTTTTCCTCATTAATTTTTTTTTCAATTTATAGCAATAAAATTAGGTGACAGCGAAACCAAGTGCATAAGGGTCGTCATCATCAATAGTGATACAGTTTTTGCCAAAGACTTTTGCCCAACCTTCAATACTTGGTTTTATCGCGGTGATTTTTCCATTGATTCCTGCAGGGTTTTCGGCATCACAATTAAGCGTAACAACTTGTTCAATTTTGCCAATAAATTGACTGCCAATATAACTTTCATGAATGAATGTATCGCCTAAGTTAAGCTTGCCTTTAGCAAAGAGTTGAGCCATACGTGCGCTGGTGCCTGTTCCACATGGTGAACGATCAATCGCTCTTTCACCATAAAACACTGCATTAGCGCTATCTGAATCATCATTCTTAGGCTTACCGGTCCAGAGCACATGCGTTACGCCATTAACACTAGCGTCTTCTGGATGCACACAAATCAAGGCTTCTCTAGCAGCCGTTCGAACAATAGGACTCCAATGAAGAATTTCATGTGAACTCCACTGTTCAATGCCTGGGAAATTCTCTTGGGGTTCTACAATGACATAATAATTGCCACCATAAGACACATCGACAATTAAGCGCCCTAAACCTTCAATAGTCAGTTCAATATTTTGATGCGCTAAATAAGCAGCAACGTTATAAAGCTTTACCGCGCTAACATTATTACCTGTTTTAGCGTTCTCTTGCGTATATTCAACTTCAATTTTCCCTGCTGGTACATCTAAAATCAGTTTGCCTTTTTGTTTAGGCATAATTAAACCATTTTCAATAGCCGCTGTAACGGTACCAATAGTTGCGTGACCACACATAGGTAAACAACCAGAGGTTTCTATGAATAAGATACTGGCATCAGCATTTTCACTGCAAGGTGGATAAAGAAATGAACCCGACATCATGTCATGTCCACGAGGTTCAAACATTAAACCTTGTCGTATCCAGTCATGGTTTTGTAAAAAATCTTGTCGCTTCTCGCTCATGGTTGACCCTTTTAAATCAGGGTGACCACTAGTAACTAGCCGGACAGGATTGCCACAGGTGTGCGCGTCGATACAAAAAAATGTGCCTTTGATCATTTTTTGCCTTTTTCCGATTCAATAATAAAAGTAAAGCTAAAGCCAACATACAAGTATAGGGCTTGTAAGCTGGCTTCAGCTTTAACAATTTAAAGACGGTTAATCTAAATTAAACTTCGATAAGTCAAGTCGTGTTGATAAAGCATCGTTATATAGTTTCTCAACTCTTGCACGCTCTGCACCCGCAAGCGGTAAACGAGGAGCACGAACAACTTCACTGCCACGGCCTGCTAATTGTTCACAAAACTTAATACATTGAACAAGTGTTGGGATCGTATCTAAGCGTAATAATGGCAAAAACCAGCGCCAAACTTCCAATGCTTCTTTATAACGCCCTTGTTGTGCTAACTTATATATAGCAACTGACTCTTGTGGAAAAACATTCGTTAATCCTGAAATCCAGCCAGTACAACCCAACATTAAGCTTTCTAATGCAATATCATCAACACCACCAAATACGATGAAACGATCATCAAACTCAGCATATAATTCAGAAATGCGACGCGTATCTTCTGTCGCTTCTTTCACAGAAACAATCGTTGGTTCATTAGCTAATATAGCCATACCTTCAATCGATACATCAACACCATAAGTAACAGGGTTGTTATAAATCATGATGGGTAAACCACAATTACGGGCAATTTGCTGGTAATGATGAATAGCTTCACGTTCACTTGAACGATAAACCATACCTGGAAGTACCATAAGCCCGTCGATACCGACTTCTTCACACATTTGACAATATTCAATTGCAAACTTAGTTGTTGTTTCAGCTACACCAGAAAGAACAGGTACTCGACCAGCAACTACTTCTTTGACGGCTTCGAGAATTGCACGTTTTTCAGTTTGTGTATGTGAACAATTTTCTCCAACCGTACCTAAAGCAATGATGCCATGAACACCTTCTTTAATTAGACTATCAACCATGTTCTGAGTGGCTTCAAAGTTAATCGACATATCGTCAAAATATTGTGTTGTTACTGCCGGATATACGCCTTGCCAATTAATATCTTTCATCATTATTTCTCACTACTTTACAAATTACTTTGCTTTTAACTAACGATACTTTTTACTCATAAATAGTATCAGTGGATTCGATAAAGGATATTGTATACAATATATCTGACTGCGCAAGTTTTTATTTTCATAATTAAAAACCTAACAATTATTATTAAGTAGATTGAAATGACCAACATAAAAATTGATAACTCAGAAAGAAATATTGCAGTGATTGGCGCTGGAATTATCGGTATTAACTGCGCACTTGAATTGCAATCACTTGGCTTTCAGGTAACTCTTATTGATAAAGCAGGTATTGGTGAAGGCTGTTCAAAAGCAAACGCTGGGCACTTTGCTACAGAGCAAGTATTTCCTTTAGCCGAACCAAATTTACTGTGGCAGTTTCCTAAATTACTACTTGACCCTTTAGGGCCCGTATCTTTATCTGCATCTTATTTTCCAAAAGCGCTGCCTTGGTTTGGTCAATTTATAATAAATATGGTGGCGAGCAAGCGAGCTAAAAATAGCAGTGCATTAACGGCCCTTAATAAAAATGCGATAAATTATTACAAACCATTGTTAAAAGAGGTAAAAGCTGAAAATTTACTCACCCTAAAAGGGAGTTTACTTGTCTTTGAAAACAGCTCAAATAAAACCATTGAACGTCAATACATGCGCTATAAAAATGCAGGCGTAAAAGTTATCTTGCTTGACCGCCAGCAAACTTTGTTACTTGAGCCCAATTTGAGTAAAACTATTTGTGCTTCAATATATTTTACCGATGTAGGGCATAGCATTAATCCTCTAGAAATTTGTACAAAACTAGCAGCACTTGCTTTTCAAAAAGGGTGCTTGTTTCATCAGGATGAAGTACTTCACATCAGTCATAGTAAAATAGGTACGAGCCTCACAACCACAAAAAACACATTGCAGTTTGACCAAGTAGTGATTGCGACTGGAGCATGGTCAAAGAAGCTTATAGAACCTTTAGGCTATAAATTACCTATAGAAGCAGAGCGTGGATATAGCTTAGATTTACCTCCTTGTAAGACAGAAAGTCAATTATCACGGCCAGTGGCATCTGCTGAACGAAAGTTCATTATTACTCCAATGGCACACGGTTTACGTTTAGCTGGAACCGTTGAATATGCTGGATTAAATAAAGGCCCCAACATGAAACGTGCTGATATGTTATTCAAAAACGCTCAACATGTACTTACCAAATTACCTGAATATGATCCTGAGAATGCAAAACATTCACAGAAGTGGATGGGACATAGGCCTTCAATGCCAGATTCACTTCCTGTTATTGGTCAAGCCCCAAAGCACGAAAATATATATTTTTCCTTAGGGCATCAGCATTTAGGGTTAACACAAGGTGCTATTACAGGAAAAATAATTGGCCAATTGATCTGTAAGCAAAAAACAGAAATTGATATTAGCCCTTTTTGTATCAGTCGCTTTAATTAAAACGTATTCACAAGCGTTGAAATAATGGGTTAAATTTAATAATCAATTGTTAATTGTCTAGATAAAGAATTCTCGACTATAATTATTAATCTGATAATTTACCCATTTTATAAAAATGCCAAATTTTTTGAATCGTTTCCTTTTAATATCTCTCTTAGTCTGTTCTACAACAACTATAGCCGAGCAAATATTAAAAGTGGGTGTAGGCAACTTTCCTCCTTTTTTTATTGAGAACGAGAAGAAAGGTATTTTTATTGAAATCATCGATGAAATATTCAAACAACTCCCACAATACAAAGTTGAATATATATCAATGAGTAATCATAGGATAATGCATGAGATCAATTATGGTAAATCAATTGATGTTGCTTGTAATGTCTTTCCTCGCTCTAATGTAAATGCCTATTTATCAGAGCCTGTATTTCGCTTTAGGGATGTTGCTGTTTCAAAAAAGTCAGATTTTCTAGTAGTAGAAACTATTTCAGATTTACAAGGAAAATCGATTGCTGCATACCAAGGGGCAACAGAGTTAATTGGTGAAGAATTTAAACAAATGGCTAAAGCAAATGCTGCATACTCAGAACATTCTCACCCCAAAGACACAACACAACTTATGATTTCAGGGAAAAAAGACATTAGAATTGGCGATATCAATATCTTTTGGTATGACCTGAACAACAAACATTACGGTGAGGATGAAAGATTAGCACATTCAAATTTTACTGTTCATTACTTATGGCCAGATATATATTCACATATGGCATTTAAAGACCAATCCCTACAGAAATTAGTCGACCAAGTGATTAAAGAATTGAAACTAAATGGAGCGATAGACAAAATATACCTTAAATATAAAATGCAATAATGATTTTTTTTAGATAAAAATTTATTACTATTTAATCGCACTGCTGGGCAACCCCTTTACAAGTATAACGATCAAATATTGTCTTATATTCACCATTTTCTTTCATTATTGCTAAACGTTTATTAAATTCATCTCTAATCGTTTTATCTTTAAATAAAAACACATTCGGACTCCTACCAAATAGAGGAAATCTTTGAACAGATTTGTCAGTATCTATCATGGTATTTTTAGCTACATTCGCACGATAATATTTAAATATTTGTAAATCCAATTGAATAACTTCAGCCCTTTCTGCAAACAGCATTTTTATTTGTGCTTCTTGGTCATGGATTTCTTGATAAAAAGGATTTTTAGACGCCATGACAGCATATTCGTTACCTAAGTGAGCAATTGCTCCTTGCCATGAAACCAAATTCAAATTGACAAGTTCGTTAAGGTGCTGAAAATTAAATTTGTTTTTTGCTAATGCAAAAGCGTAGTTTTGGTAAACATATGCTTCATCAGAAAGGTGTCCTTCGAGTTTTTCATATCGTACGGTTTTAATATTCATATCAGAAGCAACATCTACAATACCTGATTTATATGAATTAATTCTCCTCGCATAAGGAACATAAATATATTCTATTTTATAACCTAATGGCCTTAATGCTTCTGAGATAATATCAACGATAATGCCATTATTATCTTGAGGAAAAACCCAAGGGGCTAACGCATTTCCAAAAGCAACTTTAATTGTCTTTTGTGCATAGACATTCGATGAAAGACCAAAACATAAAAATGAAAGTATGATAAAAAAAGTGCCACATTTATTTATGGGATTCAAAATTTTATTCATCGTAATCATCATTATATTTACCACTAAGATTAATTTGGCTATTTCTAGCATGCTAGATAGATTGAAATATCTGGTTCGTAACCAATTTTTTTACATATAAAACCGAATATATACTATTCAGGTTTTATATGTAATTTCCTGCTAACGTTACTTAAGTGTAGTCATTAACTTAAAGTTGTGTCGAGATATGTTGTTTACCTGTTTATTTAAACCAATATTAATAAAACGATAAATTTTAGTGTTGAGTCAAGACAATGGCATATTGAATCAGTAGATAATCAAGGAGTGGAGCCTAAATGTTGTTTGAGAAAGTTATTCATCGAATTAAAAGCAGCATGTCGATTTTTTTGTATTGATAGATGGTGGTCACCATTAGCAAACTCAACATATTCTACTGATTTGTATAAATCATCTAGTTTATCGAAGAATTTTCGACTTTGGTTGACGCTCACAACTGAATCATTGTCCCCATGAAGTAACAAAATAGGAATGGTGATTTTTTTTGCTTGGTAAAATGGAGAACGCGATTCTAAGTCGTCGATGTCTTTGCCGATTTGATTTTCGACAAACTTCTTATTAGTATAATAACGACTCTTAAATACAATACTTCGAAGATCGCTTACTCCAGCAAAACTTATTGCACATTTAAATAAATCAGGCGTTTTAACTGCGGCCATAGCTGCTGCATAACCACCGTAACTCGCTCCAACGATACAAATTTTTTGTGGGTTGGCGATTTTCTCAGAAACTAGCCACTTAGCGGCATCCGTTAAATCATCTTGCATTATCAGCCCCCAACCTTTCATTTGGCTTTGTGCGAATTGATAACCATAGCCAGATGATCCCCTGAAATTAGGCCGAAACACTGCATATCCACGATTTACAAAAAAAGAAGTCCAATAATCAAAACCGTTACTTTCACGAGCACCAGGCCCGCCATGCGGAAAGAGTATAGTGGCCATTGGCCCTTTCATATTTTTAGGCCTTGTAAGAAAACCCTCTATTTTTGTTCCATCTGCCGTGGCGTATTCAACAAGCTGATGTTCAGGTAAATTGGCTTCTATAAGCGCAGGATACTGAGTCATCAAACGGTTTACTTTACCCGTTCTTCTATTTGCCAGAAAATAAGCGCCGGGCGTGTAATCATTTTCCGTATAGAAAATGTAGACATATTCGTCTGCACTAAAATCAATCAAATAATTTTCAGTTTTAGGTCTAGCCGCATCTAATCGTTCCTGAAGACTATTACGACTTTCATCCCAATAAATATTTCCTCTAATATGGTGAATACCAATGACTTGACGTGTTTTTTTAGAATAAATAAGCGAGCCATCTACATCGTAATCAGTATCTGAAAATACAAGCTCGTGGGTTTCAGTATTAAGGTCAACCTTAAATAGCGCTTTTTTATCGTTTTCATATTTATTGTAGTAAAGAATATTAGGTTTTTTGTCAAAGCCAAGCGCAGTGATTGACGGTTCTTCTAACCCATTGTATTTGAATAAGGTTCTCCACTTTTCATCTTCATTTTTTCTTACAAATATTTCGACTATACCTGTTTTATAATTTAGAGAATGACCTAATCGAACGAGACCCTGTTGGTCGGTCATCCATTGCCTTATTTTTAATTTTCTATTTTCAACTTTGGTAGCCTTAGAAGTATTTATATTAAGTTTGAATACACTCGGTAAATTAGCATTCTTTGCATCTAAGGCAATAAGTATATGTTCTGGATCTTCAGGTAGAAAATCCACCACTTGATCTTCATATTGAGGATGATGCTTCATATTGAATACTGTGTTTGAATTGATTAACCTTCTTTGAACAGGGGTTTCTTCTCCTAAATCAACGGCTAACAACTGTGTATGGTTAACTTTTTCGCTATTTATATGCCGAGTAAAATTAGTAGCTAACAACAAAGTCTCATTATTCACCCATTTGTACCATTTTATTCTATTGGTAACGTTATCAGTTTGAAGTAATATTTTAAGCGATCCACTTTTCAAATCAAAATACATTAACGAAGTCAAATCAGGGCTTTCTACGTTTTGAATATAGGCAATTTTACTGCCATTTGGAGATATAACTGGGGATTGAATATTGGGTAATCTACTGAATGCCTCAACCGGTAATTCTGAGGCAACGACATTGTTTATCAATAATAGGATAATCGAAAATAGGATGGTTTTTAGAGGCAGAATTGGTACGAGTGTCATTTATTGTAACTCTTTCATATGTTGTAAAAAGGTTGTTCACGACTTGATTCGTGATTTTAACAAGACATTAACCTTTCAGTATCGTTAGTGTCAACTTAGTATTCAACCCGTTATCAAATAGGTGAGATTTAACAACTTTTATATCCAAATATAATAATCTGTAATTATTTTGCTAATGAATTTCACGCGTTTATTGGTAATCGCTGTATACTAAGAAACGACTGAAAGTTTAAAAGAATTAACGCATTGAATGATAATAATGATACATACCAGAGAAGAAACATTACACTTGGCATGTCAAATATAGCGTGGTTTTTGGGTGTAATATCGTTATTCATATTGTTCTTTATTGGTGGCCCATCTTATTATTCTTCACCTGTTTTTAAAGAACTTTGGAATACGGGTCATATTCTGTTCTTCACCTTAACTACCTATAAACTTATTAGCTTAATAAAACATAAATCGACTTCAGTCATTCTAGCTTCTAGTCTAATTTATTGTTTTACACTAGGCGCCTTAATTGAGCTTGTACAATCTAAAATTGGTCGCAGCCTTGATTTGCATGATATTTATAGAAATGCATTAGGTGCATTTTTAGCCTTATCAATTCATATCTATCAGAAAAAACGTTTTGATAAAGGCGTTTTTCTAGCGAGCAGCTATTTCATCATTGCTGGTTTACTCATTATTATTGATCAGAATAAACTATTTCAAACAATCAAAATTGACATCGCTGCACGGTCTAAGTTCCCTATTCTGGCAAGCTTCGAAAGTAAATTAGCGTTAAAGCAATGGTCAGGACCTAACTTAAGTTTAAGTACTGAAAAAACGTTAACGGGTCTATATTCATTGAAGGTTGGCTTGAGCAATAAGTCAAAATACTCAACGGTCACATTAATACATATGCCGAACAATTGGGAAGGATACAACTATTTAGCGTTGAACATTTATAACCCAAATAAAGATGCACTCAAGATAACGACAAAAATAACAGATTATCAACATGACTTGAGTGAGCAACTTCACAACGATCGTTACAATAAAAATTTCACATTGTTAGCATCGCAATGGAATATAATAAAAATATCATTAGAAGATATCAAAAACAGTCCTGAAACTAGAGAATTAAAACTAGATAATATAAGTAGATTAAGCCTTTTTACAACAGGCTTAACAGAAGATAAAGTCATTTATATTGACTCTATAACTTTATTATAAAATACGACTTACCGCTTAATCTATTGAACATCTTCATCATTGTCCTTCCAACATAAAATCACTCTTTGTGTAAAAGATGCCCTTCGATAACATTCATCAACCATATTTTACTTCAACTCAAATAAAACAATTAGTTTGATTCAGAACAAAGTAATAGTTTTCATAATTCCTATAATGTGACTAACAAACAATCAAACTACTTTTTATGAACCAACAATTTTTAGTTTTTTTAAAAGCATTACTCGGTAGCTGTAAAGATTTGCTCCCCATAATATTAGTGATCGCTTTTTTTCAATTTGCCGTTCTCCAACAACCTATGCCTAATATTGGTGATATTTTAGTGGGCCTAGCATTAGTTGTTCTTGGTTTAACCTTCTTTATCTACGGTTTAGAAATGGGCTTATTTCCTATTGGCGAATCAATGGCACAAGCTTTTGCTAAAAAAGGCAGTATCAGTTGGTTACTCACTTTTGCTTTTTGCCTGGGATTTGGAACTACGGTTGCCGAGCCCTCATTAATTGCCGTAGCCAAAGAAGCAGCCAGTGTTGCGGCTTCAGGTGGCATGATCAGTGATACGTTAGAATCACAATTATCTTATGCTAACGGATTACGTTTTACCGTCGCTTTTGCCGTAGGCCTTGCTATTGTTATTGGTGTATTACGTATTATTCGTGGATGGCCGATTCAATATTTGATATTGGGAGGTTATGTATTTGTTGTCCTAATGACCATGATAGCTCCTAGTTGGATAATTGGTATCGCTTATGACTCTGGCGGCGTAACGACTTCAACAATTACGGTTCCGCTAGTAACCGCGCTGGGTGTTGGTTTAGCATCTGCGATAAAAGGCAGGAACCCAATGATTGATGGTTTTGGTTTGATTGCGTTTGCCTCATTAACCCCTATGATTTTTGTGATGATTTACGGCATGGTGCTCAGTTAATGGATTTATTCGTTGAATTTTTAGCAACCTTAAAAAATACCGTTGTTGATGTATTACCGATACTATCGATTATTTTAGGCTTTAAATTATTAGTTATTCGAAAACCTATTCCTCATATTAAACAAGTAGGCTTTGGTTTTATTTATGTGCTGATTGGTTTGGCACTGTTTTTACTCGGTCTAGAAAAAGCTTTATTTCCTTTAGGTAAAATGATGGCTGAACAACTAACAGCACCAGAATTCATCCATCCTGGAGAACAAATATTAACAGTTATTCGTTGGTCAGATTACACTTGGGTTTATATTTTTGCAGCTGCGATAGGTTTTAGCACCACAATTGCTGAACCTTCATTGATTGCCGTAGCCATAAAAGCCGAGGAAGTTTCTGGTGGTGCTATTAACGCAAATAGTTTACGAATATCTGTCGCCATTGGTGTCGCTATTGGAATTGCGTTGGGCAGTTTTCGTATAGTTGCTGGTCATCCTATTCATTACTATATTATTTCTGGTTATATCATCGTTGTTATACAAACTTTTTTCTGTCCAAAGCTCATTGTGCCACTCGCCTATGATTCAGGCGGCGTAACAACCTCAACGGTAACCGTTCCATTAGTTGCAGCTTTAGGCCTAGGTTTAGCAAGTACAATTCCAGGCAGAAGTCCCTTGATTGATGGTTTTGGATTAATCGCTTTTGCCAGTTTATGCCCTATTATTGCCGTTATGGCTTATGCACAAATAACCCAAGCGAAAGCACATCATATAGAGCGTTCTGCAGTAAAAAGAAAGCGTCGAAAAGTAAACAAACTAAACTTAATACAGAAGAAGCAAGAGCAAATAAATAGCTCTCAACAAAACAAGCAAGACAGGTGAAAACATGCAATTCAAACTAATTGTCGCATTTGTTGACGACGGTGTAACAGACGATGTAATGAAAGGCGCGAGAATGGCAGGAGCCACTGGTGCAACGATAATAAATAACGCGAGGGGTGAAGGTATAAAACGTCAACGCACTTTTTTTGGTATGCAACTTGAAACACAAAGAGACGTTTTACTTTTTGTAGTTGAAGAACATTTATCCAGGAAAATTCTTGAGCGTATCAGTAAAATTGCTGGATTTGACGAAGATCCCGGTAAAGGTATTGCCATTCAATTAAATGTCGAAGATGCCGTTGGCGTTGCTCATCAAGTTGAACGGTTAAAAGGTAAGGTTGAGGAAGAGCTATGAACCAAAAATTAGTGCAAGTTAAAGATGCGATGACCACTGACAATTATCAATTTGCTGATGGCATGATGACGGTTGCAGAAGGTATTAAGTTAGCAAAAGAGCATAACGTTAATGCGTTAATTATCAATAAACGTAATGCACACGATGAATACGGTTTAGTGATGCTTGCTGACATAGCCAAAGAAGTATTAGCCAAAGACCGCTCACCAGATCGCGTAAATTTATATGAGATAATGGCCAAGCCTTTATTGAGTGTAAACCCAAGTATGGATGTAAGGTATTGCGCTAGACTCTTTGAACGCTTTAGTATTCATCTAGCGCCAGTAGTCGAGGATGCCGAAATTATTGGTATGGTTGATTACATTAATATGGTTTTTAGCCAAGTTGAATAATCATTAATAGCAAAAGCTTAAAGAGTATTCTTTAAGCTTTTTTTGAAACCATTATGTTTTAAGCGTCTTTATTTTTGACAAATGATATGGGCGTTTGCAACGAAAAGTAAGCGGTTATAAAAAAAATTCCCATCACAACAATTGTGCCTATATCACCTTGATATGGAGTGAGAATATGATAATAAAACAATCCATTCTCGAACAACCCGGCTCCAATACCAATCAGTAATAAAACTTTCGCGCTGGACTGTCCTTTTGCTCCTATGAGTTTGGCCAACAAATACCCTAATACGGGAATAAAAGACCAGACAAAAAAAACAACGATTGAAAATATAAGTGCCGACAATGCCAAATTTTGGTTCAATAAACTATTTGCTACAGAATAGAGTTTCACTAAAGCGTAACCTAAATATAAATAAAAAAATAACATGATGCGATCCAACGTAATGACAATACGGTCATTGTAACCATGCTATTAGCAGATAAACTTATGCTAGAACAAAAAAAGGCCACTTAACTAAAAATAGTTAAGTGGCCAAACATGTACCTTTCCAAGAGACTTTTACTTAAGTTGTCCTGTATTTCTTCTAAAATTGATAATTTTGGCTTTTTTGCGTTAATTTAGAAACTGTAATCTTATCTGCAGAACAATCACTAATATCATTTTTAGTAAACACTAGAATACTGTCTTTGTAACGACGACCGTCCTTTTCACCTGCCGACTTTAAAATAACACTAACATGTTCATTTTTAGGTAATGCCTTTAAGCCATTACCATACAAACACAGTGTCTCTGTTAAAGAGGTTTTCAAACCTTGATAATAAGCACCTCTAGCCTTTTCTTGTTCGACTTTCTGAGCTTGCTGCTTTTTCTGTAATTTATCACTTTTCACTTTGAATTCTTTTTCGTCCAAAGCAAGTTTAGCGGCTTGCTTGGTAAGCGCTGCAAGTTCAGCTTTTAGTTCCTTTTTATTTTCGTCATCAGATCTACGTAGTCTGTATTCAATATCACGTTTTTCTCGAGCTACATCTCTTAGCTCATAAGACAAGTCACGTTGCTCTTCACGTAATTCTCGGTAACCCTCGCGATTATGCTCAAAAGACTCCATTGCATGTTCGTAAGCTTGCGCTGCTTCTTCCATGCTACGAACAACTGATTCATTCATTTGATTTTCCAACTCTATATCATCATTTGAACTATAACTTGAACTGCTACTTGAGCTGCTACTTGAAGAAATAGGAGCAAGAGGTGCAAGAGGTGCAAGAGGTGCAAGAGGTGCTAAGGGAAAGTCTGGCACAGCGAAATTAAAATTGAAGTTGCCCCAGCGATTATGACCTGAGCTCGAATTAATCGTAAAAACTACTCCCTGGCCCTTTAAATAGGTACTTTCTATACCTGTTATTCTTGAACCTTTTCGACCGTCCTGAATGCTGACGGACGATTTTATAATATTGCTCATAATATCCAGTTGCTTGTTCATTCCAGCATACTGATTATTGTCTTCTGCTATGACATTAGTAACGGTTAAAGCAAATAAAGCACAAGGGATGAATGTTGTTAATTTGTTCATGATCTTACTCCTCTGAAGTCCAACTAGCAGGCTTTGTTGATAAACCTAAGCCGTCTGAATTTAAATTTTGTCTGTTTACAGGTTGATAGTTAATATTTTGCTTTTGAAGTGATTGATAGTTAATGACACTTTCAAGCTGTTGAAATTTAATTTTATTATCTAAAGAGTCATCTGCGCGCTGATCATTTATATACTGAATAAAGTCACCAATATCTTCCTTACGCTCTTGTCGAGATGCTCCCATTAGGTAACTCGCTAATTGCAGGTTGTTGTCTTGTTGCTTTACTTTAATGTCAGCTGCATAGTTCGCTAGAACCACTTGTTGTTCACTGGCAAATAATTGAAGTTTTTGGTCCACTTTTGCATTCACTAAAGTATCAATTTCTACTTGGCTGTAACCTGTTGGTTGCTTGTCGCCAAAGGTTAATAACATACCGTTGTCGTTCATTACAAATTCAACTTTAAACAAGACCAATACGACTGCAAATGCAGAAAAGGCCATCGACATTGCAGGTAAACCTCCCCATTGCCACCATGGAACCTCATCGCTCTCAAAAGCAGCTGCTCTGTCCCACTCAGGCACGTGATGCTCAGCTTGCAAACTTTCTTGGTGCTCAATCGTTAAGGCTGTTTTCAGTCGTTCTTGCCAAATATTATCTTCTTCAGCACTTTCATGACTCTGCACTGTTTGGTTTTTTGTTTCTTTGAGTGCATCTTCGAGTGAATCTGAACGATCTAGCCACTTTTCAAAGGCTTCCTCTGACGTTATTTTTTTATCTTCAGACATAATCAAACTCCAAATGATCTTTTAATTTATCTAACCCGCTATATAAACGAGATTTAACCGTATTTACTGAAATGCCTAATTGCTTGGCTATATCGTCAAACGTACAGTGTTGAAAAAACTTCAATTCAACCACTAATTTTTGATTTATCGGTAACGTTTGTAATGCTTTATGCAAAGCATTTGCTTGTTGGCCTGAAACAGCAAGGTACTCTGGACACTCATCGCTAGCTTCATCAAATTGTTCAGGGTGATCATCAAGCGATTGTGTTGGCCTCTTACGACGATAAAATTCAATACATCTATAGTGAGCAATTTTAAACATCCAACCTTTAAAAGGGCTATCGCCTCGAAATGTCGATAAATTTCTAAACACTGCTACAAACACATCTTGCATTAGGTCCATTGCATCAGCAGGGTTACTCACCATGCGTAAGGTATAGTTATATAAATTTTTCTCATAACGTTTCACTAACGCCACCCAAGCAGACTTTTTGCCTTTCAGTGCTTGTTTGACTAATGTTTCATCGCTTCGTTCGAACACAAATATTCCTTTTGTTTTTCAATTGAGATGTTCTTATATTTGTTGGTTACTATAGATGTAGTTATAGCACTGTAAAAAGTTTTAAATTTAATAAAATAAATTCAATTAAAAAACAAACCTATTGATAATAAAGACTTTATTTCACTTTAAATATAATTAATGATTATGTTAATAATGTAGAAATCACGTCTGAAAGTTCATTGTATAAGGTATTTCTCATGGACGTTTTTCGCCATACGACACCAATTTCACGATAATAATCTCGATCTAATGGCGCAATGGTTAAACCTTCATTTTCCCCTACGCCTTTATTTACTGCCATTTCAGGTAGAAAAGTAAAACCTTGATGAAAAGCAGTCATTTGTACAAGCGTAGATAAACTCGACGCTGAAAATGAATTAATACGCGATTTATCTGCAAGTTGACATGCCGACAAAGCATGTTCAGTGAGACAATGCTCTGATGACAAAAGAAAAATACTTTGCTCAGGTAAATGTTGATAACTCGCTGTTTGGCTAAATTTGTGAACCAGCATTTCATCACCAGCCATAAAGAACCGATCTTTACCCACTAACTTACAGTGAAAGTTATTCAACGCTACGGGCAAAGCTAAAATCAGCAAGTCTATCTCGCCATTATTCAGCAATTTGATTAAATTCTCAGTGGTATCTTCACGAAGAAATAAATCTAATTCTGGTAGTTTACTTTGACAAGCTTGTACGAAGTCAGTTAATAAGAACGGTGCAATCGTTGGAATACAACCAATTCGAACAGTACCGCTATATTCATTACCTTGCTGTTTTGCAAAACTTACCAATTCGTTTGCGGACACTAATACTTGTCGAGATTTTTCAACCACTTCAATTCCTTGTGTGGTGAAAAGAAAGGACTTATTGTCACGTTCAATTAATTGGCAATTTAGTTGCTCTTCCAATTTCAAAATAGCGCTACTCAATGTCGACTGGCTAACAAAACATGCCGCTGCCGCTCGATGAAAATTTTGCTCTTGATAAAGCGCAATTAAATAGCGTAAATGCTTAAGGTTAGGTAAAAACATAAAACGACACCACAAATGATAATTACGATTAATTTATCATAAAATGACTTGCAAAATCGATTAATGATTTTCCACTGAGACAATTATTAAACCGTATGTAAATTATATTTATTCTGATAATTCAACAAATCAGAAAAGCAGTGACATCACAGACAAGGTAGTTGAGTAATAATTCAATTCATCGACTACTTTAATTACCTTTAAAGATACGGTAGAGTTAAGTAATTAATTTACATCATATAGGAAGCAACATGTCACAAGCATCAGCACGTCATTTATTAGTAGATACCGAAGAGCAATGTTTAACACTTAAAACACAAATAGAAGAAGGAGCAGATTTTGCAGTCGTAGCGAAAGAACATTCAAACTGCCCTTCAAAAATGCAAGGTGGTGATTTAGGAACATTCGGCCGCGGGCAAATGGTACCAGAATTTGATGAAGTGGTTTTCACAGCTGACTTAAACACTGTTCAAGGCCCTGTAAAAACTCAGTTTGGTTATCACTTATTAGAAGTTACTGCACGTTCTTAATTAAATAGTTAGTTGCCGTTTACCAAAAATATTCATATTCAATTAAGACTAATCAGTGAAAACTGTTTAGTCTTTTTTTATTATCTTCTTAAATTTTTTGAAACGTAGAGCTAACAAAGTTAAGGTGATAAATAGGTAAATACTCGGTTCAATAATTTCAGATTTTACCGACCAATAGAAATGGATACCGACTAACAATACAGCTAAGTAAACCCAGTTATGCAGCTTTTGCCAATTTTTCCCCATCCGTTTTTTCAGTAAAGAAATCGAGGTTATTGCTAACGCCAGCATGGTAAGTAAGCCAACCATACCGATAGTAATATAAGGACGGTCAATAATTTCGTTCAAAAATAGCGACCAATCAAATTGCACTTCAAAAACCAAAAAATTTAATAAATGACAGAATGCGTAGGTAAAACTATATAAGCCCACCAATCGCCGAACTTTTAACAGTATTGATATTTTAAAACGCTTGCTAATTGGTGTTATTGCTAAACTTAGTAGCAATAAATTAAATGCTCCAATTCCTGTAAAATGAATTATAGATTCAACGGGATCAGCGCCTAACTGATCTGTTAATGCTAAATAATAAGCATTAATTAAAGGGAGTAAGGCAGCAAGGTGGATAAATAATTTAAAAACAACGACGTTATATTTCATTAGGGTAATTATGACTTAATACGTTAAACAAGGATGACAAACTTATTTATAAAGTCATCCAATAGATTAAAGGAGTTATTATTTAAAAGTTTTTACGTAAATTTAAATTACTATACATTTCAGCAACTTCTTCACCATAACCATTGAAGGGTAAGGTATCAATACGATTACGAGCAAATAAACCACCCGACGTTATTCTTCGCTCACTGGCTTGACTCCATCTAGGATGGTCAACTTCAGGGTTAACATTGGCATAAAATCCATATTCATTTGGTGCTAAAATATTCCATGTAGAGGCGGGCCTCTTTTCCGTAAATTTAATAGCTACAATCGACTTAATACTTTTAAAGCCATACTTCCACGGTACAACTAAACGTATTGGAGCACCATTTTGCGCGGGTAATGTTTTTCCGTACAAACCAACACTCATTAATGCGAGAGGGTTCATTGCCTCATCGATACGTAAACCTTCCACGTAAGGATAATCAATACCTCCGCCAAGCCTTCTACTTGCTTGACCAGGCATTTGCTCTGGATCATGTAAGGTTTCAAAAGCAACATACTTAGCACGTGAGTTTGGCTGCGCTTTTTTTAATAGTTGTGCTAATTCAAACCCAACCCAAGGAATAACCATTGACCAAGCTTCTACACATCTTAGACGGTAGATGCGTTCTTCAAGCGCAAAGCTTTTCGTCAAATCATCTAAATCTAACGTATAAGGATTGTCACATTCTCCACTGATTTTTAGCTTCCAAGGTTTTACATTAAAACTTTGTGCATTTTTGACGGGATCACTTTTACTTGTACCGAATTCATAAAAATTATTATGACTCGTCACTTTAGCTTCAGGAGTAAGTATTTCAGCGTTTTTAGTACTATCGGGAGTAAAATTTAATGCATAACGTTGAAATGTCTTTTCTGGTTTTGAAGAGAAAAAATCTAATCCTGTAGCATTGGCAACACTAGGAATAGCAGAGGATATTAAAGTGCCCGCGCCAACGAAACCCATTTTTTTAATAAGCTCTCTTCTCTGTAAATAAACACTTTCATCTGTGACTTGGTGTTCTTTAAGATCCGATTTTTTAGGCGATTTTATCAACATGTATCGATTTCCCGGGTTACTAATTATCTAACGATAAACTAATAGACCCGAAAAACAAAAAAATTACTTCATTATTTATTCAAAAAAACCAACTTATAATCAGAATTAACGAGAGAATTGTTGTAAATAATTAATCACATCTGAAGATTCATACAACCAAGTCACTTTTTGATTCTCATCGGTTATTTTCAAACACGGAACAGTACGTTTTCCACCTTCTTTGATCAATTCATCACGATAGGCTTCATTTTGATTGATATTACGTAATTCTATATTTAATCCATCACGCTTCATAGCACGGCGAACTTTTACACAAAATGGACAAGCCGGTAATTGATATAAACTCAAATGCTTTGTACTGGCGTCAACTTCAGCTTGTAATTCTGAACTTCTTTTGGGGCTGCTTGGCGAAAAAATCAGATTTAACAATAAGATAATACGACCAATGATCCAACGAACGATAAACATAAAACAATTTCTCTTTAATTTAAAACAATACACAAGGTTGTTTGAAAAACAGCCTTTCTAAATTTTGCGCGAGTTTAACATAACTCCTTTGATTTCACTCCTTTCATTTCGCGTAAATACGTTCGCTACCACATCATGTCATCAGGGATTTGATAATCTGCATAAGGGTCATCTGCTTCAACAACATCACTTTCAACTTTATCATTTTGAACTAAAATAACACTAGGGTCTAAAGTCGCTATTTTTTCAGCTGTTTCAGCTGTAACAAGATAACTATCTTCAACTAAACCACACACGGCTAATCGTCCATTAACTAAAGCTCTATGAGTAATAGGGTCAACAAAAAGCTTTTTAATCTTACTGTTAAACGTATAGTTATATTCAGTTTCACCTTTAACATTTTTTATTTGATGGTGTTCGAGTATTTGTTGTATACGTAACGCTTTTTCTTTGTTGGCAAGCTGCTGCTGCCTCTCTTGATTAAGCGCTGAATCTTTCGCTAATTTTTCTTGCTGAGTTTTAACTAAGTCTTGTTTCACTTGTTCTTGGAGACTGTCGCCAAGTGCAACGCCACTACGCTTTTGTTTATTTGTTTTACGCTGACTTGTATTTGCTTGTCGTGCTTTTTGCTTAGTTGTTAAGCCTGCTTTTAATAGCTGATCTTGTAAAGATGCCATAAAAAATCCTAAATGTGGTTTACCATTGATAATTGCCGCTATTCTATCGGGAAAAATACCAATAAAAAAGTATGTGCCCTTCTCTTTATGAATAAACACATATTAATGTTCCACCATTCAATGTTAACTTTATAAAAAATAAGGTAATCTAGCACCACAAAATCCCCTAAAAACTTCCTACTATGATTAGCATAAAAAATATAATAATTAGTTTCTTACTCATCTTATTTTTAGTTGTGACAAGTTTGGGTACATGGATTTATAGCCAAATAGACAGTGCATTACCGGTTCTAGAAGGAAAGAGAACATTACTCGGCTTAAGCGATACTGCTGTTGTTGAACGTGATAAACAGGGCATTGTTACGATAAAAGCAAAGAAGCGCAATGATATTGCCGTCGCCACTGGTTTTATACATGCCCAAGAACGCTTTTTTCAAATGGATTTATTACGCAGAAACTCAGCTGGAGAGCTCGCCAGCTTATTTGGCGAAAAAGCATTACCTCATGATAAAGAAATACGTCGTCATCGTTTTCGTGAACGTGCACGTGTAATAGTTTCTCAATTACCTGCAAAAGACTTAGCCTTACTTAAAGCCTATACACGCGGAGTAAATCAAGGAATTACCCACTTAAAGTCCCCACCTTTTGAATATTTATTATTACAACATGAGCCAGTTTCATGGCAAGAAGAAGATACAATATTAACCGTATTAAGCATGTATATGGACTTACAGTACGCAGCAGGCGACCGTGAAAGAACATTAGGAAATATAAAAAATACACTGGGTGAAGACGTATTTAAATTTCTTAATCCACAAGGAAGTATTTGGGACGCGGCAATAGATGGTAGTCAATTATCTTCAGGTGTTATGCCTACACGAGCATGGCCTTCAGCCTCTTCTTCGCAAGCAGCTCTTATTACTTCAGAAGTACCAACACTTGGAGAAAATAAATACCAAGGCGAAGAATTCCCCGGTTCAAACAATTGGGCTGTATCAGGAAACATTAGCAAAACGGGCAGCGCTATTGTTGCTAACGATATGCATTTGGGGATACGTGTGCCAAACACTTGGTTTCGAGCGAGCTTTCAATATGAAAGTGATGACAATGAATCAATAAAAGTAACCGGACTCACACTCCCAGGAACACCTAATATAATAGCGGGTAGCAATGGTAATATTGCTTGGGGATTCACCAATAGTTATGGTGATTGGAGTGATATCATTATTCTTGATACTAATGAAGATCAAAGCCAATATTTAACACCTACAGGCTATAAAGACTTTACCCAACATAAACAAATCATTGCTGTAAAAGACCAAGATGCTAGAGAAATCATTGTTAAAGAAACAATTTGGGGTCCTGTCATAGGCTCTAATAGTAACAATCAATTATTAGCCTATCGCTGGGTTGCTCATGATGTTCAGGCTGTGAATCTTCATCATACTCAGCTCGAACTAGCAAAAGATGTTGACGACGCTTTTTTTATTGCGAGCAAATCTGGTATTCCCGCACAAAATTTAATGGTTGGTGATAAAGCCGGAAATATTGGTTGGACAATTATGGGCCCAATTCCCAAAAAGTCTTCTCAGTTTGGCGAAACACCTACACATTGGGCTAATGGTATAAACCATTGGCAAGGTTATTTAAACTCAGATCAATATCCTAAAATTAAAAATCCTGAAAACAATCGTCTTTGGACAGCCAATACGCGTGTCGTTGGTGGCGAAATGTTAGAAAAGATTGGTAATGGTGGCTATGCATTAGGTGCAAGAGCAAAACAAATCAGAGATAATTTGATTGCTATAGATAGATTTTCTGAACAAGATTTACTGAATGTTGCTCTTGATGACCGTGCTATTTTCTTAACGCGTTGGCAGACATTCTTACTTGAAAAAATATTAACACCACAAGCAGTTGCAAAACATCCACATTGGCAGGCAGTGAAAGAAACAATTAGTACAGATAATTTATGTGCCTGTGTAGACTCTGTTGCTTACCGACTGGTGAATAATTTTCGTTTAACTTTACGAAATGACGTATTCAGCGTAATCAATGAAAACTTATCTCAAGCAGACAAAAGCTATTCTTTTCGTACCATTCGCCATCAAGTGGAAACTCCTCTTTGGCAAATGATTAATGAAGAGCCTGAAAATTTTTTATGGTTGCCGGAAGATAATTGGCCAAAGGTTTTCGAAGCAGCCCTAACCTCCACATTAACCGATATGACAGAAAATCAGACATTAGCTGAAGCGACTTGGGGGCAACAAAACACAAGTACAATTCAACATCCTCTCAGTAATGCTGTACCGTTTATAGGTCGTTGGTTAGATATGCCCCCTATCCCACTTCCAGGTGACAGCTATATGCCGCGAGTACAAGGTAAAGGCTTTGGTGCATCTGAACGCATGGTGGTTTCACCGGGCCATGAAGAGTCAGGAATTTTACATATGCCAACCAGTCAATCAGGACATCCTTGGAGCCCATATTACGGCCTAGGCCATGATGATTGGGTAAAAGGAAATCCTTCACCTTTTTTACCGGGTGAAACAAAATATACATTAACGTTACTCAGCTATTGAATAAATAGCTAAAAAATACATATAAAATCAATAATATAAAAGGAAAAATATGACAATTCTAATTTGGTGTTTATTCGCTGCGACTCTATTACCTTATCTAGCTAAAGCCCCTGTAGCTATTGCAATGAATAAGTTAGAGGGTTATGACAATAATCATCCTCGTTCACAACAAGCTAAATTAACAGGCTTTGGCGCCCGCGCATTATCAGCTCATCAAAACGCTTTTGAGTCATTAATCATTTTTGTACCTGCAGTGTTGTTAGCGATTGCAACCAACACAATAACCGACACAGTTACCTTATTAGCAATCACGCATGTTATCGCCCGTGTTGCCTATAACGTATTATATTTGTTGAATATTGGAACAGTGCGTTCAATAGTTTGGGCCATCGCCACTATCTCTTCTTTTGCCATTATTTGGCAGTGCATTCCACAAAGCTAAAAATCTATTTCTAACATAGATTTTTTTAATACAAGCCTTTAGCAATAAAGGCTTGAACAATTTCCTCCCCCTCGCTAAAGTGATGTCATATTTCCTGAGTAGTATCATGTTTTAGTCGCCTTCATAAGTTTTCCTTACTAAAACATCAGGATTCATTATTTTTAACCATTTTCTTGAAATAATAAATTTAGGGTGAAGTACTGTGAGTGAAGAATTAGATTTGAATAAAATACGTGAAAAGATTACCCAACTAGACCAACAGTTATTGGAACTATTTGCTCAACGACGCTCACTCACTCTTAATGTTGCAAAAAGCAAAGCTCATCAAATTCGTCCAGTGCGCGACCAACAACGCGAACAAGAGTTACTGATACGTTTGATAAATAACGGTAAAGAGCTTGGATTAGACGCTCATTATGTAACAAGTGTTTATCACACAATCATTGAAGATTCGGTACTTAATCAACAAGCTTATTTACAAACATTGGCCAACCCTAATATGCAAGTGCCTACGGTCAGTGTCGCCTTCCTAGGTGACAAAGGTTCTTACAGTTATTTAGCGAGTCATCGATACTTCTCACGTCGTGCAGAAAAAATTAACGAATACGGCTGTCAAAGTTTCAAAGAAATCATGCAGCAAGTAGAGTCTGGTAATGTAGATTACGGCATGCTTCCCATTGAAAACACCAGTTCAGGTAGCATCAACGAAGTATATGATGCGCTACAACACACGAATTTATCAATTGTTGGAGAAATAACGCAACCGATTGAACATTGCTTATTAACCGCAGTGAATACCCAACTCAATAGAATTAAAACCATCTATGCACACGGACAACCTTTTACGCAATGTAGTAATTTCTTAGATAAACAAGATAATATTCGTATCGAATATTGTGATAGTACTGCTGATGCTATGGCGAGAGCTTTTGAATTGCAAGACGACACTGTTGCTGTTATTGGTAGTGAAGAAGGTGGTCAACTTTATAAACTTCATGCTTTAGAAAAATCAATTGCTAACCAAACAGAGAACCACAGTCGCTTTATTTTAGTTGCCCGTAAGCCTATTGATGTTGCAGAACAAATACCTGCGAAAACAGCTTTGATTTTAGCAACAGGACAAAAAGCAGGTGCATTAGTTAATTGTCTTATTATTTTAAAAGATAAAGGAATTAACATGTGTAAACTTGAATCTAGACCAATTCAAGGACGTCCTTGGGAAGAAATGTTTTACATTGACGTTGAAGCAAATTTAAAAAGTGCTGTATTACAAGAAGCTATAAATGAAATAACGTCAATTACTAACTTTATCAAAGTATTAGGCTGTTATCCTATCGAACATATAAGTCCGACAAGTGTGCCAAGTAGTGCTGTAAACGTTTAACCTT
>ENA-OSET01001369-OSET01001369.1-sediment-metagenome-genome-assembly--contig:-NODE-1369-length-25393-cov-14.075328_pt1 | contig 25393 bp, 23 predicted proteins | sample MGYA00237882_ERZ534229 | MGnify/ENA primary metagenome ERZ534229 (study PRJEB26408, sample SAMN06266212) | sediment metagenome | isolation source: Hudson Canyon methane seep mesocosm | place... | reverse complement strand
CTCTCCTGCTGGAGAGGGCTGGGGTGAGGAGAATAAAATTAAGACTTTTCTTATTTCCCCTCATCCAACCTTCTCCCTCTGGAGAAGGCTTTCGCCGAGAGATAAAGTGAGGGTCTCTGAATACTTACCAAAAACCAGCTATTAAGACAACTCTGATTTACAAATCTACATTCTTGTAAAGAATGTGAAATTCAATCTAGCCACTCTACCCAAAGCATAGTAAAGTATCGCCACCCATCAAAGTATTAGTAAACTTGAGGTTATTTCTATCATATCAACCACTATAGAGCAGTGCCAACAACTGGAAAATGTATCTGTTGACGAAGTACCTATCTCCCCCGATGAATATAACCAAATCTCAGACCTACAATTAAAAATATTAGAAATGTTGGCTGCTCATGAAAAAGTTACCGACGTACTCGCCCATTTATGCCAATTAGCTGAGAGTTTATTACCGAACTCTATTGCCTCAATTATGCTCAAAAATCCAAAAACAGGATTAATGAGCGTACTTAGCGCGCCATCAATTCCACAGATAGGCATCGATGCCTTAGCCAATTTGAAGCCTGGGCCCGGAGGCGGCTCGTGTGGAAATGCAGTATTCAGGAATAAAGCACAATTTGTCCAAAATACTTTTGAGGATGAAAGGTGGGTAGACCTACGTCAGGTTGCGTATGACTTTAATCTTTGCTCATGCTGGTCCTTACCTGTCCGTAATACTAATAACGAAGCTATCGGCACCTTTGCATTATCCTCATTTGAACATCGATCACCAGCCACTTTTCATAAAAAATTACTTGAAACCAGTGCTGCTATCGTTCGAGTAGTCCTTAAAAATCAGGCTAATGAAGAACGGATACAGCTATTTTCTACTGTCATTCAAAGAGCCTCTGAAGGCATGATTATTACAGATATAAATAATCATATTATTGAAATAAACCCTTCATTTGAAAATATTTATGGATACACAATAAAGGATGTTATTAATCATAGCCCAAGCATACTGTCCTCAGGAAAACATGACAAAGGATTTTATAAAAACATGTGGGCAGATATTAATTCTAGTAACCAATGGAGTGGTGAAATTACTAATAAAAGAGCGGATGGTACAGAGATAACACAATGGATGAGTATTAGCCGAATCTTAGATGAAAATAAACAAGTACAAAATCACCTTGCTGTTTTTTCTGATTTAACTGAATTAAAAAATGCGCAGAATAAAATTGAAGAAATGGCATTTATTGACTCTGTCACAGGGCTTTATAATAAAACTTATCTCGAAAAGGTTCTGGCATCCACGGAAGAAAATGCAACACTCATTTTACTGAATGTTAATAACTTCAGCTACATCAACACTGCTTATGGCTTTTCTGTAGGCGACCAACTACTCATACAGGTCGCTGACACTTTAAAGTCAAAGTTTGAAGCTGATAGCGTTTTCCGCCTTAATTCTGATGAGTTTGCTTTTGTTATTCATGAAAAAACTGACATTAAATCTTACATTCAAAATATTCAGAATTATTTCTATCAAATAAATTTTCAAATTAATGATATCACTTTAAATATATCATTTACTTATGGCGCTGCATTTGGAAACGCAGTGCTATTACAAAGCAGTGCTCTCGCTCTCAAACAAGCTAAAGAACTCGGTAAAAATCGTTTTCATATTTTTGATGATACGGATTCCAGCATAGATGAATCACAGCACCGAGCCTTTATCACAGCGAATAATATACTGCACGAAGCGCTAGAAAATGACCAAATCATTCCTTTTTTTCAAGGTATTCGTGATAATAAAACCCAAAAAATAAATAAATTTGAAGTTTTAGCGCGCATTAAGAAAGGTGCTGAAATTATTTCTCCTTATTATTTTATAAAACCTGCTCAGATGTCCGGTTTATTGCCAAATATCACTAAAACAATAATTGATAAAAGCTTTAAAATCATGGCCAACAATGATTTTAATTTTTCTATTAATATTACCGAAGATGATTTAAGTAGAGACTATTTAAATAACTATATAGGTCAAAAATTAGAAGAGTATCAAATTTCCCCTACTCGGGTTATTTTAGAGATTCTAGAAGGCGTTAGTTCAACGGGAAAAAAGAACCATATCAAACAGTTAAATTCACTTAAAAGCAAAGGCATTGCTTTAGCCATTGATGATTTTGGGGCGGAATATTCTAACTTTGAAAGAATTTTAGATTTAGACGTAGATTTCTTAAAAATCGATGCTAAATATATTAAAAATATTGATACTGACCCTAAAAGCTTTGAAATCGTACGCGCCATCACTTACTTTGCAAAAAATTCTAATATCCCCTGTATCGCAGAATTCGTACACAACGCACCCGTTCAAAAGATTGTAAATGAACTCGGTATCAACTTTTCTCAAGGCTATCACTTCTCTGAACCTGAAGAGTTTCCACATGTTTAGTGTTTTTATACTTTAATGACTGATAAGCCTTCCTCAACAAGGGCATAGGTATCTACACAAGTCTTAAAGCCTTCTCCAGAGGGAGGAGGTTGGATGAGGGGAAATAGATAAGTGCCTGATTTTATCTCCTCACTCCCGCCCTCTCTAGCAGGAGAGGGAGTCATTGAGTGCTATACCTCATTGTATTTTAATTGTAAAAAAAGTTGTGTAGATAGCTATGCAACAAGAGAGAGCTTTAAATACTAAAAAACATTTTATCTACCCGGATAATTTATCTGTTTATTTTCGCTTTCAAAAAAAACTATAGAGTAGTTTTTGCCCCTATATTTCGAATATATTCCCTCTAAAGAAGCCCTCCTATGCTCGCATATCTTGTTAGATTTTCAATTCGTTTTTATGGCATTGTCATTGCCCTGGCCTTATTAATCATACTATATGGAAGCTACCGCTTTACCTATGCAGGGCTCGATGTTTTTCCTGAGTTTGCCCCTAAACAAATTATTATTCAAACTGAATCGCCTGGTTTTTCAGCTGAACAAGTTGAAGTCTTAGTGTCTCAAAAAATTGAAACGGCTCTTAGCGGCTTACTTAATTTACACACACTGCGTTCTGAATCTATACAAGGCTTATCCATTGTTACTGCGATCTTCAACGAACAAAGTGATATTTACCGTAATCGACAGCTAGTTACTGAACGGTTATCTAGCTTAAGTACTCAACTACCTAGTGGTGTACATACCCCCATTCCAGTCCCCTTAACCTCCTCCTCAGCAACTGTATTAACAATTGGCCTAAACTCTGATCATAAAGACTTAATGCAACTTCGAGACCTCGTTGATACCTTGCTCGTTCCTCGCTTATTAGCCGTCCATGGGGTGGCTGATGTTAATATTTTTGGCGGTGACATTCGACAAGTTCAAATCCAATTAAAGCCCGCTAAATTGCGACAATTCAATCTTTCTATTAATGAAGTTATTGCAGCGGCTTCTCAAATAGGAAAAATTCAAGGCAGTGGCTTTATAGAAACCAGTAACCAACGATTTACTCTACAGGTCACCGGCTTAGCTTCAACCCCTGAACAATTACGACAAAGTATTATTCGCTATGACAATAACAACACTCTACTGTTAGGCGATATAGCAGATATTAAATATGCGCCTGAACCCGCTATTGGCGCAGCACAAATCATGGGAACATCAGGTATTGTAATGATGGTCATTGGCCAGTTTGATGCCAACACCTTAACCGTTTCTAATTCAGTAGAACAGGCCTTAATAGAATTTGAACCTTTATTTTCTGAACAAAAAATTAATTTCTACACTCACTTGTTTAGGCCCGCAGATTATATTCAAAATTCAGTACAAAACTTATCGAGTCACTTGTTATTAGGAGGTTTTTTTGTACTGCTAATCTTATATTTATTTTTATATAATTTACGGACCGCTTTTATTTCAGCCGTTGCAATTCCCGTGTCTTTAATCAGTGCGGCTGCAGTTTTATTAGAGCTGGGCGTTAACCTTAATATTATGGTCTTAGGCGGGTTAGCGATTGCTTTAGGTGAAGTTGTTGATGATGCCATTATTGATACTGAAAATATCTTTCGTCGCCTACGCGAAAACCGTGATTTACCAACGCCCTTACCCACTGCACAAGTCGTTTATGAGGCGTCTATAGAAGTTCGTAGCTCAGTCGTTTATGCCAGCTTTATTGTTGCCTTAGTTTTCGTACCATTGCTGACCTTAGAAGGGGTTGCAGGGCGACTCTTTGCACCTCTGGGCTATTCTTATATTCTAGCTATCTTAATGTCCTTAATTGTGGCCTTAACTTTAACGCCTGCTTTGTGCTTTGCTCTTTTAAGTAACAATATACAGTTCAATAATACACCGCCTGTTATTCGGCTTTTAAACCCATTATATACTCGACTACTTAAAACAACTTCCACACACTTTAAGCTCATTTCACTACTTTGTTTGCTTATTTCAGCCTTTGCCTTAAGTCAATTTTTCACACTCGGGAATAAGTTCTTACCTGAATTACGTGAAGGTCACTATATTGTTCATACCACCAGTATTCCTGGCACTTCACTGCAAGAATCAATACGCCAAGGTAAACAAATTACTGAACAATTTAAAAAAATTCCACACATTGAATCCATCTCTCAATGGGCTGGGCGTGCAGAGCGTGGCGCAGATACTTATGGTAGCCATTACAGTGAATATGAAGTTCGTTTAAAGCCTCTTTCCGGAGCAGGTCAACAAACAGTTTTAGAACAAATACGCGATATTTTAGACTCGTTCCCAGGGCTTCTTTATGAAGCAAATACCTTCTTAACTGAGCGTATCGATGAAACCATTTCTGGGTACACCTCTCCTATTGTGGTCAATGTTTATGGAAACGACCTAAATCAACTTGATAAAAAAGCACAAGAGATTGCCACCTTAATGCAATCAATCCCCGGAGCGACAGATGTGCAGTTACGCTCTCCACCTGGGACACCTTTAATCCAAATTCAACTAAACCAGGACAAACTTAAATTCTGGGGCGTACAAGCTAACCAAGCTTTACAAACCATACAAGCAGCCTACGATGGTCAAGTCATCGGAAAACACTTACTAGGCAACCGTGGCTATAATATAGCTGTCACTTTAGGCCCTGAATGGCGTCAACACCCCGACCTTATTTCTGAGCTTCCGGTACGAACCCTAAGCGGCAAGCTCATTACCCTTAATGAAATCGCAGAAATTAAACATAATGAAGGCCGCTACAATATCCTGCACCAAAATGCACAAAGACGACAAAGTATTACCTGTAATGTTTTAGAGCGTGATATTTCGTCTTTTATGCAAGAGCTAAAAGAAAAAGTAAATAAGCAGATTAGCTTTGAAAATAGCACCTACCCAGAATTTACTGGAGCCGCTATCGAACAAGCTCAAGCTAAACAAGATTTAATCTTACATGCGCTACTCGCAAGTATTGGGGTTCTCATGCTCATCTACCTTGCCATTAATAATTTACGCCATGTAGGCATAACCTTACTCAATATCCCCTTTGCGCTTATTGGGGGCGTTGCTGCCGTGATTTTAAGCAAGGGTACCTTATCTATTGGCTCAATTATCGGCTTTATTACCTTATTCGGCATAACAGTACGAAATAGCATTATGCTACTGTCACACTACCAACACCTCGTAGAGCATGATGGTTTGAAGTGGAATAATGAAACTATGTTTAAAGGCGCTCAAGAACGCTTACCTTCCATATTAATGACAGCCCTAGTGACTGCACTCGCTATGTTTCCAATCGCGTTTAATAGTGATAACCCTGGCTTAGAAATTATGGGCCCCATGGCGGCGATTATTATTGGTGGGCTCGTATCATCTACCTTACTAAATCTACTTTTATTACCCTTAATGCTATTACGCTATGGGAAATTTAAACCACAAGATGCACTCAGCAGAAATGATTAACTGCCTCTAAAAAAGAGTGAGATCACCCTTAAAAAATACTAGCGCACTACTCGCTATTTATAGCTTATAAAAAAATAGTTATAAAGCATCTAAGAAAGAAACACCAAGCCATTGATATGAAATAAAACATTTCCAATAAATTCTTTTCAGAGCCTTATAAAAACAATAAAATAAACCTTAGAAATTAAAATAGTATTGACACGAAACTAAGCCTCATGATAAAAATACACCCGTCGCATTCGAGTACCTTACTCGCCGACACTAGACTAGACATAAACAATAATAATAAATATGTCTGAACTATGCAGGGCATAGTTTTTTTATAAAAATAATAACGAGGAAAGTCAAATGGCTGAAGAAAAAGAAAAAGATAATTCAACTCTGTATATCGGCGGTATCATTTTAATTGCAGTCGTAGGTGTTTTTATACTAAAAGGTAGAGAAACTGAGCACTTACAGTCTGGTGCATCTACTGAATCTACACAAGCTGCGTTTGAAGCAGCCAATGATAAACGTAAAACAATGAAAAATAATTTCAACTAGGCTTTAACGTACATTTAATTTATTTTTGTATTCGATGCATTAAAATGACTACCTTAATTACCCATTAAGGTAGCCGTTTTATCGCTTAGACCTACAGATAAACTAGCCTAATTAATGCTTTAAAAATTTTACATCCGCTAACTCTTTAGCTAACCCTTCTGAAATTTTTAATACAGCAAATAGCTCTTTTAAAGTCATCTTTTGCAACCCGTCCTCTGAACCATAGCGTAAAGCAAACAACTTATTCTGTCGTCCTTGAGGGTAAGAAGCTTTAATCTCAGCTATTTTTTGACTAATTAAATCTCTAGCCACTTTTATTGCTAATTCTTTTTTATCCAACTTAGGTTGTTGTTTTTTTACTGGATTGTCACTCGTCTTTGCAGAGCTAAGTGACTGACGTATGGCTGCTAAACGCTTACTTTTTCCTAAATCAACAACCAAATTTGCAGCTTCAATTTTTACTCTAGATTTGTCAGACATCATTTTTTAAACAGAAAAATTATTAGCTTGCCACTTGATTAGCGCATCTATATATAAGTCACCTTCAACAGCTCGTACTCTTGCACCTAAACTTTCAACACTATCATCAACTAAAACGGGCACTTGCTTTTGCAATAACACAGGCCCAGTATCGTAGTTTGCATCAATCACTTGAACGGATGCTCCACTATATTGCTCCCCCGCTTCTAAAACAGCTGCATGCACAAAATCACCATACATTTTATGGCCACCATGCTTTGGTAAAAGTGAAGGGTGAATATTTAGTATTTTCTGATTAAAGTGACTCAGCGTTTGCGGACCAATTTTTTTCATATACCCTGACAAAACGACGATATCCGTTGCTGCCGATGATAAAGCATATTGAATCGCTTGATCTTCATCATTAGGGTGAGTTTTAGCACTAATATGCAGAACCTCAACACCATTCTCAATACACCATGGATAAATCGCTGTTGTTTTATTATTGGTAATTAAAAGCCCTATTTCAAAGCCTTTTAAATATTGCTCTCTAATAGCTGTAATAATTTGTTTGGCTGAACTACCACCATGCGAAGCTAAAAAACTTATTTTCATTATTTACTCAAGTATAAAAATATTAATCTGTTACAAACTAGCCTTTTTATATTAACCTTTTATAGCAGACCAGGCCGCTAACTTAGCGTTATAACTCATCGCTGCAAAAGCAGGACTCGTTGAAGGTAGCTTTACATAATTCAATGTTTGAAAAGGAATTTCTAAGGTATGCCACACATGTGCTTTATACAGTTTTTCAGCGGTAGCACCATTAAAATAAATTTTGTGAATATGCTTATGTTTTTTAAAAAAATGCACAAAATCATTACAAACAACTGATTTTGTATCAATCGCTGAATCTAAACTTCCTCTACGAGTGCAAGATCTTAACACATCCCAAAGCGCAATTTTCTGCTCCACTAATATTTGCTGACCTTGCTGATAATTTACAATAGCCCCTTCATTAAAAAGTTCAGCAATAATAGGCCAGAAAGCATTTCTTCGGTGAGCATAATATTGCTGCCCGTGTATAGACGCAATACTTGGCATGCTCCCCAAAATTAGAATTTTCGCACTCCCATCACCCAATGCAGAAAAACCATTAATTGTCGCCATACCCTTATAAGACAAAAAAGAACCATAGTACCCTAATAAGCAGCAATAATTTCTGAATTAAACGCTTTTTTTTGCGATAATGCTCAGCCTTATTTTAAGTCAGTGAGCCGTCAGTCTAATATTTTTCTACATAAATTATCATTTTTATAGAAAAATAATTAACTCGGTCACAAACAAAAATCTCAGGCAAACATTCTCTTTTACCTTTAATTTTATTAAATACTATGTGGTTTAAAAATCTCGCTATTTACCGTTTAACTGAAACTTTTTCTTTATCTCCTACTGAACTTGAAGAAAAATTGGATAGCATGCGCTTTAAGCCTTGCGCAGGGCATGAAGAGTTCAGCTATGGTTGGACCTCCCCTTTAGGACGTAGCTCAGATCAGCTAGTTCATCAGTCGAATGGCTTTATGATGCTATGCGCGACTAAAGAAGAAAAAGTGTTACCGAGTAGCGTGATCAATGAAATGGTCGCCGATCAAATTTCTGCAAAAGAAGACCAAGAGGCACGCAAGCTTTCCAAAAAAGAACGTACCGACTTAAAAGATCAAGTTATTTTTGAACTACTACCTCGCGCTTTTTCTTTTTCTAAACGAACTTTTGCTTATATCGACCCTAAAGGTGGATGGTTAATCGTTGACTCAGCTTCAGCAAAAAAAGCAGAAGATTTGATCAGTTATTTACGTAAAAACTTAGGTTCTTTACCTTTAGTGCCCGTAAGTACAAAAGAAAAGCCAGTCAGTACCTTAACACAGTGGTTAGTCACTAATGATGCACCTGCCGATATACTTGTTGAGGATGAATGTGAGTTACGTGCACCTGAAGAATCAGGCGGTATTATTCGCTGTAAACGCCAAGATCTCGCCGCTCCTGAAATTAAAAATCATTTAGATACCGGCAAGCAAGTGATTAAATTAGCTATTAGCTGGTCTGACCGCCTATCATTTATTGTTGATGAAAATTTATCCATTAAACGCCTCAAATTCTTAGAACTTATCCAAGACCAAGTTGCCGATACTGAAAGTGATAGCGCTGAAGAACAATTTGATGTTGATTTTACAATCATGTCTCAAGAGCTCAGCGGTTTTTTACCTCGCCTTTTAGAGATTTTTGGCGGCGAAAACATTAGCTAATGTTTACTCAACTATTGAAAAAATCAGGACTTGCTAGCTTGCTTATTTTAGTGAGTCCTGTCGCTCTTAGTCTATCCTTTGTTTTGCCAAGCAACCCAGAGGATAGTTTAATTCGTGAGTTTGATGAGGGTTTTAATAAACAAACCATTGCTGCAGAAAGTGAAGACTTACTCGATATTGCTCGTCGTTTTGATTTAGGGCAAAATGAAATTATACGCTTAAACCCGACTGTAGATCGCTGGCTTCCAAAAGACGGAACCATCATTCACTTACAAAGTGAACGTCTACTGCCTAACACCCCTCGTCGTGGGCTAGTACTTAACCTACCTGAGTTTCGTATGTACTACTTCCCCAAAGTTAAACAAGATGAAAAACCCTACGTACTAACTTACCCCATGAGTATAGGGCGGCAAGACTGGGAAACACCCTTAGGGAAAACTCGTATTACAGGCAAAAAGAAAAACCCGACATGGACCCCACCAGAATCCATTAAAAAAGAACATGCAGAAAAAGGTGACCCTTTACCTAATGTAGTCCCCGCAGGCCCAGATAACCCGCTTGGTTTATTTGCTATGCGCTTAGGTATTCCTGGGTACCTAATACACAGTACTAATAAAGCTTATGGTGTGGGCATGCAAGTGAGTCACGGTTGTATCCGCATGTATCCTGAAGATATAGAAGGTTTTTTTCCGCTTATTAAAGTTGGCACACCCGTAAAAATTGTTCACCAGGCCATAAAAGTCGGTTGGTTTAGAAACTCTCTTTATATAGAAGTACACCCGCCTTTAGAAAACCATCAAGCAGATGATTTACTTGAACAAGCACTCGACTTAATTGAGTTAAATAATGCAGGGATATTACCGGTTCTTAACGGTAAAGCATTAAGCAGGGCCATAACAGAAAAACAAGGTCGACCTATTAAAGTGTTTACACGCCCTGAATTCTCTACAGTAGAATACTAAGCAATATTTTTTAGGCATAAAAAAAGCCCGGTTATAAAAAACCGAGCTTTTTAAATCTAGCTTAATCTAAAATTATTTCATCATTGCTTTATTAAGCATACGATCTAATTTCTTGTTTGTATCAGCAGCCGTGTCAGCAGCACGGTTTGCAGCTTCAGCAGCGGCAGCGGCGTCACTCGCTGCTTGATCAGCTTTAGTAGCAACAGCAGCAGATTGAGCTTTAACCGTCGCTACATCCGCTTGTAATTGGCCGTAATCAGATTGTAAAGCATCCATATCAGAATTAGTTGCACAACCAACCATTAAACTTGTACCTAAAACAACAGCTGAAACTTTTAATAATTTAATCATTTCTTATTACTTCCTTAAAGACAAAAAACATTAATCACTTACGCATTAGCACAAGCAGATAGAGAACTGAAAATACAAGAAATTGTAAACAGTTGCGAAATTTTATCCTGTTTTAAGTCAGATGCCAATTTATTTTATTTCAACACGCATCCCTAAAAACACCCACTTCGCCAAACGATCTATCTGTTTATTTGACACTGCGACACAGCCTTGCGTCCAATCAAAAACCCCCTGAACTTTTTGATTACCTCGACCCACCCCATGAATACCGATTTGGCCACCTAACACAGTATTTTGCGGAGGAAGGCGGTTCTGACGGTGTGCATTAATAATTAACCGATACTCTTCAACTGAAATTCTCTCACCATACAGCGCTAACCCCGCATCATTAACTGAGGGATAATTCAGCCCAAAAAACTTCCTAAAATGGCTTTTATCATTAGTATAAGCAATTTTATAACTACCCAGTGGGGTAATATTATCTCCTGTTTTTAACTTATATGAACCGCCCCCCTTACCTAAAGATATTTTTTCGAAGCTATCTAAAGTTTGCCGGCCTTGCTTTACATCAATTACTTTTCTCTGTGTATCCACTAACAACCAAAGCTCTTCTTGCGCAAAACACGACAAACAAAAGAACCAACAGAAAAAAAATAATAATTGTCGCATAAATGACCAAATTGCTAATGTATACTGGTAAGCTGATATTCATCTTACAGGGTTTTATTATGCAAATAAATACGATTCAAACACAGGCCTATTCAGACCAAAAACCAGGAACTTCAGGACTAAGAAAAAAAGTTACCGTATTTCAACAAGAAAATTATCTCGCTAATTTTGTACAGTCTATTTTTTCATCACTCGAAGCAAGCAATAATAAATCATTAGTCATCGGGGGCGACGGCCGCTACTTCAACCGAGATGCCACTCAAATTATTCTAAAAATTGCTGTTGCTAATGGCTTTACAAACTTCATCATTGGCCAAGGAGGGTTACTATCAACACCTGCGGCCTCACACCTAATTAGAAAATATAAAGCCTTGGGTGGATTAATTCTTTCCGCAAGTCATAACCCCGGCGGCCCAGATGAAGACTTTGGCATTAAGTACAATATTAGTAACGGCGGGCCCGCTCCCGAACAATATACCGATGCCTTTTTCAGCTACAGCAAAGCCATCTCTGAATACCAAACTGCTGAATTAGAAGATATTGACCTTGATACCCTCGGCGAACAGAAAATAGAAAACATCACTATTCGTATTATTGACCCTGTTGATGATTATGCTGAATTAATGGCCTCTCTGTTTGATTTTGATTTATTAAAACAAGTCATAAGCACAGAAAAATTAACCTTACGCTTTGATGCCATGCACGCTATTACTGGCCCCTATGCCACTCGTATATTGCAAGATATGCTAGGCGCTCCAGCTGGCTCAGTGATCAATGAAATTCCATTAGAAGATTTTGGCGGTCATCACCCTGACCCCAACTTAGCCCATGCAAAAGAATTAGCGGCCCTCATGTTTACTCCAGAAGCACCTGATTTTGCAGCCGCTTCCGATGGTGATGGTGACCGTAATATGGTCTTAGGTAGCAATATTTTTGTCACACCTAGCGACAGTCTTGCTATTTTAGCTGCAAATGCCCATCTCGTTCCTGGTTATGCCGATGGAATCAGTGGTGTTGCTCGCTCAATGCCAACCAGTCAAGCCGTTGACCGTGTCGCTGAAAAAATGGGACTTCCCTGCTTTGAAACACCGACAGGCTGGAAATTCTTCGGTAATTTATTAGACGCGGATAAAATCACACTTTGTGGTGAAGAGAGCTTTGGAACAGGTTCTAATCATGTTCGCGAAAAAGATGGCTTATGGGCAGTATTATTTTGGCTAAATGTCATTGCCAAAAAAGCACAGCCCGTTAACCAAATTGTGAGCGAACATTGGCAACAATATGGTCGTGATATTTACAGCCGCCACGATTATGAAGCGGTAGATACAGATATTGCTAACGGTATTATGGATCATTTACGCGCCCAACTCGGTACATTCAGTGGCCAATCTTTTGGTGTTTATACCGTCAAATATGCAGATGAATTCAGTTATACCGACCCTGTTGATAACAGCGTTAGCTCTCAACAAGGTATCCGCATAGGCTTTGAAAATGGCTCACGCGTTATTTTCCGTTTATCAGGTACCGGCACTGTAGGCGCAACGCTACGCATCTATGTAGAAAAATACGAAGCCGATGCCAACAATCACGACCAAGACCCACAAGATGCACTGGCTGAGTTAATAGAATTAGCTGAACAATTCTGTGAAATAAAAAAACGTACAGGTCGCACAGAGCCAACGGTTATTACTTAATTAAACCCCCATTTCAGTCTAGGTTGGCTTTTGAAAAACAAAAAATAACCTAGACTGTCAACACGACTCCAGCTGTAAACCGTAATAATCAATAGTGAAGCGTGAAAACTCCTAGCGCTTTCATTTAACTCAAGAGCCCCCCTTGCAGTTTCTAAGAAAAATTCAACAACTCACCTTGCTTGTCAAAAGCCAGGTATTTCGATAAATCAGCACCATTCTGTACTGCTTGCACCATTGCCTTCAATGGCTCTTCTGCTTCTTCAGCACTGGGGAAAGCAGCATTTCTACCCGCAAGACAGGCAACTAAAACAAGTTTCCAATCCTGGTCCATTTGTTCCGACTCTGTTATTAGCGCAGAAAAATCAGTTAATTCATCTAAATTTTTATCTACACACATAATGGCCTGTAACTCCCCGCCTTGTCCAGAATCAAACCTTTGTTTATCTTCATCCGTATATTCATCTGGTAATGATGCCTGTAAAAAAACAAACAAAAACCGCTGCGGTTCTCTTTGTTGTCGTCCAACAGTTAACAAGGATGCATAATCCGTTATTTCAGTCATAATATTTTTCTACTTTCAAGTTTAATAAATAGGCTCAGGTTAACATTATTTTAATAAGGCAACACCTATGAATGTACTACAGAGTTAATCTGCTATTTTTATCCAACCAAGTGGATGCACCCGTTTAATTTCTTATCAATTTAACCAAGCTCTTTCAAGAACAGATAGGTAGAATAATACTAACTTTAGTTCCTTTGCCGACAGTAGAATCAATACTAATTTTACCTTTATGCGCATCAATCAATTGATAAGCGACCGACAAACCTAAGCCTACTCCGTCTCCTATTGGCTTATTTGTAAAAAAAGGATCAAATACTTTGCCTTGTATCTCTTTTGGAATGCCTATTCCTGTATCTTCAATTTCTATACATACCCACTGATTTGAATTCATTGACGTCCTTATATAAATGGTTCCTTGACCATCTATCGACTCAATGGCATTAAGCACAATACCCATAAAAACTTGATTTAATTGCGCTGCATTGGCATTTATGGGTTGAACGCCAGAAAACTCTTTAACTATCGAGATTTCCTCGTTATATTTATCTTCCAAAATAGTCAGCGTGGCTTCTAATCCTTCTTCTATACATACGTTCTGAGTTTTCTGCTTATCAATTCCAGTAAACTCTCGTAAATTTTCAATAACGCCTTTAACTTTACTAGCTCCTTCCAGTGATTCTGTTAATAAGTCTTCTATATCTTCACGAATAAAATCAATATCTAACTCATCCTTCATTTTACTCAAGTTAGTTTTAGCTGGGGTATTGTCATTCAACTCATCACTCGCTTGATTAGCCGCACCAATATAAGCCCATAAATCACCTATATATTCATGTAAGGTGTTAAGGTTTGAATGAATATAACCAAGAGGGGTATTTATTTCATGAGCAACACCAGCGGCTAGCTGCCCTACTGCCACCATTTTTTCAGCTTGAATTAAATTGACCTGCGCCAGATTAAGCTCTTTATTTAAATGATTAACCTGTTTAAGTTGTTCACCCAATTGACTGTTCAGGTGTCGAATATCGATTTCAGCTTGCAATTGTTGCTGATACACTCGGGCATTCCCTATCGACAAAGCAATGACCGGGGCAATATTTCGTGCCAGATTTAGATAATGATTAAGGTATTGTGGGAACGCAACTTTATAAATACCAAATACACCGATTTTCTCACCCCCTCGTTCAATTAATAATTGAAACCCATTATTTGCTTTATCTAAAGTATAGTGCTGATCAACCGCTAATAGTTTTTTACGCTCAACAGCTTCATCAAGAATAGGTATAGTCACCTCTAACTTCCCGGCCACACCACTTTCTATGGCTAAATAACTGGCAGAACCAGGCTCACAAAACATATGAAAAAGTTCTAATACTTGCTTTATCACCTGTTTTTCTTCTTTTAAACTAGCCACTTGAGCGATTAAATCATTCACCATCGCATAATCAGCGAGCTGCTGGCTTTTATCAACAGTCACTTCAGCACGCCAACGCCCAATGACTTTAAACAACTGCTCAGACAAGTGCACTAAAGAAACATCGAGTGTCTCCCAAGGTAAATCAAGTTGCTGAGCAATGGCCGCCATGGTTGTTTCATCAGTCGTTATATCTGGGTGCGTAATTAAAACCAGCTTAGTCGTCGATTCTTTAAAAAAAGCTCGCTGCTGCTCATCACTAAAACCCCAGCTATTATTGACGGTATCCCAGTGCTTGAGCATCCCTGAAGTAAAAATATGCGCACCTTCATCGATTAGCGCCTGCATTAATCGCTCTGGTATTAGTAGCTGTAAACAATCCTCCAGCGGTTCAATATTAATATTTTCTGTCGTTAGCTTTTTAACAAGCGAGGTTAAACAAGCACTAGCAAACAGAGTCACGCTATTATGTTCAGATTGCTTAATTAAACTATTAAATAACTCTGTAGATCCGGAGAAATGGTCACAATTATTGCGATAAAAGACCAAAGAAACATCTTTCGCATGTTCTTGGTCCAGTAAATATTCAACTTCTTGCTGCAGATAATCACAAAAAAACAAACATAAGCGATCTTTCATGCTTCTACCCAAGCCAATGGGTAATGCCCCCAGCGCTCAACAGCATCAGCTATTGCCATTAAAACCTTATCGCCTACTTCCCAAGGTACTTCACCATGGTTTTCCGCCAATAAAAATCCACCGCCCACGGCAGCTTTTGCTATGGCGTCTTTTACCTTTTCTTCGGTTTCTGAAATAGTCCAGCGGCGCATTTCAATGGCATTTAAATTGCCCAGTAAAGTTACTTTATGACGGCTTATTTTTTTTAATTCTGCCAAATCTTCATCAATACTTATTCCGACTATCGCTGTTCCTGTTTTAATAATATCAGGCAAAATTTTCATACACCGTCCAGATGCCATATGGGTCGCAATAGGTGCATTAATCTTTGCCAATGTCTGTTGGGCAACCTTAAAGCCAGTTTTTAAATATAAATCAGGGGGAATCATTGATGTTGATGAAGCGGGGTCAAAATAACAAATAGCTGTTGCACCGGCTTCAATTTGTGCGCTGGCCCAACGCAGGCAGAACGCTTGATTAATAAGCATTAACTTTTCAAATGCTTCGGGTTGTTCATAAAGTAACTTGATATAAGCACTAAAACCCATTTGCATGATGGGTAAAGAAAAGGGCGACATTACCACGCCAATAATAGGAATACTGTCGCGGGCATGCGCTTTTAATAAACGTTGAGTCGTCAATATACGTTGTAAAACAGCAACGGACTCAATCTCAGGAACCTTTAATGTAGTGATATCATTCAGATCACGAATAATAGGGGCACCTGCATTAGGCGGGCCATCTTCAAAAAAAATACTGCGAGCACCGAAGGCTTCGAGTTCGGCGCCGGCATAATAAAAACTGCAATAGCAATCACTACGGTAACGACACTGCATTTGTATTTGTGCTTCAGCCACTCGCTCGGCATCGGAAAAATAGTTTTCAATTGAACAGTCACTAAATTTAGCCCCAGTCACTGAAAACAGTAACATTAAAGGCACCCTGTCAGGCTCTTGATGTGAGACCGAAGTTAAAACACGTTGCATCGAATTTAGCGTGTCCGACATAACAGCTCCTTTGTGTAGTCTTCCAATATAGGCAGTAATTGCCGGCTATTAATCGCTGTCGCATCAGCACCGACCTCTTGCCACAAATCAGTATCGAAACGAAAGGGAGCTCCGCCAACAATAATTTTTATATCAACGCCCCGCTCTTGCAATTGTTTTTTTACTTCACTGACTCGTAACGCTGAACGCAACATTAAAGTTGAAATTAATAAAATATCCACTTGTTCAAGCAGCACTTTAGCAACCAGTTCATCAACCGTGACACGACCATAATCTTTCATGTTATAACCGACACCTTTTAGTATTGAATAAATAATTTGTTTACCCAATAAGTGATAGTCTTCCAGAACCGCTATCGCTATTTTTACAGACGGCTGCTTGACATAATTCCCCCGAATACTGGTGCGCTCAATTAAATCTTCACAAATACGCGAACTCATATAAACCTGAGACATCGCGACATCACCACTTTCCCAGCCCTCACCAATTTTATCCATGGCCGGCACGATAATTTTTTCTACTAAATCCTGGGTTGATAAATCCGGAAAACTGGCAACTAAATCCTCTGCCTTTAATCTATCTGTCGATAATAAAGCCTGCTCTAAATCTTCAGAAAAACTTAAAAACTCGATCATACTTATTACTCTAATTTAAACTCGTAAGAAACCAATAAATCTCGTTACTACTTTAATTTTAGCCTAGTATATTACAGCCTCATTTTTTTTGATAAAACTTTCTATAGAACAACCCCTGAGCCAAATCGATAGTAAGTATTCAGAGCCCCCCTAGTTTATATTCTCAAGCTGCTAGCCAGGTAGCTCCCTCTCCTGCTGGAGAGGGTCGGGGTGAGGAGAATAAAATTAAGGCTTTTCTTATTTCCCCCTCGTCCTTACCTTTTAATAAAAAATTTCTTGTTCAGCTTTCGTTCAGGCTTAGCGCGCTAAAGTGTCAACAACGGAAAAATTACTCCGTCATTGAATAGTACTTGGAGCAAGAACATGAACATAATAACTATATCAAAATCATCTGCATTAATTATCATCATGTTAATGTTAGCACCTGGCATGAGTATGGCTGAGTCACATGATCGTAGGTACCGTGATAATCAACATGCCTCTACAGAACGTCATCATATTAAGTCTCGCCATCAAAAGGTGCACCGCCACCACAATCATGAATACAAACACCCTAGAAGATTTCATCACAATCAGTCGCACCACAATAGATGGCATACTAAGAAGCATTATTACCGTCATCATGGTAACTATGCTTATAATCATAGATATCACAACGATAGACACTCATATAAACATTGGCGTAGAGAACAGCACAATAAAAACTATTACTATAAAAACAAACATAGCTATCATCGACCTGCTCGTTTTTCATTAGGAATTAACCGTGATAAGTTTAGTTTTCATGTTAGTAATTAAGCTTGTTATAGGCTTAAAAAGTAAGCATATTTATATTAGCTGCTCAAGTTTTGCCTCAGCTCTCGTTCAGTGTAAACTTTAATGATTGAAATAGTAGGCTTATATAATGAAAACCTTGAGCAAGAGTTTATGCATCCTATCTTTATTGATCTTAAGCCAGGCTATTGTCGCGGCTCCAGTCAATATCAGCCCACAGCAAGCAGTGCATATTGCACAACAAGCCAGTACGGGGCGAGTATTGGGTGTAAAGCGTAAAGGCGAACTCTATCGAGTAAAAACATTACTTCCTAATGGCGAAGTAAAAATTACTCGAATTAATGTCCACAACGGTCAAATAAAACCTAGGCGTTAATAATGCGAATATTATTAATTGAAGATGAGCCTGAGTTACAGTCGCACATTAAAAGGAATCTAGAACATGAAAACTATGTTGTAGATACAAGTGGTGATGGTAATGAAGGTTTCTTCTTTGCAACTGAATACCCTATTGATGTGGCTATTATTGACTTAGGTTTGCCAGGAATGAGCGGTATAGAAATTATCCAAAAATTGCGTCAACAAGGCTCCGTCTTACCTATACTTATTTTAACTGCGCGTAGCCGCTGGCAGGAAAAAGTAGAGGGATTAGAAGCGGGAGCAGATGATTATTTAGTTAAACCTTTTCAAATGGAAGAGTTACTGGCTAGGCTAAAAGCTTTACTACGTCGCTCTGCAGGGGCTGCAACGTCTGAACTGAATTGCCAAGGACTAAAGCTTAATTCAGACACGCAACAAGTTTGGTTAAATAATGAGTTATTAGATATAACGGCTTTTGAATATCAAATGCTTGATTACTTAATGCGCCATTCCAAAGAAGCTGTTTCTAAAACCCGCCTAGCTGATTATTTATACCCACATGATAATGACCGAGACAGCAATGTCATTGAGGTATTAATAGGCCGTTTACGTAAGAAGCTTGACCCCGATGGCAACCTGAAACCTATTGAAACGCTGCGTAACCGAGGTTACCGTTTTACACTTTTCGATAAATAACTCATGTCACTCAATACCCGGATTAGCCTGAGCGCAGCCATTGTTCTATTAAGCTTTATTTGCTTAACGGCTTTTGCCTTAGAGCGTGCTTTTTTTGAAAGCACAGAAAGCGCTTTACGTGACACGATGAACAGCCAACTCTATGCTTTAATGGCCGCCGCTGAAGTTGAGAATCAGCAAGTGATTATGCCTTCTAATGAGTTAGATGCCTTATTAGGCCTACCTGCTTCCGGTATTTATGCAACGATTAGTGATTCGACTGGTAGCATTTTATGGAGCTCTTCTTCATCACTCAGCATGACTCTACCCAACATCAAACAAGTATTACAACAAGGTGAAAGAGTATTTAACAAGCTAAACCAAGATGAATCAACTTTTTACCATGCCGCTTATACCGTCTTGTGGCCTACAAATTCTGAAAGTATTAGCCTAACTTTTAATGTCATCACTGATTTACAATCGTTTAATAAACAAATTAACTACTACCGTATAACCTTATGGACTTGGTTACTTGCCATGGCTGTGTTGTTATTGTGTAGCCAAGCTATTATTTTACGCTGGGGGCTTGCGCCTTTACGTAAAGTAGCCAAAGAGCTTAATCAAATTGAAGCGGGGAAACAGCAAAAAATTGAATCAGAATACCCACAAGAAATTGAACGCCTAACAACGAATATTAATGCTTTACTAGAACAAGAGCGGCAACAAAAAATACGCTACCGTGATGCAATGGGAAATCTAGCACACAGCCTAAAAACACCCTTAGCTGTTTTACATTTATCCACCCAATCCGGCTCTAAAAACCAAAACAAAGAAGTAATACAAGAGCAACTCAATAGAATGGATGATATTGTTCAGTACCAATTACAGTGGGCGATCACTTCAGCCGATTCAAACCTAACTCCATCCGTAAATTTTTTAAATACCGTCAATCGCTTATTAAATTCATTACAAAAAGTGTATGCCGACAAAGCTATCAATGTTGATATTGATGTACACAAAAGCTTACTATTTAAAGGTGATGAAGGTGATTTAATGGAAGTACTTGGTAACCTGCTGGACAATGCCTTTAAGTGGGCTAATCAACATATCAGCATAAAAGCAGAGCAACGAGGACAGCAATTAGTTATTCAGATTGATGATGATGGTATCGGTATTTCACCCGATAAAGTCGATGCATTATTACAACGGGGTATGCGTGCAGATCAATCTACCGCTGGACAGGGTATTGGGCTATCAATTGTTAGAAATATTGTGCAAGTCTATGGTGGAAAGCTAACTTTTGAAAAAAGCAGTTTAGGTGGAACTCAAGTGAGTGTCCGACTATAACGCTAAAAATAATCAAGGCGTTCGAATTAATTCGCTAACAGCCCCAAAAAAGTCTAGAAAAAGGTAAGCTTTAAAAGAGCACCAAAATTGAAGTTTTAGTACTCTTAGTAAAGTTAGCTAATTAGAATTGAATTGCGTTATACCCGTGCTTTGCTTTTTCTAACTCAGCAGCAGCGCCATCAAGATCAGACTTTTTTAATAGTTTTTTTGCTTTATTAAAATGAGCCGTTAACCTACCTATTTTTGCTGCATTTTGTTCGCTATTAAGTTCTTTTCTTGCACGTTTTGCTTTTTTATTATGTGCTAATGCTCCAGAAACATCATTTGCTTTAATGCTCTTAAGGGCTTCATCAATATGCGCTGTAATATTTTCAACAGCCGTGCTATTACGATCAGCAAATGCCATTGATGAAAAAGAACCGAATGAAACTGCAAGTAAAATTAGTATAAATAATTTTTTAAATGACTTCATGAATTTTATCCTCGTTTTAATTATTATTAGATAAGCATGTAATAATATATTCTTATATTACAATTACATGCGACTCCGATACTAACATTTTTACGTAAACTGTACGAGAAAGGATTTAGTCACTATTTAGAATATTCGCTCTTTCTTATAAAAGATCAGGGACAGTCAGCTTGATATGAGAATCACTATGGCTATGTAGGTTTTCATCTTCAATCCAGAATAAAAAAAGCCCAGCTCATGAGATGTACAAAGTTCCGATGTCTCAGCTAACGCACTAATTTAATAGCTCGACCCACTGATGTCTATCGCGCGAATTTTATAAAAGCCATTATTTTTTAGATCGGCGTGTGCTGGATTTTCATTGGCAAAGGTACGCAATGCATACCCTACAAGATAGCTTAGTTCCCCATCAAAGCATAGGTATCTACACAAGTCTTAAAGCCTTCTCCAGAGGGAGAAGGTTGGATGAGGGGAAATAGATAAGTGCCTGATTTTATTCTCCTCACCCCTGCCCTCTCCATCAGGAGAGGGCGTCATTGAGTGCTATACCTCATTGTATTTTAATTGTAAAAAGTTGTGTCGATAGCTGTGCCTTTAGAGAGGTTTTTTAAGAACAAAAGTAATTAAACAATCCACATGTAACGGTGAAATAGCCTATTTTTTAGCGGCTTTATCCTTTTCTTTTGTTTCTGTTTTCTTTTTGGTATCCGCGCCCTCTGTTTTAGCGGGTGCTTTTTCTCCTTCCGCTTCAGGCACTTTTTCTTTTTCTACCTTCTTTTTCTTTTCTTTTGCACCAGCGTCCTCTAATGCTTTTACTAAATGGGTTCGGCCTAACTTCTTTGCTTTTTTAAGCACCCGAACACCACTATTATCAGTCGCATTAACATTCGCTCCCGCACTGATTAATAAATCCACTAAACGTACATCACCAAAAACAATTGCATCCATTATCGCCGTCGATCCTTGTTGATCTTTTAAATTAACATCTGCCCCATAAGTAATTAATATTTTCATGACTCTATAGTTACCATTGTAAGCAGCGGCCATTAGCGAGGTACGTTTATTTTTTACACGACTATTGGCATCAACGCCTTGCGATAAGATTGTTTGCACCCTTTGTGGCTGGCCTTTAATAGACGCCATAAATAAATCTTGTCCCTTTTCGGCATACAGCGCAGCACTATATACAGTTAGACTTAAAATTACCGCCAATAACCCGTGTTTCATTATGCCTCCAAACCTAATTTCTTTAATCGGTAGCGCAAGGACCTAAAGCTCATCCCCAGCTGCTTTGCAGTCGCAGTTCGATTCCACTTATTTTGCTCTAATGCTTCACTGATCGCCTGTTTTTCTATTTCTTCTAAATAGTCTTCTAAGGTTCCCATAGAAGGATTATAGGCTCTTGCCTCAGTAAACATGGATTCGCTCCTCGGTGCCGCCATTAAATTTAAATCCAAATCTTGTTCAGTAATTAAGCCACCATCATGTAATGCGGCGACTCTTTCCAAAATATTTTCTAACTCGCGTACATTTCCAGGGAACCTATATTGTTTCAACATTTTTTGCGCACTGACAGCAAGCTTTAAAGGGTCTACTCGATTGGCTCTTGAAATCTTCTTAAGAAAAAACTCACTCAACTGAATAATATCATCGCTACGATGTCGTAATGCAGGGACATTTAATTCAATAACATTAATTCGATAATACAAATCTTGCCTAAAGTTCTCATCTTGAACCATCTGCGCTAAATCTTTATGCGTAGCACTTAATAAACGAACATCAACTGCAACTTCTTGCTGACTACCAATAGCCCGCACTTTCTTCTCTTGTATGGCACGTAATAATTTAACTTGTAAAGTTAACGGTAAGTCGGCAACCTCATCTAAAAATAAAGTTCCACCTTCAGCCGCTTGAAATAAGCCTTGTTTATCAGAGTTAGCACCTGTAAAACTGCCTTTTTTATGGCCAAAAAATTCGCTTTCCATTAATTCGTGTGGAATGGCTCCACAGTTGACAGCAATAAAAGGGGCTTCAGCGCGCGAGCCTTGTTTATGAATTAGCCGAGCAACTAACTCCTTTCCAGACCCAGATTCACCTTTGATATAAACGGGGGCTTGGCTACGTGCAATTTTATTTATTTTTGCCCGAATCTCACACATCAGCTCTGATTCACCCAACAATTGGCTTCGCGTTCGTCTTTCTGTCTTGGTGCTAAAATTAGCTTTTAAAGCATTATTAATTAATTTCCGTAAGACATTTAAATCAACAGGTTTAGATAAGAAATCAAATGCGCCCAGCTTCATTGCTTTAACGGCTGCTTCCGCACTGCCATGTGCAGTAATAACAATCACCGGCAAATTAGGGTAAGCCTGTTGTATTGTTGATAGTAAATCTAAGCCATCCCCGTCAGGTAGGCGCATATCAGTTAAACAAAGATTAAAACTATGCTTTTTCAGCAAAGCTTGTGCACTTGTCAGGTTTTCAGCCAAGACTGATTTAATTCCCAAGCGGTCTAGGGTAATTTCTAATAATTCACGGATATCCGCTTCATCATCAATAATTAAGGCCTGTGTTGTATCCATAGCTAATTATGTTAAGTTTGAATCGAGCTTGTTAAGTATAAACAAAAGCAGCTTCCTTCATCTAATGCCTGATAGCTTAAGGAAGCTTGGTTTAATTCTGCTAGTTCACGAGAAATATATAAACCTAACCCCGTTCCTGAGCTAGAGGTCGTAAAAAAAGGCTCAAATAAATGCTCGGTAGTCTCTTTAGAAAGCTTCAAGCCATGATCAACTACCTGCAAACTAGTCTGATTAAAAATGGACGTTACTTTCAGTTCAATTTTTTTACCTGAATCATAACCGTATTTTAAAGCGTTTTCACACAGGTTATTTAAGATTTGTGTTAAATGCCCTGAATCAAACTCAATATCTTGCACGCCGTCTTCAACAGAAATATTAAATTGACTTTGATGACCTCGGTTTTCCACCTCAAAATTGATTAAATATTTGGGTAGCCACGTTGCAAGGTTAATACGTTCTTGCTCAGAATCTGACCTGCGCGACAACTGTAAAACATCCTCAATAATAGAGCTAACTCTTAACGCCTGTGTACAAATAATTTCCGTTAAGCGTATATCAGAACTTGATAAATCAGGCCCTTCAGCCAGTAGTTGTCCCGCATGACTTATCGCACCAAGTGGGTTACGAATCTCATGAGCAATATTTGCTGACAACATTCCCAATGAAGCTAACTTAGATTTCTGTACGCGCTGACTGTATAGAGCCACATCATCAAGCGTAATCATATAAAAAAGTGCATGCTTTGTCGGTAAAGACATAAAACTCACCAAAACATCAGCTTGCCCTGGCACCTCCATGCGTAAAAAGCTCTCACTTGAATTATGTAGCCACGCATCAAATGCCTGATCCATCGTTAATGAAACACCAGCCAAGCTATCAGCTAAACTCTCCTTAGCCAATAATTGTGAGCAGGCATTATTATGCTGAGTGATTCTTTTATATTGGTCAGTAATCATAATGCCTGACTTCATATTTTGAATAATATATTGGTTCAGCTCTTCTAAAGAAACAATCGTTTCTAATTGTTGCGAAGTAATTAATGCTGTTTGTTCGGTTCGCTTTGCTAGAAAATATGACAGCATTGTAATGATAAAAAAAGCAGCGCCTAATAACCCTGCATAGGGGTAATAAACACTTTTAAAGCCTCCAGAACGAAACACATAAGCTTGTTCTGCAAAAATAAATAAACTAGCAATCGCCGCAAACAGCATGGCACAGCGGCCACCAATCAATAAACCACCCGCCGCGGTAGAAACCAACATCAGAGCGCCGACGCCACTCACAATGCCGCCACAAGCATGCATAATTAAAGTAATTAAAAAAATATCGGTAAAGACAAATAACTGTGCTTGCGTGGCATAACTTGCAACCCGCTTAATCATTAGCCCCCAACCGACAAGCGCAACCATTAAATAGGTATAGCTAGCCAATAAATACAGCGTTGAATATTCAGGCAATATAATAAAACTACCCGTACGGGAGTAATATAAGCCCAAGAATAAACACGTTAAAACGAGACGGTAGACATAAAATGCCTTTAATAGAAACCAAGCTTGTTGCACCGGGATTTTATAGCCCTTAGAAAAAGGACAGGGAGATAACATCTGTGCTTCAGTCAACATGAGAATTATTCATTATATTCAGCTACGCAATAATTAGTTTGCACTATTTTACCTGACCTAACATAAACCAAAAATTACTTATTCCACTTAACTGAAAGATAAAAAGCGTTACACCCACAAAAAACTAGCCTCCAAGGTGAGCGGCACTCTAATATATAAATGCTTACGCTTAACGGTATAAGTAACCTCAAGTAGCCCGTATTACCTACCTCCCTACGGGTGGGGTGATGAAAACCTAGCCTTTTATCCTATTTTTCAACATTTAAAAAACTGTGTTTTTATTCCTAGTCATTAAGTTAATAATACAGTCCTCCGTAGGATGGGCAAAGGAGGTACGACGTGCCCATCAACAGTGCCGTGCTGAATTGATGGGCACGGATAAA
>ENA-OSET01001368-OSET01001368.1-sediment-metagenome-genome-assembly--contig:-NODE-1368-length-25397-cov-3.992496_pt1 | contig 25397 bp, 17 predicted proteins | sample MGYA00237882_ERZ534229 | MGnify/ENA primary metagenome ERZ534229 (study PRJEB26408, sample SAMN06266212) | sediment metagenome | isolation source: Hudson Canyon methane seep mesocosm | place... | reverse complement strand
CTAATCCAAGGCACTCCGTTAACGCAGAAAAATTGAGATCAATAATTGGCTTAATAACCCCCGCAACACAAGACGGCCTTCCTGACACGCTATGTTTTTGCTTATCTTGCGAAACTTCTATTTTAACCAGCCCATGTTTTGAGGTGTCTACTTTTATAAAACACCCTTTATTAAATCCTAACCGGCTAAAATCGAGCCCCTCTAAATAAACCCGTCGATTTCCTTTTTTCGGTGCAACATTATGGACACCTTCACTAATTACTGACATTTTCGATACCCTAACAATCCAACACACGTTAATTGTGCGCTTGTCTAGAGAATCCCAAATTTAACAGAATACCCCTCACTCGTTTGAATAAACACATTGCCTTCTTACAGCCTTAAAACCATTTATTTGCATTGAGCACCTCATAACAACTACGATTGTCGTCCTTGTTCTTGAACAGCGGATATACTATTTCGAGACTGTGTTTATAACTCAGCTTGAGCTTTTCGACATTAATTGAGAATTAACAATGAAGTGCTTTAGTTCCACTAATGGCTGAGGCGTAAGCGGGTACTATTCTGCACAGTGTTATCCCCAAAATCGGTGGATAACTTTCAAGAGGTGAAGACTGTAAACTCGTCGTTAATACCCATTTTCTCTTTTATTGTCGTGCGTATGTTATGCGCTTGAAATCCAAAACGCTGCACTAGCCTCCGCTCGTATCCCGTGAACTTTGGCCATGCAAATTCGAGCTTGGCCCATTCATTAATGTTGAAATCTTCACGATTTAAGAAGCGATGAATGTTTAGACCGCCGATTTTTTTCTCACAAGCTATCTCAAAATAACGCTTTGGATCGTTGATAGTCTTATTGCTTTTAATCGAAAGCCAAAGTGATTTAATCTGATCCTCGGTTTCAATAGGCACCTCATTATCGCAATTCCAACTCTTCCAGCAAATATCTATTTTCTCAGCTTCTACCAGTGTTAAACCGTTTTCAACTAACCAACATCCAAGTGCGCTCAAGCGATAATCTGCATGGTATGGGTCAAATAGACGTTCAAGCAGATGCGACATTTATACCCTCAAAACGACTCATAATGCTTTAAACCCAGCTTATCTTTAATCTTTTGATTCATCTCGACCGCATCTCGACCGAAACGCCTTATTTGCAAGCGCTCTGACACTGAAAACTGCTCCCAAGCCATCTCTAATTGAGCAAACTCATTTGCCGTAAGCGGTGCTGATTTTAAGTAACTCTTGATGCTTTGCAAATATAAATATTATTCTATTGAAATTGTATGATAAAACTTAGAAAAGCTATAAATATCTACAAAATTATCATTAACTATTATTTCTTTTTTTTCATAAAACTTATCTAAGGTAATTAAATCACACTCCCATTTAGATATAATATTGTGAATATTATTTTGAAGAAAGGCCATTTCATATTTATTTAGTTTTAATGCTATATTGTTGTGTTTTAAATTAAAATCATTAAAACTCCACACACAACTATTTATGTCATATTCATAAGAGAAATTTACCAATAATATCTCATCAGCAATTAAAGTTTTTATGTCATCTATGGGAATACAATGAAGTTTTTTACTCAAAAAATCAAAAGACGAATCATCAAATAATTCTATTGTTTTTTTTTCTTCAATGATTTCACTTGTATTACAAGAATTAAATTCAACATTCAGTTTCAAATAATTATCATCTAATATGAAATTGAACACACCTGATCCTGATAACCAATGATCAATAAAAAAATGAGGCACAAAAACATTATCAAACCAGTAAAGAACTTCTGGTGCAAATAAATGATGTTCATTTTTTGGTAAATTAGTTTTACACTCATTAATTGTCTCAATAAAATGATCTTGAGAAAGAATACTAATCTCATATCCTTTTTTTAAGAGATCTAGTAATTTAGTGTAGAGCTTTTTATTCATCATATAATTTAATCAACAACAAAATACATAATATATTTCAAAACAGCTTTTTTAAGCAACTTGATCTGTGCAATACATAGAATTATTTTGCACCAGAGTTTCTTGGTTTCTCCATTCTCTCTCACCAGATTTAATGATTTTCACACCGGTTTTTCGAATTGTATTCCCAACATGATTCTCAGGGTAATTACTAATTAGTAATCCATAACTGTAATCTTTCTTTTTGAAGAAAATACTTCCGAAATCTGAATTTAAATCACAATTCCAATTTTTATAAACACGATTACTATTTGGATTATAACCTGATGCTATTCTGACTGTAACATCTTTTTGTTTGAATCTAGTTACTTTTGAACCACCTTCAAAAAATTCTGGCTGGAAAAAACTTAACAAACGATCGTATGCCTGATCTTCAATAAACTCTAGCTTATTTCTTCCTTGAACAGTTTTCAATTCCTCGTAAGAGATGAAGTCTATATTTTCAACAGGCGTAAAAATACCTTCTGACTGACTCTTAATCAACTTAGTTTGAGTGCTTAAACCTCTTATTCTTCCGTTGAACAAACCATTTCTCCATTCTAGATCGGTAAAAATTTCTGGATCTTGCTCAAACTTTGAATAGTGCTCAAGCAAATCTAAACTAGCCATTAACTTAAAGTCTCTGTTTTTATGATAACCACAAAAACGTCCGGTAATACCTTGAGCGCCATTAGCCAATTGTCTATCTCTGGGTTCAATTCCAAAACGCACTTTTTCTTTTAACATCCCTAAGTCTTTACCTGCAGTTAGGGCCTGAACTATTATTAAAACAACTCTTTTGCCACGTTTTAAAATTAAATCTGAAACTTCTTTTATTCCGTTATTAATTCCAAAATCACAAGTACTATTTGAGCCAATCAATATCACATTACAATCTTTTTTGTATTTCTCAATTAGTAACCTTCTCAACTCAGAGGCTCTAATTGTATTCGACTCTCTTATGACTCCTAAACCATCTTCAAAAGTGTTCAAATGATCAACATACTCCTCTACTTTAGGATGAACAGTATAGACATTTTCACCATTAATTTTTTGCGATTGCAATGGTCTAAAATCATCTGGTATGTCTTCAACTAAACCATCACGTAACATTTCTGAAATACCATAGTATTCATCAGGACGATCCCCTTCAATTATTTCTACATCTGCCTGACCACTATATTGAGCATCTAAAATATCATAAGGAGTAGCACTCACCGCTAATAATTTAATATCTGCAACACGTCTTCTTAATTCATCAAAAAAAGCAACCTGAAAATTAGACTCTTCTCCACACCCATACTGATCCTCATCGCGTATAATTAATTGAACTTTGAATTCATTTACAACTTTATGAGGATTTGGATGATTGAAAAAGTTACTCATTTTAATAACTTTCAAATTCGAAGTCTTCATTTCCTTTAAATGTGCATCATAGTATGGTCTTTGAAGAACTTTACAATTTTGATTATACAAGTCAGTATCACGCATACTGGTTACAAACAAAATTGATTGAAAATCACGAATTAAACCAATTGCCGGTAACACATAATTACACAAAAAGTAAATTGTACCGGATTTCCCACTTTGCATTGAAGCTACAAAAGCTGTGTTTTGATTGCCCTCTTTAATAGAAATTCCTATTCTTAGAGCATTAATAATCTGATTTGGGAAGATTCCAGAGCGAATACTGTTGTGAAGTGTATCAACAATATTTTCCTGCAAGGAATCAGGAGCATTTAACTCCTTTACTAAAGATTCAATTTCTGAATTCCAATATTTCTGATATGTAGTCATAACCTCTGATTTAAAATTATACTACAAATCTACAATCAGAGTATGCAAAGTAAATGCACAAATTAAGCCACTACTGCATTACTATTTATAATATCAATAATTCTTACAATTTTTATTAAGTCTGCATCGTTATCAAAAACCCCACTAATTCCTTGATCATTTAGATCAGTAAAAGGTGGTTCATACAACATGGTTTTATCAATAGTTCCGTTTTTTGTAAGATATGACATGATTGTCTTAATAAAGGTCATTTGGTCAGCTCTAAGAATACCTACTTGTAAAAAATCAGCAAAAGCTTCATTAAGAGCAGCTTGTTCAAGACCAGTAATACTTCTAATAAATGCTCCTAAAGGCTTTTCCCCATACTGATTAACAAAGTCTTGCCTTGTACCCGCAACACTTTCTATAAAGAAGATTTTTTCTAGAGAATCAAGTTCAAATCTTGTAATTGGCATATTATTACATAGCTTATGAATAGTCAAGTGGTTTTTATTTTTTCGAATATAGCTCTCTACTCTATCTTTATAAGATTGTAAACTCACATAAGACGTGCTTACAGGCTCTCGAACAATTATTCCGTCATAGTCTAAGTCATCTTCAAAATGAGTGTAAATAGGCTCTTGTTTTTGAGTTTCTAAGTATTTAATCAAGTCTCTTAAGGCTACCCTCAGAGATTCCAGTTTTTTCACATTAATGGTTTCCCAATAATGATCTGTTTGAACTTCTTTTATAAGAGGAATGTGTAAAGAAACTTGTGGAATATTATCTTTCTTTTGTAGTGAAGCAGCAGTTCTATAGATCTTGCTCATGTACTTCCCTGTATCTCCAGAACCAGTTAATAAAAGAATTTGATATATAAGCACTAGCATATCAAACCTTCGGGCTAATTCATCATCATCTTTAGAAGCTGGTTGAAGGCGAGAAAGATGTGTGTTTATTTCCTGTACATCACTTTTAGAGAGATTTAGCCATTTGCTCTTATTGCTAAATTCTTTTACATACCTCAGCTCTTTTCTAACTATAAATCTATTTTCATCTAGGTTTTGTATTGTTTTGTGCAACTCAGTAAGGTAGCTATCCCTCACTTCAGTTTCAGCAGGAGTCTTATCAGACAAATGTGTAATCAGTTGAGAAACCTTTAGTTTGGCCTCAAAAATCTGTTGAAGCAAAGGCTTCATGTTGTTTGCTGTAGCTCCATCAGGGTTTTCATCAAAGAATTCAAAATTCTGACAATAGTCAAAAATCATAAACTCTTTTTTATCCTCTCCAGGACCAAATAAATCTGGACATAATCTGGTACCTCTACCAATCATTTGCCAAAACTTAGAGGAGCTTTTCACCATTTTAAAGAAGATGAGATTGACTACTCTTGGAGCATCGACACCTGTGTCCATCATATCTACAGATACAGCAATCTGTGGTTCTTGTTCTTCAAAAGCATCTGTAAATTTCTCTAATAAATCCTGTGCTTTGGTTTCATAGTTATCAATGACTCTTAAAAACTTACCGCCATATTCAGGATAATTTAGATTAAACCTTTCTTCTATAAATACAGCATGTGCATGGTTTTTTGCAAAGACAATGGTCTTGCCAAGTTTATCACCTCCACTTACCTTAATACCATCATTCATAAGGTGCTCTAACACCTTGTCCACGGTATCTGTGTTAAACAGCCATTTATTTAAAGCTGCACTTCCTATTACATCAGGAGCCTCCTCATTGGAAGGGTCTCCAAACTTCTCTTCATATTCTTCTTTCTCTCTATCAGAAAGCTCTGCATATTTAATACCTTCTCTTTGGAATTTTAATGGAACACTAATTGATCTTGGTGGAACTAAAAATCCTTGCTCTACTGCTGTATTTAGCTCATAGGCAAAAGTTGGATTATCATCCTCAATCCCAAAAAGACCATAAGTATTACGATCTATTTCCTTTTTTGGAGTAGCAGTAAGTCCAATAATCATAGCATCAAAATAGTCAAAGATGGCTCTGTATTTTTGATACACAGAACGGTGGGCTTCATCAATAATAATCAGATCAAAATGACCCACCCCATAAAACCTTTGGTTTTCTGTTTTTACCTTGTCTATTTTATTGATTATGGTAGGGTAGGTAGAGAATACTAAACGCGTGCTATTATCCTCTTTCTCTTTGGTTAAATCTATGCAAGATAGTTCTGGTAAATGCTCTTTAAAAGCATTTTTTGCTTGGGTGACCAAAGCGTTTCTATCAGCTAGAAATAATACTCTTTTAGCCCAGTTACATTTGGTAAGCATATCTACAATAGCTGCGGCTGTTCTGGTTTTCCCACTACCTGTAGCCATTACTAGTAGACTTTCTCTCTTGGCACCTTTAAGGCTGCCATCTTTGGCATCTACCACCAAGTTTTCTGCCACCCTTTTAATAGCTTCTAACTGGTAATCACGCCCTGCAATATCCATATTTACCTTAAAGGCTCTTAAATCTTTTCTGGTAGTTCTTCTGTCAATAAGAAGTTGCACCTCATCTTGGGTGTAAAATCCTTGAATTTCTCTATCTGTATAAAAAGTATCATCCCAAATAAAGGTTTCAAATCCATTGGTATAAAAGATAACAGGGCGTTGGCCGTGCATAGTTTCTAAACAATCTGCATATAGTTCCGCTTGGTGTCTTCCTTTTCTGGCATCTGCCATGGTTCTTTTAGCTTCTACAACTGCTAATGGTTTACCATCTTTACCCCAAAGCACATAATCTACATAGCCAATACCAGAAGGATTGGTGCTTATAGGCATTCCTTTTACTTCATACTCTAATTCTCTTCCTTCTGTAAGCTGATCCCAACCGGCTTCTTTTAACAAGACATCTATGTAGAGTTTCCTGGTAACAGATTCCGGTATTAGTATAGGAATGGTTTTCTCTGGATCTTTTACTTTTTCTCTTTCTACCCTACGTTTTGTATTTACTTTTTGCTGGTTTTCTAGCTGCTTTTGCAATAACTCTATTTGTGCAGCCTGAGCTTCAATTTGGGCACGCTCTTCTTTATCTTTCTCTCTACTTTTATCTAATTGATCCTCTAATTGCTGAAGAGCTTTAAGGGTCTCTTTTTGCTCATTCCCATCAGGAATTAATTCCATAGAAAAAGTAGAAATATCCACTTCCTCTTCACTGTAATAGATTCCTAAAAAACTTAAAAATCTGAAGAGATTTTTAATGCTGGCAATAGATTGGTCATGGGTAATAGCCTTCCCGTGGGCTGCATTATTTCCGGTTAAACGTACTAGGTTTATCTCCCTAAACATAGAAGGTTTTACAATTTCTCTAAAACACTGCTCATGTATTAAGCTAGACAGCTTGGTATCATAAGGCATTTCTAGCTCCTCATCATTTTGATAGAGCCATTGTACCGTTTTTTCCAAAGCTGATCTAGCAATCATAGCGCTAGCCTTTGGAGAAGTTAAGGTAAGCTGTTCAGCCTCTTTTGCTTCTTTAAATATGGCTGGCCACTCTTTGTATAGGAATTGGAAATTGCTCATTACTTTTAATTAAACCTTTGTTTTACATACTCTATCATTTGACTTGGAGTCAATTTTGCAGATGAACCGCCTGCTCTAATATAGAACTCTTCCTCTTGACCAACTTTTAAATAGACCGGCACTTTACTTGGCTTACAATCAACTAATAAAACTCTTTCTCCGTGATAATCTTCAAAATGTGCTTTAATATGCAACATGGTAGAAACTCCTAATTGTGATTTAATTAGGTTGCCCAAATGCAAATCCATTTTATCCTCATTTTCAAACTTATCATTACTCAAACCTAAAGCAGATCCTTTATCATCTAGCCCAATAACTAAATGACCTCCTTCTTTTGAATTTAAAAAACCGTTAATTGTCTTTAGAGAGGCGTGTTCCATTCTCTTATCCTTTTCTCCGGTATGCAAATTAACCCTAAGTGTAGACTTAAACTCAGTGTAAATACCTTCACCTTGTACGATCATTTGCTCTAAAGTTGCCGGCTTTTCTTCTACTATTTCACCTCTCTCAAGTTGTTTGAATCCATCTCTGGTAACTTTTGCCATCAAAATTCTACGCTCATCAAGAAACTGATGATATGTTAAGTCTTCCCAATCTTTAGGCAATGCATGCCAATAATACATCTTATCCAATTTATCTTGAGGTATATCTTTTATAAATTCTTGCAAATACTCAGATGGTGGTGCATCAGAAATTTTAATATTATCTCTCCATTCAATAAAAGCAAAATTTGCAATTTGATTGGTTATTCTCGTTCCTGTTAGACCAAAACTTTTCAAATAGTTCTTTGGAAATAAATGGTGTTTTTCAACTTTACTCTTTCTGGCTTTTGTTGTAGGATCAAGGGCATCCCAAATTCTAATATCCGAAAATAAGGCTCTTGCATCTAATAGATGTAAGGCTGCAATATAACAGTTATTGTGTGGCGATGTAGATGAGGATGTTTCCATTCTTGCCGGTAGAGTCATCTCCCAAAAATCGGTAGTTAATTCAGACTTAATTGTGTTTTTAATCCAGTTTAAAAAATCCTCAGCTTTTGTAAAGCCTCTAAAATCTGCAAGATCTCTTTCCATGGAAGATTCAGGAGAACTACTAACATACCTAGAAGTAATTATAGCCATAAAGAACCATTGTGCTATAGCACTTTGTAACTCTTTGTGGGGTACTTTGAAATCCTCTTTTCCAATAATATACAAGATGTATGTGTATATTAAGGTACCTTTAGAATTAATCATAGAAGAACTTCTAAAGCCTCCTTTTTGTATAATACTCAAGAAATCGTGCCAATTTTGTAGGTCTAAAGTTTTGTTTTGAGCAGTCTGTAAGATTTCAAATTGCTTTTCTCTTTGCTCACTACTTAGCTTGCCTGTTTCTAAATCTTTACCTCTTAGTAAGGCATAGGCATATTGTAAACGAGCTCTTCTAAACCCAATACCTACTGATACTCTTAATAATTGAGCAGGGTCGGGATCAATAAAATAATTATAAGGACCAGGTTTTCCTTTTTCTGGCAGACGTGCCGCTTTACAAAAAGCTTCTAGCTCTTTTCTGCCATCTTCCCAGAAAACAGACATTAATGTGAGTATAAAATCTGCTTGATTAAGCGTTTTTCCTTTAGAGTTTATTCTAACAAAAACCTCTGCTACTTGCTCTTCATCTATACCAGCAGAAAGCTGAAGAACCGTAAAAGGAAAAGCCCCAATACCAAACAACTTTTGAAAAGACATTTCACAAGTTTTTTGTTCTTTCGCTGTTAGCTCTTTGCCATCTGCTGCTCTAATTTCTTTTAACTTATTTAGATAATCCCCCACAATGGCATATTGACTGGCGCCAGTTTGAAAACAAGTACTTATGTTATGAATCCATTCAGGACTTCTTCTAATACCTGCATCAGCTACTTCAAACTTACCTTCTAAGGGTTTGAAAGCTATTTCTATTTTTTCAGATTCATAATTTTCTCTAACAACAGAAATTCCTTTCAGCACTGCAAACAATGAAGTAAGACGTTGCTGCCCATCTACAATTAATAAATTAGGAACTTTTTGATGGTTATGCGAGCCTATTTGTTTTACTCCTTTTTCGGCATCTGTTTCCCAAAACAATAAATACCCTACCGGATACCCCTGATACATAGAATCAAACAAATCTCTAACCTTAGAGTTTTTCCACACAAATGGTCTTTGGATATCTGGTAATCCAATTTCTCCCATTTCTACATCATCCATTAATTTGGATAATGAATAACTAACTTCTTTAAATAGTGGTTTGCTCATAATCTTGTTGTTTTATTCTACCAACTCTCCTTTAAACGCCTTTTGTAAAAGACTGTTAAATAAATCTTCTGCTTGCACTAAACTAGCTTGTGCTTGTGCTTTTTGTATTTCTATAGCTTTTACTCTGTCAGCAAATTGGTTTTGAAGGCTAAAAGGTGGTAGGAAAATCTCTAATTTTTTTATTTTACCTGTATATAACCCAGCCTGAGCAGAACTGTTTCCACTCCGTTTAATTACTTCTTGTAAATAATTGGAGTTAAGCACGCTGTATAGAAAAAAACTGTTTATTATTTCTTTTTTAGGTTTTAATAAAGCTACACTTCTTGCTAAACTAAAATCTTCCATTTCAGGAGTAATACACATTCTACCAATGGTTGCACCTACACAAACTAAAAGTAAATCTCCTTCCTCTGCTCCACATCTTTTATATATTCTTTGATGGTCTTCATCACTTATATATGATACATCCTTTAAATCAATATAACTATCTCTAATATTACGAGCCATTAAATACAACTTCCCTGTATTTAATCTCTTTACTGTTCCGTGTTCCCCATCAGTGATTTTTGAACAAATTTCATTTAAAGAAACAATATTAAAATTATGTGAATTATCTTTTACATTACCAAACATATCCATAAACAAAGACTGGGTTAGCTCATCATACTTTTCAATGAGTGCTTTTGATTTTTGCTTGTAGGCATCTGCTGCATCTAAAATAGCTGCTATCTTTTTTTGCTGATCTAGAGGGGGGAGGGGGATTTTAAAATTGGAAAGTGATGTTTTGTTCAATATCCCTTGAGCTGAACCTGTGGCAGCTCTATTTAGCTTAATATAACTACCTTTCAAAGAGTAATACAAATACTTCATATCTGTTTTGTCTTTTGGTCTCAATGCTGCTACACTCCGTGTAATACTTGCATTAATTCCAAGGTTTACCTTGCCACTGGTAGCTCCAACAACACAAATAATTACATCACCAAGTTGGCTGAATGAAATAGGAGCTGTTGTATATGTTTTTGGTTTAGGATAAAGTTTTCCAAAATCACCTACTTTAATAAGTAATTGACCTTCTCCGGACTCATTATAAGTTGATGAATGAGGAGCTTGTCCCATTATAAAGTCAGAGACTTCGTTTAGACCTAGTAAATTACTCATCCCAACATCTCTTTTAAAGCAGCCAAAGCTTGATTTCTTTCTTGGTCAAGTTTTTCAATATCCTTTATAATCTCAGAGGGAGCAGCATACTCTATCTCTTCATAGACAATCTCCTTATATCTGTTTATAGACAAATCCCAATCATTGTCTTTAATTTCATCAAAGGGCACTAGGAAACTTTTATCTGTTCTGGCTCTGGTAGCTTCTTCTTTTAAGTTGTGGTATCTGTTTAAGAGATCAGGAATGTCATTGTCTTTAATTTCATTACGCTTGTCATCTAAACTATAGCCATCTGCAGTCATATCATAAAACCATACATTATCTGTACCACCGGTGCCTGTTTTGGTAAAGAAAAGCACCGCAGTACTTACCCCAGCATAGGGTTTAAACACCCCACTAGGCATAGAAATTACTGCATCTAGTTTGTGGTTTTCAATCAATTCTTGACGTATTTGCTTGTGGGCATTAGAGCTTCCAAACAATACACCGTCTGGTACAATTACCGCACATCTACCACCAGTTTTAAGCATGCGCAACATCAATCCTAAAAAGAGAAGTTCTGTCTTCTTAGATTTTACCAACTTTAGAATAGAATTCTCTACGGCATCATAATCCAAACTTCCTTTAAATGGAGGATTGGCTAGGATTAAAGAGTACTTGCTTCTAATGTCTCCAGCACTTTCACTAAGGGCATCATTCTTTATTAAATTAGGATTTTCAATACCATGCAGTTGCAAGTTCATGGCACCAATACGGATCATGGTGTCATCAATCTCTACTCCATTAAACATTTCATTATTAAAGTGGTCTCTAAAAGACTTGTCTAAAAACCAATCTTCATGGTTGTCTCTAAAATATTCACCAGCAGCTACTAAAAATCCGGCTGTCCCTGAAGCAGGGTCACAAATAACATCATCCTTTTTAGGCTGAGTCATATCTACCATCATCTTAATAATATGTCTAGGAGTTCTAAACTGTCCGTTGGTTCCTGCAGAGGCAATCTTAGAAAGCATGTATTCGTACAAGTCTCCTTTAGTATCTCTGTCCTTCATGTCAATCTTATCAATCAACTGCACCACTTGATCTAATAATCTAGGCGTAGAAATAATAAAAGTGGCTTTGCTCATAAAGTCAGCAAATACCCCCGCAGCATCACCTACTTGTTTCATATGATCAAAAACCGTCATTTCACCAACCATAGGTTTGGTAAAAACCTCAAACATAGATTCAGGGTCTTTATTCTTAAAAGAGCTCCATCTTAATTCCTTTTGGGCTGGGGTAAATATTTCATTTTGGATAGGAATGCCAACCGTATTGGCTTTTTTCTCTTCTAAGAGTTGGCGTTCATCCAACCTTCTTATAAAAAGCAAATAGGTAAACTGTTCTATAACAGATAAAGGATTAGAAATTCCGCCTGTCCAAAAAGCTTCCCATATCTTATCTACTTGTGATTTTAATTCTCCTGTGATCATATTTAAATTTATTCTTTTAAGTTCTCAAACTTTTGTTTCATCGTTTGATTCCCAAAAGTAAGTTTTTTTATGGTTAAATTCTCTGTTTTATCATTCGCCAAACGCAAATTATTTACGGAAGAATTAAGAGCAGCTTTAACTTTTTCTAAGTGCTTTATGGTAGTATCAATTTCTGTAATAGCGGTTTTAAATTGACGACTTGCCAAATCGTAATTACGAGCAAAACCAACTTTAAAATCCTCTATTTTAGCTTCAAAATTGGTAATGTCCAAGTTTTGATTGCGAACCATATTTAACTCTGATTTGTATTCTAAAGATTTTAAACCTGCATTTCTTAGAAGCGTTATTATAGGGATGAAAAACTGAGGACGGATAACGTACATTTTATCGTATTTATGCGATACATCTACAATACCCGTATTGTAAAATTCATTATCCGACTCTAATGTGGATACTAAAATTGCATACTCACAACCCTTAGCTATTCTATCTTTGTCTAATTTTGCCAAGAAATCTTCATTTTTCTTTTTTGAAGCCGTTTCGTCATTTTCTGTTTTCATTTCAAACATAATAGACATTACTTCATTGCCCTCAGTATCTGTTTCCTTATAAATATAATCGCCTTTAGTACCTCCAGACGCATCATTATCTTTTTCGAAATATGCAGTCTGAAAACCTGTAGCTCTAAGTTTATTAAATTCAATTTCGCAGTGTTGCTCTAAGCTCTCGCCCAATAATTTGGTAGATTGCTTTTGCTTGAAATCCTGGAGCCTTGCAATTTCTCCATCTTTTAATTTGAGATCTTTGTCTTTAAACTCTATGTCTTTTTGATGTTCTGCTTGAAGGGATTTTTCTTTAAGCTCCATCTGGTAATCTTTAGTCTTTAGATCATTCTTGAGTTGATCCTTTTCTTTCTCAAGTGTTTTAACAGCTTCAGTAACTTCTAATTTTTTTTCTGTGTCAGACATAGAAATTTTTGACTCCAGCTCTTTAATCTTTGAATCTTTTTCTGATCCTTTGGCTTGAAACTCATTTTTCAATTCAGCTTCTTGCAATTTAAGTGCAGACAATTGTTCATTTTTAGCTGTTTCTAAACGACTATTTAATTCATTTTGAAATTGCTGGTCACGAACTTGTTTAACGATATCTGTATATACAGAATCATCTACTTTAAAAACTTCTTTACAACTTGGGCACTTTACAGTATTGTCTTTCATAGCATCATATTTTGATTACCCTGCAAATATATATTAGATTTGTGCGGTGTAATTGCACAGTTATGAGTTTATCCTAAATTCATTTATGTAAGTTTTTGTTCCGTCTTGACTTGGCTGAGTAGTAACCGAGATATTATCACCATCTTTTAATTGATATCTCAACACCATTGTAGGAAGTATACTAATTCCTTCATTACTATTATCAGGTTGAAATGTACCATAACCATTTTCAGCAATACGAATTACCTGTCCTGAAATCCAATTACCCGGAGCTATTGAGGAATTTTCTTTTGGTTCCCATTTAGATTCATTTATTGATTTATCAGCATTATCATCAATAAATGTTTTTAGATATTCTAATATTTCTAGCATTGAAAAACAAAGTGACTGGTACAAAAAAGTATTTGACGAATTACTCAAATAAGAATCAGCTCTTAGTTTAGTTCCTTCGTTATGTGAAGCATCTTGCGTTAAACTTATTAAATGTCTGATAGATTCTGATATTACAGGATGAATTAATTCTTCATTATAATTATAACTATTGTGTGTCCCAGATAAAAAAATACTAGCGCCATTAATTGCACCCGGGTTATTATGTATTTCATCGGGGATTAAACCTATTGCATTGAGTTTTTTAAATATCGACTCTAATACTTTTCTTAAGGGTGACAAAGAATCTTGTTGATTACTGATCTTTTCCGGATCTTCAATATCTTTTACTATTTGAAGTACTCTTTGAAATTCTTTAGCACCTATGTAATTATCTTTACATATTTCGAAAGCATTATAATACTTGTGCTTAAGCTTAGTAAGCTCTCTATTTTCACAAGCGTCTTTTAGCATCGCAAATAGAGTATCTTCATCTCTATCTAAACCCTTTTCAAAAACATTTGGAAATGCATTATTAAATTCTGGAGATTCATATGTCTTAACTTGACCAGTTAAAACAAAATATCTAAGTGTTTTGTCTAAATCTCTAATTCTATCTTTAGCTATATGAACCCATTTTGTATCTTCTGTACCTGGTTCATCTGTTTCATTTTCAAAAAATTTTGCATCCAATAATACAGCATCATATTTTGAAAGATTAGATTCGAGCTCATTGCAGCCTCCATTCATCGATTTAAATGGCCACAATTTTAAATTAAAATCTGCAGCAGTTTTATGAACAGCTGAAAGAGACTCATGTTGGTCATCTATCCATAGAATATTATATCTTTTAGTCATTTATTAAAGGAATTAGTGAAAAATTAAATTCAAATATTACTGGGAACATAGCCTCTTTTTCTAACAATAATTCCCAGTCTGGCTCTCCGAAATATGTAGCAATTCTATTTATATCATATCCACCTATACCGGAGCCTATAGTTGTAGAAAATTTTGTAATAAATTTATCTTTATTAAAATTGTTTGGAAAAGGTTTCCCGTTATTTCTAATCTTAAATTCAAGACTTTCATCTGTTGATTTTAATTCAAAACTAAAGTGATTTGAACTCTTTTTGGAAGTAAATGCATATTTATCAGCATTAGATAAAATATTATCTACCAAAACTTTAAATAAAGTAAGATTCGCCATAATAGCTTTTCCGGTTTTCTCATCTTTATTTAATCTTTGATACTGTGGTCTATATTTTTCTCTCTGACTTTTATATTTAAATAATACATTATCAATATCCTCTAAAGAAACCGGTTCTAGAATATAATCTGACAAGTCTAAACCATTTTCACCTTTTTCAAGAATTGTTGAAATATGATTAACATCTTCCTTAATTTTTATTAAGTCAGCTAATAAATCCGTTTCATATTGCATTTTATATACTTGTTTGACTTCTTGAAATGCATCAGAATTATTAGACTCAAAAAAACGAATTAGACTCTTTGCATTTGATAATATATTTTGCCGAGGAGCTCCCAATGTATGTTTCAATGATGCAAAGTCATCAAAATAATTTTTTTCAAATAACTGTTGCCAATTATTGAACAGAGAGCTTATATCTTTTTCTTTACCTAACACCTCATTCATTCCAGAAATCTTAGCAAGCTGTTCTTTAATTGATGGACACTTTATTTTAATTTTAAGTAAATCATCTTTTTTGATAAATGGAATAGTTGCTCCTTGACTAAAACTTTCTAACTGTTTTTGAACATACTCAGCATTTAGTTCATAAACTAAATAGTTAAGATCAACTTTACTCTCATTGACATGAAATGGCAAAATATCAGAAGAGCTATAAATAGGCTCTTTATCAAAATGGAAATATGTTGGCTTAAATTTTTTAAATCTGCTTGCCAACAATAAACATGAGGTATCAATTTTAAATACGCTAGACTTATTTAAATTCCTTTCTTCTATATCCTCGAAATTCAATTTATAATGAAAATTATCGCTTTTTAGATCTCGAATCCGAATAAATTTTCCGGTGTCAGGTAAATCTTTTCTGACTCGTTTAAAAGGAGTTAATATTTCACTCAATTCAACACCATCAAAATCTTCTTGAAAATATCTATTTATATTAAGATTGAAATCATTTTCAATCACATCTTGATTTGTTACAACTCGAAGGGAATCATCTTTTTGGGCAATATTTACACAATTCAGAAGTTTCTCACTATCAATTATTTTATGCTTTGAAGTTGTTTTAGAAACAAATTTATCTACATCTATAAGTTTTATTTTTCCAGATAGTGATTTAGACTTATTTATAACAAGAACAATAAAAGGAATCCCTGTATGTGACAGAAGACCTGAAGGAAAAGACAAAATACTTTCTATCAAATCATCTTGGACTAATGTTTTTCTTAGTTGTTTTGATGAACTTTTAAAAAGTACTCCATGAGATAAAACAGCAATTAACTTTCCAGAATTAGACAAAGAATCCAAACCTTTTTCCAGAAGAAACTCCTCTGAATTTATAGACTTATTAGGTTTTACCTTACCAGATGAAGATAAATAAATAGGTAGAGATTTTATCTTTAAATTAAATGGAGGATTTGAAACAATTACATCATATTTATTTTGATCTTGCCAACCTAAAATAGAATCTGAATGCGTATAATGTGCAGGAGAGTTGTTAACCCATAATCTAAGTTGACCTACAGCCCAAGTTTTTTCATTGAGCTCCTGGGCATGAATATAGTCTGCATCTTTATAATGTTTAATTAATGATGCAACACCTGCAAATGGATTATAAACATTTAATCCTTTTACTTCACCAGTAATAGACTTTACCACCTCACTAATTTGATTAGGCAACATAAATTCTCCTCCTCTTTTTCCTTCATAAAGTGAAATCTCCTCTAATGCTTCATCAAAAATTTCGGCTATATTTTCTTTTAGTTGACTAACATCAACAGAGTTTAAAATTTCAATAATTCCATGGGTTTGCTTTTCATCAAGACTTCCGTATACAGGAAGAAAAACTTTATATATTTTCCTGAGATCTGAAATCTCCTGGAGAGGATCTCGATCCCAGTTGCTCATCAACTTTACTAAAGAAGTCCTTGGATGGCCATCTTTATTAAGCTTTTCTGAAATGATATTTTCAGAACGTAAATAAATAAAAAGAAGAAATATATAATAATCTTGTACTGGTACTCTACCTCTAAATAGATCGAAAATCTTCCAAATTTTATCTTTTAAATCAGTCATAATTCTACTGTATATGAGTTCAACCTTACAAATTAATAATTAATGTGTGCAACATAAGAGCACAAATTTAATCCTTGTAAAATTCATGCATTTTATTTACTTGGTTTCTTAATTTTATTTTTAACTCCTCAGGCTCCAACACTTCAACATCTTGACCATAGGATAAGATTTGCTGAATTAGCTCCTTATTTATAATTGTATCGAAAAATACCTGATTTTCTTTGCCTTTTTCAGCAGGCGTGTCCGCATCAGGATGAAAAGGTTTGGTCTTAAAATATTCTTCCCTTCCATTGTGAAAACGCAATACAACATTAACAATCTCAGAATCTGGTGGCCTTACTATCCCTACCATAGTTCTAAAAAAGCTATCCCAGTTATTATCCGAGGCTAAATATTCTGTGTCTTCAAGAATTTTAAACTCAACAAGTCTTTCATCTAAAGGAATACTCCATTTACTATTTTGTTTTGTATTATTTACACCAAACACAAACCACCTCCTATTATATTGCTTTAAAACTTGAGGATGAAATTCAAAAATTTCATTTTCAGACTTGTTAAATCCTCTGAAGGTTATCTCTAAAACTTGCTTCTTCTTTATAGCCAAGTATAAGGGTTTAAGAAATTTTATCCCTTTGTATTCGTCATTTTGATCGTAGTATAAAATTTTATGAGTGTCTGACTGGTCATCCTCTTCATCCTGAAATTTAATTAATGCCTCTGACAACCGATCATACTTTGGATCATTTTCAAAACGTTCTAATAATTGCTGGGAAGCCTCAATTAAATATTGTTCATAATCAAGTAAGGGCTTAGATGCGATTGAAAAGTTTGGATCTGTATACCTATAGACTCTTGTCATATCAGAAAGAGGCGCATCAAACCCATTTGAATCCTTAAATAATTTTATATCCTCTCTTAAGGTCCTGACAGAAATACCCTCTCCAGGATAAGAATCAGCAATTTTTTCATTTGTATACTCTAATAATTGATCAAAATTAAAAGCTTTCTCACGAAAACAATAATCAAGTATATTATACCTTAAATGAGCGTGTTTACTATTTGCCAATTTATATTTTTTTAAAATGAAACATTATTTTAAACCTAATGCTATATCGATAAATATAAATATTCTATGCAAATAGTTTGCACAAATGGATTACTATAATTGAAATTAATTTCAAAGGCATTAAATTTTATATACATATGATCGATTCATTTCAATCCATTTTTTAAATTCAATCGTACAATTAGATGGAAAATGTTGAAACATTTTTTTACCAGACTGAATCTTGGTATAATCAAAAGACACTTTAGCCATTGAAGAAACTATGTTATCCTTTGAAATAAAAAGATCACTTCCGGAGGAATTGTTCATTAAACCATACAAGTTTGTAATATTTGTAATAAAGTCGATAAGGTTATTAAACTCAACACGAAATAAAATGTACTCTTTAAAAAAGACTAATTCAGGACTAAAGATTTACTCCATTAACTCAACAACCTTTACAGCACCCGTAGGGATTAGTGAATTCTCTGCCAACATTCTTTTTCGAGTCAACAACATGTCTAGTTTTGCATCAAATGTTTGGTATGAGCTACTCAAGGACATCGGATGATAAATGCTTACATCCTTGAGCTGACCGATACGGTAGGCCCGGTCTGAGGCTTGATTTTCTTTAGCTGGATTCCAATGACGGGTGTAATGAATTACATTATTTGCACCCGTTATGTTTAAACCAAATCCAGCGGCTACTGGAGATAAAATCAAAATGTTAAATCCATCTGACTTATTAAATTCATCTACTATCTTTTGACGAGAGTCCTTTTTAAATGAAGACCGTATGGCTGTTTCACCATTTATAACCTTTGCTGAAATATCAAATTCATCTATAAATACTTTTTTAAGCAGTCGCTGTGTTAGTTTTACATCTGAAAAAACCAAGACTTTTTCATTTTTAGATTTAACAGCATGAGTGATTTCAACTGTTTTGCGAAGTTTTGCAGACTGTTCAATCAAGGTTGTAGAATCTGTACTTTCTATAGGAGCCCATAGCTTATCAGCAACAAGTGGGTGGTCACAAATTCGCTTCCAAGAATCTATGGCTTTTAAAATTGCCGTATTGCCAGCTTCAGACCCGGACGCTATTTTTAAATCGTATTCTCTTTTTACATCTTGATAGTATACATCCTGAAGTTCGGAAAACTCATACGCACATTCATGAAAACTTGCTCCATCCCATCCGTTAGGAATTAAATACTTGTTGGGTAAATCTTTTGCAACCTCAGACTTTAACCTTCTGAGCATACGAAAGCCTATCTTGGCTCTCAACTCAGCTGATTTAGCCATTGCTAACTCCGGATCTGCGTCAAATTGAACACTGTAATTTCTAATAAATTCTCTTCGACCACCTAGAAATCCTGGTTCAACAAAATCAAGTATGTTCCAGATGTCTAATAATTTATTTTCAATAGGCGTACCAGTAAGCGCAATATTAAATTCTGATTTTAAACTCTTAGCAACATTAGAGACGTATGTATTGGGGTTTTTAATCTTCTGTGCCTCATCTAATGCTATAACACCCCAATTAACCTGTGCAAATTCAACTCCATTGGAAACTAATGATTCATAATTTGTGATGACAATCTCGTTTCGAGAAGCCCTCAATAAAATCTCTGTATTTCTATTTGCACCGTGAAACTGAATGACATTACATTCACTTTTAAAAAACTTACTGTATTCATTTTCCCAATTTTCTATTAAGGATACAGGTGCAACTATTAAATATGGAAAATTGGTTTCAACATTTTCCTGAAAGGATTTATGCCAGTGAATAAAACTTAGTATTTGTATAGTTTTACCCAATCCCATGTCATCAGCCAGTAATGCACCACGGCCATTTTTATCTTTAAATATAGATTGCATCCATGCAACACCAATTTTTTGGTGATCAAACAGCGTGATACCTTCTTTTATATTGGGGGGCTTAACAAACTCGAAAACACCATTTTGAATATCTAAATCTATACTGTTTTCCGTTAAATCTTCATCTTCTTTAACAATAGGAATCACTCTACCGTTCACATAAATAGGAGTACTTTCAGAAAATTGTTTTACACAAAGAGAATAGAGCTCTTTGGCGTGCTCAACGGATATAAAATAGCCTTTGTAATTGACGAAGTTTTTGCCTGTGGACTCGGATAACTTAATTAATGCAGAAAAATTCTCTAATTCTGTTTCGTCTTCTATATTAAGGCGAACCATTTCACCAGAAGCCAGTTTTACTTCCAATGCAGGAATCCAATTATTATTGAAGTTTTTCGCAACTAGGTCTATTTTAGGAGTAAATACGCCAATTTCTTCAACTCTCTCAGAGAAGTTCCCTAAATCAACTTTTTCAGGATCAAAACCAAGTGTAGGATCTTTATGGAATTCCTCAATGAACTCCTCTTTTGTCCATGGTTCAATGCGTTTGACTTTGACTTTTGTGAATTCTTCAACCAAACCATCTGACACGATCATCTTCTTAGACCCCTGCTCAGATTCAACTGTGAAATTTGTTCGTAATGGAGCATTAAGCCTTCCATTCCGTTTATCAAATTTTGAAATGAGTTCTGAATTGTGTTTACCGTTAATTTTTGGAGCGATGGAAATGGAGCCGTCAGGTTTAAATTCTGGTAAAATCTCCAATTGATCAATAACTTCAAATTCTAATTCGTTCAAGAACTCACTTAAAGAAATATTTTCGAGATTTTTTAATTGGTTAATGCAATCATATGCATTTAGCTTTTTATTACTACTATTGGAGTGTTTGATTATTACTTCAGTAGCATATTTATTGTCCGCGTCTAATAAAAATTTGATCCCTTTTATGTTTATAAATGGAAAAGCAACTGAATTAAAACTATACACTTCACCATTTGGCAGAATAAATATTGGTTCAAAGTTAAAGGTATCTGTGTTTAAAACTCCTGAAGTTGAAATGGAGAGCTGGCAATCTAAAAACTTTGGGAATGCTAATAAATCTCGCTCTTCTTGACTTAGATTGTAAACAGTATCGACACTCAATTCTAACTCATCCCCAATGAATTGAGCAAAGCCATTGTCTACAAGTTCTTCCACTATAAAAACAGAAGCCTTTTTAAAGGCATGAACGTCAATTCTAATTTTTTCCATAAGTATTCATCCATAATTTCAACTTACTGTGCCATTGACCGTGGTGGGGAAATCGTCCAAAATCTCTCAGTATAGTATGCCCATACATTAAGTTGTCAGACTCAGCAGAAAAGCCCTTAAGATGAGGGGTGTAATAAGTAACAGGAAAAGATTTAGAATAGCATGAATTAGATAAAGAGTCAATGATTTCCTGAATATCATCTCGATTTTTATATACCTGAAGAGGTCCGGCAGCATAGCCACCAAACTCTACAAATAGTCTAGAATTAATTTCAAATATTAATACCGCACCCTTTTTACCAGAATAGATTCTGTTTAAATACGGATTGACTTTTATGTTGTCGTCTAATTCAGCGTATAAACCATTGTCTAAAATAATTTTCACATTACTCATCAACTTAGAGTATTTTTTCCAAAAACTTCTGCGATATTCATCCTCAATTAATCCCCAGAAGCGATCTAAGAACAAATCAGTCATCCAACCTTCAAGAATTTGCTTAGCTGATTGAATGGTTGCTATTTCATTGTTTGACAAACCAGAAGATAAACGCCAATTTTGATGATCTACATCACCAATTTTATCAAGCGCATACTTTCGAATGTCCTGATTAAACATCTTTTGTTTGTCAATTCTTGATATAATTCTTGATATAATTAAAATCTCTATTGGTTTGGAAATATAACCATCGTTAGAAAGGTTACAAATGTTTTGAATCCTAGTAAGATCGTTGTTATCCCTGGTGAGACTGGTTATGAGAACTGTAGCGATTTGTTTAACAACTACTTCAAAAAACTGCGATTTGATTGCTGTTTGTCGCAATCCTATCTCATTCAAATAAGTAAGTAGGTCTTCATCTTTGTTAGTATACCTATCAACCAATAATTCTATTCCATTCTGATCAAAAACATACTTAGATATTTTAAATTGGTTAGATTCTTGATTGTAACTATTTGACACCAGAAAACTTTTACATAACTTTATTAGTCTTTTTTGAGTAAACTCCTGTTTCCAGAACATCATTACGGCTAAAAGTAAATGATACGCAACACTTTTAGATGGGTATTGAGTTAAAATTGAAATGAATTTGGAAAAATCTTTTTTCGACTGGATTAAAACATAAAGTTTAGGGTACAACAAAAGACAACATAATGCTCGTGCCTTTCTCTTTGAGTCGAAATATTCAAAATCAGACTTCTTGAAGTGATCTAAAGCAAGGTTGATTTGATCAATAGCTGGTTTTGATGGAACCAACTTTTCATTGATCAATTTTATTGATCTAAGGCTCTTTTTTTTAACGCGAAGTGTCTCTTCTTTTAGCTGAAATGATATGTTAATAGGCCGAATCAATTATTTAATATTTTTCAAAAACTGTTCTGCGTCTAATAAAGGTTTAAATGTAACACGACGGGATTTTTTCTTATCCTCACGTCCAGAATCTGGATTTATAATAAGTTTAGAAGAGCTAAAGCCTACTGCTACCGATTTGTTTTGAAACCAATTCTTTTTTGATGTGTCAACCTGCTTATTTGCAGCTCTTGAGGTAAGTAGATATTGAACAACGCTCAAACTTCTGTTCTGAGATAATTCTAAATTACAAATATAAGGGTCTGTGCATGGGAATTCTGATGTGCTTTTGTAAAAAGAGGAGGTGTGCCCTTCTACTCTAATCTCTTTTAAAAACTCTTTAAATTCATCTCGAGTTAAAACCTCAATATATGAGGGGTAAAATTCGTTGAGTAATTTTTTAAAGTCTCTTTTTAACTCTGATTCGTATGGATTAAAAAGTACCGTAGGAGAATCAAACACGATTGTTCCATCTGTTTCTATTTGCCCCTCCCATTCACCTGAGTCAAACTTATCTTTAAACTTACCATTTAATGCCTCATACAACTCTGTTTGCTTGTCAAAAAACTTATTTGAAGACTCTACCTTCTCTGTAAAAGATGTTATTACTGCTAGAAGTAACAATACAAAAACAAACAATAGGGCTGACATTACATCACCTACAGACAAACCAAATTCTTCCTGAAACTGATCCTCCATCGGTTAATTCTTTTTGTTGTTAATTTTTTCAAACAAATCTCCAATTTCTTCTATGGTATCGTTTAATGACGTATAAGCTCCTGAAAGACTATTGGCAGCACCCTCAAGCTCATTGGCAAAATCTCCTAAATATTGATTTATGGATGCACTCGCGCCTGTCTGATATGTATTTATGCCTTTGTTTATCTCTTCAAATAATGAAGATGTTTGCGTTTTAAGCTGTTCAAAAGAATTTAAATGAGTATCTAAATACGACTTTGTCTCTTCAAAATTTCTAAAGGCAATATCTTTAAATTCCAATTGGGCTTCAGACAATGAAGAGCTTGAACTCTCAAGAAGCTCTGACACTTTTACTGTCTGCTCCATAACGTTGTTCGTTCGACTAAAAATTGTTTCTAAATCTTTTGCTGCACTCTTAATTCCTGAAGAAGCCGATAGTAATTCACGAATGTGACTGCTTATAGATTCTTGAGTCTCTGCAGTCCCTTCCATGATCGAAGTAAACCGACCTAGAAGCAAATCTAACTCGCCAGACACCTTTCCTTGTTTATCTACAATTGAGCTTACTGCATTTGTTATTTCTATAGTGGCATCAGTTGATGCTTTTGTAATCTCACTAACAACATTTTGAGATGAATTTATCACGTTTGTTTGAGCTTCTAAACTATCATTCGCTGCTTTTTCATAGGAGTCCATCATTCGTTTGATAATTTCATCACCAGCACCTTCAAAGCCCGAAAGCATTTCCTTAAAATTCCCACTTGTATTTTCTAACATATCAGGAATTGAACTTAAACTGTTTGCGGTTTGAAGCATTATCCCATTGAGTTCTTTAACTTGATCGGTTGCGCCTTCTGAAATTTGATTTTGAAAACTAGCAACCATCTCGTTTAGAGAATCCTTAAGCTCGCCAATGAACTTAGATGTATCGTCTGCATTTTTGTTTTTAATTGTTTCAAGGTGGTCGACCATTTTTTCAAACAATGGCTGCATTTTACCGTCAAATAAATTTGAGAATGAAGTTCCTAATTTATCTTGTATTGCTTGTATTGTATCTGTTGACAACATTAGACCATCTGCTAATTCAGATGAAAAAGCTTCTAATTGGGCCACCGTTTTTTCTCCGCTGTTGCTCACTTTCCACAAAAGACTTCCAGGTGTAATATTGTTGCCATCTACTTCTTTTCCGAAGGTTTCGATCAATGCTATTTTTAAACGATCAAGTTCAACAAACTCTTTCTCATCATCTGAGATGAAATGTTTGTTGTCAAGATTATTCCACATTTTTTTACACCTTTTATAAGTTGTACCAAATTGATATCGTAACACTAAGCCTAAAATTAATGATGAAGCCATCCCAAAAACAGAAGTCATAAAAGCAGTTGTCATACCTGCTAACAGGTCTGTTGCTCCTTTCATTAAGGCTTCTGAGTCACCAGTAACCTCAAGAGAACCTAATCCTGCAGTTAGACCAATAAATGTTCCCAGTATCCCTATACCTATGAGCATATTTGGTATGGAACGTATGACATTGTAAGTCGGTCTTAGGTTTACAAGAGAAAAAATTTCATTTGCATGAACATGAGTCTTCCCCGTTTCCCCAATGAATGTGGCTTTGTATTTATCATAATAATCTTTTAACTGAGGAATCGTGAAATCTTGTTTTTCTATAATTTTATTCCACTTAATAGTTTCATAAATCACATAAACCATAGCAATAAATGCAATTAATAAAATAACAATAACAAACGCACTTGTAATAGTGTCAGCGTCAACTATGGAAAAAATGCTTTTTAAAAACTCTATGAACATCTAAAATCTAGTTAAATTGATAAGTGTAAAAAACTGAATCTCTCGAAAGTAGGAATTTCTAGAGCGAATTTAAGATTAATTATGTAAACCATTAAACACGAGTAAAATTAGAAATATTGCGGTGTCATATCAGTGTTCCCTATTGTACTTTTAATCGTATTTCATTTATAATCAAATAGCTACAAATTGGGTTCTAGAGGGGGGTACAATCAGTATAAATATTACAAAATACCCCGCTCCAAAGAGCGGGATATTATATTAGTTTAAGGTTTTACTTTAGAATAATGAGTTGTTTTGTTTTCTCATACTCTCCAGCTCTCATAGTGTA
>ENA-OSET01001366-OSET01001366.1-sediment-metagenome-genome-assembly--contig:-NODE-1366-length-25400-cov-6.651582_pt1 | contig 25400 bp, 28 predicted proteins | sample MGYA00237882_ERZ534229 | MGnify/ENA primary metagenome ERZ534229 (study PRJEB26408, sample SAMN06266212) | sediment metagenome | isolation source: Hudson Canyon methane seep mesocosm | place... | reverse complement strand
TGAAGTACCAGTGAGTGCTGACTTAATCATCCAAACAGAGGGCCAAACAATCGATGACTCAGCGAAAGAACTTATTGACGTAATAACAAAAAATGTACAGGGGTAATGTATGACATTGCGCGAAGATCTAAAAAACCCAAACTCCCATGCTCGTAGTCTTACAAAAGCACTAACGTGGCGTGTCACTGCGACTTTAACAACAGCCGTTATTGCCTATATCGTGACCGGCGAGCTGTCTATGGCTGCAATGATTGGAGGTATAGAATTCGTCGTAAAGTTTTTTATTTATTATGGTCACGAACGGGTTTGGAATTTGATTCAATAAGCTTCATTACCGATAAGGGTAGTTATCGCGCTTCAAGTGATGCTGCGTGTTTACACAATCACTCGCCGAAGCCATTGAGCAAGATCAGTCTCATCAAGCTTGGACTGAGACAGTAACACTATTTTTTGCCCCACCTCCTCAACATCCCAAACCGTATGGATTCCATTTAAATCGAGAATGAGGTCCATCACCTGAAATGCCGTTCGTTTATTCCCATCATTAAAGCAATGAGCCTGAGAAACAGCCACTGCGTAAGACGCTGCCAGTGAATAAATATCTTCTATTAGGCCATAATTGAGTCGGTTTTCCACTCTTGACAGCGCGCCCTCAAGTGACTTGTCACCAGCCATTCCTTGAAGCTCATTGGGCTCTAACACCTCATCATGAATCGCAATAATGTGATCAACCGATAGCAGTAAAAAGCTCATTTGTCTTTCAGGTAATCCAGTACTGGCTGAGTGATTGCCTTACGGGACTTAAGGCTGTGTCTTATTTCTTCAATCGATGCAGTGCGATGTTGCTCTTCGGAGATCGCCTCAGCAGGCACAAAATAACCGACGAGGGCTGAGTTTTTTAAGACTGCCACAGGCTCACCGCCTGATTTTTCTAGAACTTTATGGGGCTCTCGCATCTCGGTCATGGATGCAATATTTCGGGTCAATAGCGTCGCCATAACACACCTCTTGTTAAATATATGTCTTTTAATATACATTATAATGTATATTTTATCTACTATAAATTCTAAGGCTATAGCAGTTGATAATGGGCTTTATTGCAAGCAAGCCAGAAATTAATTATCCCGAAAAAGATCCCTGGAAAAACACTTAACATGCACATCCTCAAGAACATCGCTTCGCCGATTAGCAACTATGATATCGCTGTAACGTTTAAATTCATCAATATTTCCTATAATCCTTGAGCCAAAAAATGTATCTTCATTCAGTGAAGGCTCATAGATCACCACCTCGATTCCCTTAGCTTTTATACGCTTCATAATCCCTTGTATGGCGGATGACCTAAAGTTATCACTGCCCTCTTTCATTACCAGACGATAAAAACCGACAACTTCTGGGTTTAGCTTTAGGATTTCCTCAGCAACAAAATCTTTACGGGTAACATTAGAAGAAACAATGTCCTGAATAAGATTTTGCGGCACCTGATCATAGTTAGCTAAAAGCTGCTTAGTATCTTTTGGTAAGCAGTAACCACCATAACCAAACGATGGATTGTTGTAGCCATCACCTATTCGCTCATCCAAACACACACCGTTGATAATGCTTTTGGTATCTAAATCATGGGCTAAGGCATAAGAATCTAGTTCGTTAAAGAATGATACCCGCATCGCAAGATAGGTATTAGCGAACAACTTAACGGCCTCAGCTTCGGTTGATCGAATAAAAAGCGTTTCTATCTCATCTTTCTCAGCGCTGTGAACTAACAGGTCAGCAAAGGCTTTAGCCGCATCCAACTGACTGCCGACAATAATTCGTGAGGGGTAAAGATTGTCTTTAAGCGCCTGCCCCTCTCGAAGAAATTCAGGAGAAAAAATTACCCGATTAGTGTCGTACTTTTGCTGCAGATATTTGGTATGCCCAACAGGTATGGTGGATTTAATGACCACCAAAGCGCTTGCATTTAGGGCAAGGGCATCATCCACAACACTATCTACAGAACTGGTATCAAAACGATTGGTCTCAGGGTCATAATTAGTGGGAGTTGCAACAATGATAAAGCTGGCATCTTTGTATGCAGCTTGCTTATCAATGGTTGCCATTAGGCTTAACTCTTTTTCAGCAAGAAAGGATTCTATTTCATTATCAACCACAGTCGACTGCTTGGCATTAACCTTATCAACCCGAGAGGTATCAATATCCAATATGGTTACATCGTTGTGCTGAGCCAATAGCACAGCCAGCGATGAACCAACATAGCCCGAACCCACCACAGTAATTTTGACTGAATCTACCAAAACAAAGACTCTTAAATTAAAAATTTGTTTCAATATTACTTCTTGAATATGAAAGAAATATTTAATGTCTTTTGACGACTGGTCAGCTATAACAGTATTTATCAGGTGTCAGAAAGAGCTCTAAATCCAGCCGCTCTACTCCAATAGTTCGTTTTGTAAAAACACTAACTTTCCTACCGATTTTAGGCCCTGCATATTGTCCAAGCCTAGAGACCGCTTCAGTATTTCAAGGATCCATATAAAAGGACGTAATGGCGTGCCTAGGTAATTTCGGCTGTACTAAAAAGGAATGGCATAAAAAGGTTTTCTGATTTTCGAAGACCGTTGAATCAGATACATGTAATCGCTAATAAAGAACGTAGAACACGGTGATTTCTTCACTCTTCTTGACTGCCTTCTCAATGGTCAAAGCTCTTACGCCGTCTGTGACTAAGTTAATTGTGGCGTTGGGCTGTTCGGAGTGATTAATAAAACCACCTAAGGGTGTCCTCAACCAATCTTGATTCTCATCAATTTTAACGTGAGTCACGCCGGCATAGGTCCCGGCGGCGATATCCTCACTGGCAAAAAGGCCTAAGCCGTCAATGCCGCTATCCTTGATCGTAAGATACCGAGGCAATGGGCGATAGCTATTGCTTTCAAAGGTTTTAAACGCGATTTTAGGGTCGAGTGCCATGAATTTTTAACCGTTATACTCGTCAATTTTCCGGCATTATAAAGACAAAATGGTAATAAACATAGCTAGGGGTTATAAGCCTTGCTTTGGCCATCAATTAACCTGACGTTTTCACTCGCACACCACAAGGATACACCGCATAATACTGTATATAACAACAGCTAAGGATCTCAATATTATGACCTCTCCTAAAGGCGGACCAACGACAGATCAAGGTAAGGCAGTCGCATCTCGCAACGCCGTCACCCACGGCCTAACGGCAAAGCGATGGATTAACCCGGTCGAACATCATAACTACCAAACCTACCTAGCCGCGCTGAACCAGGACTACCAGCCCCAGACAGTCATGGAGCAAACCCTGATAGAGGCATTAGCGGTTACGAAGACAAGGCTGGAGCGATTTCATGGTGCCGAAGACAGCCTATTTCATTTAGCACAAGAACAGGCCGGCTCCCCTGACCTGGTGGCCAATTCTTTCGGTGTCGAAGATCAAGCCGTAATCGATGACCTAAGTGATCATGCCTTCGGCATTGAAAACCCGAAAAACTCACCAAGCGAAGAGCTGTTTGCGGAGCTTATAAGGCACACAGAAGAGGATATATCGGGGTGGGGGTATATAACAAACAATATGCCGCTATTAAGAGCGCATATAATCGAGGAATGTGAGAAAGAGAGCGTAGATATAGAGCAGTTAATGGGCCGATATAAAGGAAATGCAAACACACTTCCGGTGTTTACGCTCTTCGTTACCGTTGATGAACCTACTGACACGCGCCAAGACGATAAGGTAGACCAGTCAGGTTTTAAAGTTCAGAGAGAAGCTTTTATTGCCTATATTAAAGCGCTTTATAAACTAACGAAACGCAGATCTATGGTTAACACTGTAATGCTAGGTTTTGACAACCGAGCACAGCTTCTTCAAAGCGCCGCGCTACCCGACGGCCAAATCCTAGATCGCATCATGCGATACAGGACCGCGCTGGAACGACAGTTCTCGAGAACCTTAGGAGAGTTACTGCATATTATTAAGCTGAGGGAAAGCTAAGCAATATGACATAGTCTACTTACTGACACCCAGCCTCAAGGTCACACCAGGATTGACTAGCGGATCGCCGGTAAATTGAATACCAGCATCTTCCAGAGCCACCTTAATTAACATTAGTATGCTCGTGTTTGCAGAAGGAATTCCCTCCTGCAATTCATAACGACGGAGAGTCGTTATCCCCACACCGCTTTTATCAGCGAGATCAGTGCCACTCCAACCTAAAAGAGCGCGCGCAGCCTTTATTTGACTTGACGAAAGCATTAATAGAACCTATTATGGTATTAATAATACCATTTTATGAGTTTTATAGCCCAAAAATGAGCATAGCATGATTGATGATATCTTAGCCAAATTTGATGGCGCCTTTGCCAAAAATACCATAAGAGCCTATAGGTCAGACTTTATTCAATACCAGACCTGGTGCTCACTCAATAAGCTCGACTCAATGCCGGCAACTGCCGACGCCATGGCGCAGTATGTTGACTACCTTGCCACTGTCAAAAAAAGCGCCACCATCCGCAGAAGAATAAACAGCCTGGGCACGGTACTAAAGCTTTCCAAACACCATGACCCCACCAAACAGCCAGAGGTGATATTGGCTATCAAGCGAATGCATCGCAAAATTGGACGGGCACAGCAGCAAGCTACTCCACTCACCAAGCCACTACTCAACCAGCTACTTAGCAACTGCGATAACAGTCTCAGGGGCTTAAGGAATAAAGTACTTTTAAGACTCGGCTACGAAACAATGCGACGCCGGTCAGAACTCTGCGCCTTTAAGTTTGAGGACAGCTGCCAAGCACCTAATGGAAAACCAGCTATCCGCCTAAACTTCTCAAAAACGGATCAATTCGGAGCTGGAAAGATACTACCAATCAGCCAAGAACTGTTCGACTTATTAGAAAAATGGAGGAGTATGATCAGCGATGAAGGGTTTATTCTAAGGTCAATTAACAGGCATGCCCATATTGGGAGCAATCTACATCCAGCAAGTATTAGCACCATTTTAAAAGCACTACAAAAGGAATTGAACATGGACTCCGATGAAAAACCGCTTAGCGGCCATTCGTTTAGAGTGGGTGCAGCACTAGATCTATTAGAGCAAGGTGAGCCGCTTGAAAGGATAATGCTCAGAGGGGGATGGCAGACGGATTCGACTGCCATGAAGTATCTCAGGAACTGGGTGATTTAAATCAACCTATGTAATTAAGAGCCTGCTTTAACTCTGTAGGTGGTTCCGGCAAATCTGCAAATACCCTCCAAGCAATCTTTGTGCTCGGAAAAACAACCGCCCAAGCTGTAACAAAAATCGCCACAAAATAAATATATAGGCTCTTATTCGAGACAAACCACTCCTCAAGCGCTCCCTTATACGGAGCTATAACATTCGCGTAGAAATCAACGGAAGCGGTTGCACCGTGCATTATCTCTTCCTCACCACGAAATATAATCGAACCTACCCCTGAGAGGCCTGGCCGAACTTGCGTTATAAGACCCTGAGTACTCTCCGAATAAGCCCCAAATGTTTGGGTAGTTAGCGGCCTTGGGCCGATAACACTCATATCACCAAAAAAGATATTCAATAGCTGCGGCAGCTCATTTATTTTGGTTTTACGCAAAAATGTGCCTACTGGAAGCACTCTAGGATCACCCCTCATGGTAACCGTACCAGTACCAATGTTAGGGCTATTCTTCAGCATAGTCGCGAACTTAAATAACTTGAACTTTTCACCACCCTTACCGATGCGTTCCTGTAAAAAGAATACCTCACCTTCGCCAGTGAATCTCAGTGTTATGACTATAGGCACCAACAAAGGAGAAAGGAGCAGTAACGCTATTCCAGAAAATACAATATCAAAAAAACGGTCCATCTTACATCCTCTGATCTAGATATTTACCGGTCTCTTTATGGGCAAACTCTGGCAAGAGACCAAAATACAATTTAACAATATCTTCTTTGGTCCAAGTACCTTTTTCCCTGAGAGTTTCAATACCATTCATAAAGTCATCTAGCTTAGCTTCATCAAATTCAGGTTGATTCTTGATAACCCCAACCGTCTCAAACCGCTCCATATCTAAATCTTCATTATCGGTAAAAAATTCCTCGAAGTCCTTCTCACCTGTTGTATCACTTTTAAAGAAGTAGCACGGCCACCGCTTGTTAGCGATTAGTTCTTCTGCTCTATCACGAGCTTCATCCTCAGATTCACATTCGTATGGCTCGTAACCTCGCTCTCGAAGATAACGAACTGCAATCTCAGAGAACGTAATCAAATGTAATTTTTCACTCAGCTTTGGGAAGAATATATCTCTATTATTGCCAAGTAAGCCAGATAACAGACATAGTTCGCCGGACTCTTTCGGCGTCACAAAATAGCGGCGAACATCATTTGGCGCTGAGAATGGTTGTTTTTTTGCAAATCTTTGGTTGAAACCATGGAGTAGCGAGCCATCCGAAAAAGCCACATTGGCAAATCGAGCCATAGAAATCTCTTGAGTCAAACTCTCACGCATCAAGAACATTTCCATAATACGCTTACTAGCACCCATCATATTAACTGGATTAGCTGCCTTATCAGTTGATACACAAAAATATTTTTTAGCTGCCATCTTATTGGCCAGTCGCAACGTCTTAACGGTGTTGAAGACATTGACCATTATCATGCGCATAAGCGTGTATGGGTCAGACTCACTTCTCACATGCTTTAGGGCTGACAAATTAAACACGTAATCGTAAGGGCCCTCACTCGCCATTAACGCTTCGAATTCAACTGAACCACAATCGACAGCGAATGTTCTGAAATCACCACTCCCATAGCCCTCAGTACTTCTGAGATCTCGCACCAGCTCAACCATATTGTTTTCCGAAATATCTACAACGTGAAGTGATTGGGGATCACGCTTAAAAATTTCTTTAGATACAGCCTGACCTATACTCCCCGCTCCACCAATTACCAAAAATCTTGAGCTAGCCACTATTTTTAGTAGTGTTTCTTCCACCGAAGAAAAATCGTGTGAGAATAATTCTTGGTCTCTACCAATTAAATCCAAATAGTTCATAATAAATCCTTCAGTGACTCACATCAGAGAACTTAAAAACGGCTCTCATTGTGATTACAATGATCTTTAAATCGAATAACAAAGACTTTTTCTTTAGATAAAAAGATTCATAACGCACTTTGTTGCGCGCAGAATTTTTATCTCTTCCTCTGACCTGTGCCAGTCCAGTTACCCCCGGAGTCATCGAGAAAATATTTTCACGTTCTCGACGCTCAACAAGTTCAAATTCAGAAGAAAGACAGGGTCTTGGACCAATAAACGTCATACTTCCATTCAATATATTAAATAGCTGCGGTAATTCATCGAGACTCGTCAACCTCAAAAATCGCCCTAATTTTGTGACATACACTGATGCATTCTGAGCGCTAGAAGGAATTAGAGGTGCACAAGCAGACATTGTTCGAAGCTTAATTATAGTAAAACTTTGCTGATACCTTCCTAAGCGCTCTGACCTAAAGAAAATTGGCCGACCTTCACACACCGCTATAGCAATTGAACATAGTATTATCAAAAGAATAACTAACGGGAAAAGCACCACTGCAAAGATTAAATCAAATAACCGTCTCATAAGCTCCTAAAAATTCTCTACCGCCTTATCGACGAGCGGCGCTAGTCGGAAATTTTCGTATGCATAGCTTTTACCCAGACTACCTAATTTATGGCGATCTTTTGAATCTAAAGAGCAACACAGATCAAGTATGCCAGCAAAACCGTCATGATCGCCCGACGCCACGGCATAACCGCACCCTGCCTCATCGATGACTCGCGCGGTCTCGCCATTAACCATCCCAATTATTGGCTTACCAGAGCTCATGTAACTTTGAACTTTCCCGGGTAACGTATATGCGAAAATAGCCGTATCGTTTAAGGGTACAACTAAATAATCAGAGTAATAGTAAAAAAGAGGCATATACTGCATAGGATACTGACCCAAGCAAAATACTGTGTTATCTAACCCCTCAGACTGAATGCTTTTGATTAGTTCTGTTTTATACCTACCATCACCAATCACCAAAAAAACAATGTCCTTTAAACGACAGCACTTTTTCAATCCTTGTAGAACACTAGGAAAGTCTTGGGCCTCACCGACGTTGCCTGTAAAGGTAAAAATAACTTTGCTCTCCCATCTTGCCATTAGTTGTCGAACCTCGGCATCCTCAGAACTCCCAAGTTGAAGCTCATCCAAATAGTCAGCTTCAATCCATTGCGGAAAATATACCAACTTAGGCACCACAACCCCCATTTCATTGAGCTTATATTTGAACCCATTGGAGCTTAAAAAAAGAATATCCGCAGACGAATAAATAAGCACGCACAATTTTCTCAAGGAAGAAATAATCAAATTAGACCCAATTCCGCCTCCGATAACGCTATCAGGCCAAATATCGAGAACCCAAATATGCAGGGGTTTTCTCAGGAGTTTTTTACACAGAATAGCCGGAATCATAGAAAAAATAGGAGACAGCTGAACCCCAAAAATTAAATCAAATTCTCTTTTTCGTAGCTTAAATAGGCTGTAAAAACACGCGGTAATTACAAATGAAAAGTAATTTAGCGCCAGACTCAACTTATTATTATGCCGAGACGTTTGCGGGACCCTATGTACTTTTACCCCAAAGTAATCTCCATACTTATCCGGGTTCGAAGCAAAATCGGGGAAAACTTTCCCCGCAGGGTAATTAGGTATACTCGTCAAAACCTCGACAACATACCCTCTATTTTTTAATTCTAGTACAAGCTCGTTAACTCTAAAGCTCTCAGGCCAGAAATACTGACTGACTACCAAAATCTTTTTTACGGGTTTATCACCAGTCACTTAATACTTCTTCCAAACCACTCGGTTCACATAATCTGTATAACTATGAATTATCCGAACAACCTTATCACTCACATTAGGCACACTATAGTCATCAACCCTTCTCAGAAGCCGCTTCTCACCTGAGGGTTGCTGCTCGAGGATCCTCAACGCCTGCATGATTCTTTTACTGTCTAAGCCAACCATCATCACAGAAGCCTCTTCCATGCCTTCGGGACGTTCATGGGCTTCACGAATATTTAGGGCGGGGAAGTTCATTATTGATGACTCTTCGTTGATCGTCCCACTATCAGATAGGACTGCCTTAGCGTTTTTCTGCAAATGATTGTAATCATGAAACCCCAATGGCTTTAATAATTTAATATTTTTATGAAACTGTATGCCTTGATCATTGATTCGTTTTTGAGTACGCGGATGAGTAGACACTATCACTGGCAGGCAGTAATACTCGGCAATCGAATTCAGGGAATTTGCTAACTTTAGTAACTGGGCAGGTACATCAACATTTTCCTCACGATGCGCACTTACAACGAAAAACTTGCCACTTTCAATATCTAGCGACTCTAAAATTTTTGAACTATCGATTTCTTCCATATAATGAGTAAGCACTTCATACATAGGGCTACCCGTCTTCACAACTCGATCAGCTGGAATACCCTCAGCTATTAAATAGTCCCTCGCAATAGTGCTGTATGGCATATTGATATCTGCTGTATGGTCTACGATTTTCCGGTTTGTTTCCTCAGGCACACGTTGATCGAAACACCGATTACCCGCTTCCATATGAAAAATTGGAACCTTTCTTCGTTTAGCAGGAATAGCCGCTAAGCAAGAATTAGTATCGCCTAAGATAAGCATTGCCTCAGGGTTAACTGATTCAATTATTTGGTCAACCTTTATGATAACTTGGCCTATGGTTTCTGCTGCATTTTTGCCTGCTGCATCCAGAAAATAATTCGGCTTACGGATACCTAAGTCTTCGAAGAAGACTTGATTTAACTCATAGTCGTAATTCTGTCCTGTATGGACTAACGTATGTTCACAATGCTCATCTAATTTTGCAAAAACGCGGGAAAGTCTTATTATTTCTGGCCGAGTACCTACTACCGACATTACTTTTAATTTTTCCATCTCGCTACTCCTCAAAAAAGCTCTTTCGTAATTGTGTCGGGTCTCTGACGATCAAAAATTTCATTAGCCCAAAGCATAACGATCAGTTCTTCATCCCCACTATTAGTAATATCATGTGTCCATCCTGGAACTGTCTCGACGATCTCAGGATTTGAGCCATTTACCGTCAACTCATGTCTCTGGCCAGTACTGATATTTTCAAATTTAAAGACAGCCTCTCCTTTTATAACGAGAAACTTTTCATTTTTAGTATGGTGATAATGACCTCCACGCGTAATCCCCGGATGAGCGGTAAAAAATGAAAACTGACCTGAATCTTTTGTTTTAAGCATTTCACAGAATACACCACGTTCATCTGCGTAGCTTGGAATACTATAATTAAACTGATCTGGAGGTGTGTAGCTAAGGTAAGTAGAGTATAACGCTCTCGTAAGTTCGGCGCCGACACGTTCCGTAATTAGTGCGGTGCGACTAGATTTGAATGACGAAATGATATTTGCAACTTCACCTACAGTAGTATTGAATTCAACCGGCAATTTAAGGAATCCAGATGACGCTTTACCGTCCAAGAGTTCGAGGAAAGAAGCACACACATCATCAATATAGGCAAGTCTCACTGGTGCCCTAGGATCATGAACCGAAATATCTATTCCGTTTAGTGCATTATTGCAGAAGGTGGCAACGAAAGAATTGTAATTAGGCTTACACCATTTACCAAACACATTGGGAAGACGATAAATATAACTAGCTGCTCCTGTAGCAACAGAATACGACTGAACTATTTTTTCAGCAGCACACTTACTAACTCCATAGTCACTATCATCTTCTGCTTGCGTTGAAGACGTCAAAACTAGGGGTATACCCCTGTTAGAACCTGAAAGCCCCTCGACAATAAAGCGGGTTAAGTCAACATTTCCTGACTGAAATTCAGCTGGATTTGTTGGACGGTTTGTACCAGCAAGGTGAAACACAAAATCTGCCAGAGACAAGTAAGAAAGTATATCTTGTTGGTCAGTTTCACGATGGATCTCAAAGACATCATGTTGCTGTTCTCGGAGAAAAACGCACAAATTTTTACCAATAAAACCTTGAGAGCCTGTAACAACGATTTTCACCTAAACCCCCTCCGGGACATCGGTCCCACCCAACGAAATGGCTCCTATAAACTCCAGTTTGTGGAGCAATTTAATCATTCCATCGACATCTAGTCGTTCGGTATTATGCGAATTGTAATCCTCGATCAAGGAGAGATCTTTATCGCCCTCTTCATGAAATTTAGAGTAATTTAGATCTCTTTCATCAGAAGGAATTCGGTAATATCCAGTTTGATCCTGCGCTACAAACATCTCTTCCCTCGAGCAAAGTGCTTCATAAAGCTTTTCGCCATGCCGAGTGCCGATTATTTCAACCGGATAATCATCTTTACCGGTAATCTGCAGCAAAGCTTTGACCAACGTATCTATAGTGGCAGCAGGCGCTTTTTGGACGAAAATATCGCCATTAGCGCCATGAGTGAACGCGTGCAATACCAGATCAACGGCATCACCTAGTGTCATCATGAACCGTGTCATACTAGGATCCGTTATACTAATTGGTTTGTTTGAGAATATCTGACGCAGGAATAGAGGAATAACTGATCCACGTGACGCCATCACATTGCCATAGCGTGTACCACAAATTACAGTTTGTGAACTATCTGCAGTACGCGATTTGGCAACCATCACTTTTTCCATCATTGCCTTAGAAATACCCATAGCATTAATAGGATAAACCGCTTTGTCTGTACTAAGGCACACCACCTTTTTAACTTTACTTATAATTGCCGCCTCCAAAACATTCTCCGTCCCTAAAACGTTTGTTTTAACCGCTTCTAATGGGTAAAACTCACAGGAAGGGACCTGCTTTAGGGCCGCAGCGTGGAAAATGAAATCAACTCCCCGCACGCAATTAAGAACAGAATGGTAATCACGGACATCACCGATATAAAATTTCAATTTTGAATTGTTATACTTCTTTCTCATTTGGTCTTGTTTAAGCTCATCTCTGCTGAATATTCTAATCTCTTTCAAATCTGAGTCTAGAAACTGTTCAAGAACCGCGTTGCCAAATGACCCAGTGCCTCCTGTGATCAAAAGAATTTTATTTACAAACATATGCTAACCTCTTAAAAAACGAATTTTCCTGCCTCTAACAAACCATATCAAGAACAGAACAAAAAATGCAGACATCGTATCTAACAATCCAAAAATCTGATTATTAGCTGGAATAAATATAACTAATAAAAATAATAGAGGAATTAGTAAAAAAGAAATCAGATCTGAGTGCACTAAAAACCTGATCCACACCCTTGCTATAAAAAAGCCTAAGATAAAACAGACTACTGCAACGCCCGCAAAATGAACGTCATTTGCGAAGTGAGCATAAAATGAGTGCCACTGAGCGAACTCATGCCAGTTTGGGCTAATTTTATGCTGGTATGTAAATACCGACAAATCAATGCTAGTTAAAAATTCAAACTGTCTCATCAAAAAAACAGAGTTACCAAAGCCAAAAGTAGAATCAAATTCTTGCCCTAATGAGAGCGAAAATCCATAGTACCCTTGGACCAAATAATTACTGAACCATGTATACACATACCAAAGGTTGCCATAATCATTGAAATTTTGAGTATAATTTACTAAAGATATATGGCCCAGCGGCGAGAGATTAGCTAGATAGACGACAGAACCACCACGTTGACCGATAGACGCACCAAAAAAAACAAAGGCACCAACCATAGACATCGTAACTAAGACAACGAAGAATTTGTAACTGCCAAAGTTATACGAGCCTAGCTTAACTCTATTATATATAAATACTGCTGCCAGAGAGCCTAAATAGTAGATAAAGAAATCAAAAACAGCCTTATTTGTGCCATTAGACACAGCAGAAATAACCGGCAGAAGTGTCGCAAAGAGCCCTATCGCTTTAAGGCCAGAGGACAACCTAGTCCAATTCAGTACAATGATGGGAATGCAGATAATTTTAGAAAAGGCTATTGAGAATAACAATATATTGAAGGCTTTATTACTGCCACTATTTGCTACCGATGACATCTTACTAGTGTATGCATCACCAGGATTAGTGAGGCCCTCAAGTACAGAATCATATAAAAAGTATGGATTAAAAATCTGCCCTATCGTAAATTGCTTCATACTCATGATGGACGAAACAATAGCCAAGCCTATTATTATTTTTACGCTAAAAATACTCATTTGCGAATGTAAAAGGTTTTTTGTGGGCATTTTGAAACTTGCTTTGGCCCCAAGAACGTACCCAAGTACCATAAATAAATGATAACTCACGATGAAGCCCCAAAACAAAAGGGGAGATTCAATATGATAATTTATGGGCCCTACTGAAAATATTACTAACGTCAATATTAGGTAAGCTTCAATAAAAATAATAGGCGCAAAACTACTTAATCGAATTTTCATAACATCTGGCCGAACCATTAATTAATGAATAGTGATTTTTATGAAGATTCAGATCATTTTTTTTACTGAAAAGCGTCATATACTTCTTAATCCTACGAAAATTCAATAGAGATTTTAGCAAAAAAATGTAAAAAGGAAGATTTACAAGGTACTTAACGGCCTTATTCTTAATACCAAAACAGAAATATTTATTCCGCAATAATAGTCCTTTAGCCCAACTTGCTTGAGATATCTGAAAATCAATAATCGTTCGCTGGTCAAAATCAAATTGAGACCCCTTTATTAAATAAGCCGAGCCTAATGTCCTTCTATAATAGACCAATGGAACATATAGTTGGGTGAAACTAAACTGCTCACTACTTAACAAAACTTGTATTAACAAATCTTCGACTATTTTAACCTTATCAAACAACGGGGAATCAATGACCTTTCTAAGCTGGCCTAAATTGTATAGAACATTTGGAGCATTAGTTGCATGCAGCATCTCGAATCGATCGTGGTCCTTATAAATTATCGAACTAGCGATATGGAGTATATTAGAAAACGTCTCACTTGTGAGGTTAGTGCCCTTAAGGTAATAGGGCAGCCCACACACAATAGAACTATCACCAAAAACATCGGAATAATAGAAAATATTTTCAAACGAATAAACATCATCGCCAGCCGTAATCTTCAAAACATCAGTTTGACATTTTTTGGCAATATTCTTAGTACAAGCAACAGTACCTAAATTGACTTCGTTATAGATTTTTAAGATATTTCGAAACAAATGACTATTAGACAGTAGCCAATGGTCGATCAGCTCTCTTGATCCGTCCATCGATTTGTCGTCACTTATTAGCAGGTCTACTAAAGGCGGTCTATAACGATCAATCAGGTACTTGATACTTTCAAGATGCTCTAAGATATAATCTTTATGGTTATATACCAAAACTGAAAAAGTAAAAGACTTCATCTAATAGTTGATCTTATTTCTTAGATAAAAAAACAGAAACCAAAAGGCTTTCAGGCCATCAGTTTTAAATCCATTTACTATGAAATTCAATTTCCAGGAAAAAGCTCTGTTTTCATTACTTAGACTATCAGTATAACCCCTAATGTTTGGGTCTAAAGAAATATTATATTTTTTGATTTTTTCGTCTATTACTTCCGCAACCCATTTCCCTCTATAAATCGCACCACCTTTTTTATAATCGTAAGAAAATATATTATTATTTATCGAACTAGGCGAGAGGAAAACTTTTTTCGAAGCAAAAGATCGGTAGGTGCCAAAAACTTCCCATGACCAAGGCGAGTCATTGTCATGAGTCAGCTGCAATAAATCTTTTTTCCGCCAAAGAGAGGGAGCAGAATTTAATCTATATTCTGTAAAGTTTTTAATTTCACGAAAACCTGCATTTGGGATATCCCTATGATATCTCAACGAAACAGCATTCAAATACACGACTGATAAAAAATCATTTATTTGTAACAGGTCGACAATGTCATATAATTTCCGCCGATCTAATCGATCCTCAAGTAAATAATCGTCAAAAATATTTATCACAAAGTCTTCACTGATGTCGTGAAGACACGATTTTAATCGTCGCCCCCAGGGCCCAGAATTATTAATGATTTTAACGTCTAAAGCGGTAGTGAATGGAAGAACGTTGACGGTCTCAGTATTAAGATATATTGGGATATCGCACTCAGGAAAGAATTCCTCAAATGATCTTATAAATAACTCCCAAACATCTCTATATTTATCACATGTGTTTACTAAAATAGCGAGATTATTCAACATTCAGATTCGTTCTCTCGTAGGCATCAATTAAAGAATAAGATGATGCATTATAAATAGTGCAAGATTTACTTTTTGCAAAGTAATTAAGCATGTCATGAGCTCCGAATGTCTTTGAACATGTATCCATTATCTCAAACATCGTAAAGGGTTGGGTTTTACAGGGATTTTTCATTAACAATTTTTTAGATGGTTCATCGTTAAAATGGCTGAAATTCATGGAAAGCTCATTTGTAAACTGATCAACGGACACCTCACTATGAAAACTGGTGTCCGCGCCTAGTACTACAATCTCCTTGGCTTTTAACCATATGGATATATAAATAGCATAAATCAAGACATTGACTTGATGGGGCCCAAAAATACCAGTGTTGTATGCTAGTTTGTTTATCATTTTAGAACCAACATCAAAATCACCAACACGTAACTTGATGATTTTAATGAATTTATTATTTATAGAGGCTTCGATAAACTTTAAATTAGCCCAAGATGGAACGTATATTGTCATATTCCAAGAGGTTTGCTTATCAATAGCATCAAAGGTCTTATTTCTTTGTTCGACCCAATCCTGGTGGGAGCTTTCTGAAAAAAAATAACTATCTAAAAACAGATAATATTTAGGTTTCAGAACACTATAATATGGAGAGGTAGAAAAGTTATTAACACAAAAAAAAATACTATCATCAGAGAGTAGCTGCATATCATTTTTTAAAGATGGACCGTTACCCAGAACAAATATTTTTTCTTCTTCAATGCTGTTATATCTGTTCACAAAAAACATGGGCACCGATCGATCTAACTTAAGAACCTTTTTCAAACTCGAAAGCATTAGCCATATTGTTGACGGGGTAAATTCTCTAAGATATTTTTTGATCCTTAACATTTAACAAATCTCATCAAAATTTTTATGACTTTCAATATTATTCGCATAAACCCAAGCTTTATGGTCATCAATATCTGACAACTCATATAAGTAAATAAAGTCCATTCCGTTTTTTATAGCCACTTCATAATCATACTTGCTATCACCAAAAAAAATGGCTGGGAACTCTATGTTTCCGTTTTCTATTTGGGCAGATATAATTTCATCCTTATCACAAGGACTTCCAAATATACCTCCATCAAAAAAGTAACTTAATCTTCTTTTGTTAAAAACATGATTAAGCTCAAGCTGATCTCCTCCAGATATGACCATGCAGTGTGAATTAACATTTTTCTTAATAAAACCCTCAAACCCTGTCGACATGGCGCAATTGAGCAAGCTCGAAACAACGGACTTCTTATAACCATCTAACAGCTCGCTAAGACTGTATATGGAGTCTGGATTAATAATATTCAGATAATGCTCAAACTTTTTATAGCGAGAAATACCACCATTTTTTTTATGATACTTAACAAGTTCAGTTGCAAATAAATCACCGTCGGCTAAAACTGCAGTGTAAAAAGCTTCGCTCTTCAATCTATTGGAATTTAAAATTACTCCATCGCAGTCAAATATTAGCGTTTTATATTGCTCAAACATTACGAACACCTGATGCAATCAAGCTAGAAACAAATTCAAAATCTTCGGGCCAATCAACATCAAGATTCTCGAACTTATCGGAAACATATAAATACGGGTGCAACCCAATGCGATCATGCGCTACTGTATATTCGTCCAGCGACGCAATAAAGGCTCCTGATGTAATCTCATAAAGAGGATCAAGAGTCTGAGTTCTAGGCCACTTTTCAATATCGCGATCATAATTAATTGGATGATTGTTGTTCCACAAGAAGTTTTGAATTTTACTTACTGTCATCAATGAATCGAATTCAACTCCTAAGCTTAAATATTTTGTTATTAATAAATCATATGACGATGCCGTAAGAAATGGTGAAGTGACATGAGTCCATAGTATATTCCCACCTTCTACAAGGTTGGGAACATACTCAATTAACTCGTCAGTTGATGTCGTAGACGAGCATAATTCATCGGCCCTTTCATCAATAATTAAATTACTATTTATTTTTTGAAGTTTGTATACATAAGACAATATCTCATCATCATTAGTACTTATAATTACATCATCAATTTTAGTGCAAGATAGAACTTGATTTAATTTTATTTGAAGTAGTCCAAATTCGAATCGACCGATCGAGGTTATATTTTTCCTAGGAACGCGCTGGCTACCAGCTCTACAAGGTATAAAACACGTTATATTGTTATCTTTCATCACAACAGTCCATAAACGCTTTTACAAGGTATGCTGTATTTAGTTGGCGTTATGCTGATTATCTTCGATAAAATATCAAGGTCGTGAAAGTATTCAAATATACGATCATTTTCATCGTTCTTTATAGAGTCACTATAACCATCAAAACCAACCAAATATATATTAACTGGGTTAATCGATAGCGAAAAAGCAAGCGCGTAAGTCAACACGAATGAATTTGGAATTGTTGCTAAATTGTTAGAAATTTTTATATCATTGGCATCGGTATTGATCTCAATACCATAATCAAATACTTTATCTCTATTTAAATGCATTGAAACTTCAGTTGGAAGCATAGAGTAGGGCGTTATGAGGGTAGATGCCAAGTCTTTATAGTTTTGAATGTCAGCCATTATACTTAAAGGATGGGAGGCAATCCTATAATCAATGGAATCTTCAATTAACGACATCTTGCTATTCAAGGCGACTACCAAGAGATCATTGGAAGAAATGAACTGCTGTATAGCTTCTTTGTGTTTACCTACCGACGGCCCAGTACCAACAATGAGAATATTCTTGGCTTGGATACTGCTAGTGTCGTCAGTACCGCTTGCTGGACCATCATAAAACCCCAAAGCTCTACTAATATTGTGTTTTGAGAATTGACTTCCATTCTTATCCTTTAAAAATTTTATTACCGCCATAATATCTTTTGAATCGTATCTTTCATCGGCGAGCATGAATTGTATGTAGGTGGGGTGAATGCCTAACTTTCCTGACAGGTAGTAATACTCGTTTTTACCCCATTTATAAAAACTCTGTAATGCGTTAAATGATCGATCAATACAATCAAGTAAACTGGTTATGCCGTTACCCACTTCACTACTAAGTTCCAATAGGAGTTCTTCAGTCTTTGTATTACCTGGCCCTCGCCCCATTCCAGTCACAGTGCAATCAACCCAAGTAACTCCTATTTCGATGGCCGCAAGAGTATTTGACAAGGCTAAGCCCATGTTGTCATGAGTATGTATACCCAGATCACCAGCCCAATGCTTTCTCAATAATTGAGCGGTTGTTACCACATCAGACGGACTCATACAGCCCATACTGTCAGCAAAATATAGCACATCTATATCGAAATTCGAGGCTTGTTTCCCTAATTCTACAATTTCTGCATGCGTCCTTTCAGAAATCTGCATCAAATTAAATCCTACGACAAAACCATTTCTTTTAAGCCAATCTACCGCTGGAAGACATTGATTAAATTCATGGCAATGGCAAGCAATTCTAACTAACTTTATTTTTGTATTATCACCCACTCTTGGAAATAATTGCTCTAATACTGTCTCCAGATCACCAGCTAATAATTCAGCTCCATTAACCATGACGCCATATTGTAAATCCAACTCGAGATTATCAAGGAATGAATCAGGGCAATAAGCAGTCACACCTTTAAAACTTTCATTGATAAGCGATCTGAGACCAATTTCAACATAAGAAATTTCATTCTGTTTCATCGCCGTCAAATAATTAATAATTAAATCGTGCTCAAAGTTCCAATCGTTATAATATCCACCGTCTCTTAATGTACAGTCCAATATTTTTAAGTTATCCATTGTCAATCATCCTCCGGAATTTTTCACTATCTCTAATTAAAGTATCATAAATACCGCTCTCAACAATATGGCCATCTTCCATTATGTAAATGCGATCACAGTTCTTAACTGTATTCAAACGATGAGCAACCATTATTATCGTCTTTTTGTGTAAAATTGAATTTATTGACTCCAAAATTAATTTTTCTGCGTTCCCATCTAAAGCGCTAGTAGCTTCATCAAAAATCAATATTTCTGGATCATTATACAGCGCTCGGGCAATTCCAATTCTTTGCTTTTGACCCCCTGAAATTTGTACACCTCTCTCTCCAACAAGGGTATTAAGCCCGTGTTCAAACGTATCTATAAAACCCTCTAAATTTGCCGACTTAATTGCATTTGTAACTTTGGAAAGGTCAATTTCAGCCACATCAACACCAAATGCTATATTTTCTAAGATCGTCTTGTCAGTTAGATAAATATCTTGTGGGACATAGCCGATCAGACTATTCCTGTTTTCAACAGCATTAAATCCCAGACATTCACCATTAACATTTAATTCACCACTACTTGGAACCAACAATCCAAGGACTAGATTAACAAGAGTTGATTTACCTGACCCTGAAGGTCCCACAAAAGCAATACTCTCATTCCTTAATATCTCCAATGAAATTTTGTTAATCGCAGCAGTGTCTTTGTTTGGATACTTGAAGCTTACATTTTCTAATCTCATCTCTTCAAAAAAAGATACATTATGCTTTTTGATCGGATTTATAGCTTCAGTGGCTGCGAGCAAATCATCTTTTATATGTAGAAAACTAGTAATGTTGCCACGAATTTGAGTTATGGAAGTATAGATTTGCTGCAGTGCTGGCAATAATTTAAGTGAAGCAATCGCATATATTGAAACTAAACTTATAAATGTCTTTAATTCGTTTGGGAATAAAACGAGATATATTAATATTGACACTATGATGCCACCATACGCCATCAGTTCGACCAGATAACGCGGAGCTAATGAAATCGCATGATTAACTCCTCTAGTTCTGGAATATAGCAGCCCTAACTTTGTATATTTACCATGATAAAAATTAATTTTGTCTAATAAAATAGTTTCTTTAATGCCTCCAAAACATTCATTTATTATTAAGAATCGCTGTGAAATTACGTCAGTTAAATCACGGCCATTAACATCTAATCTTTTTTTAACACCTAAATATATTAATAAGTAAGTTACTAAAAATACGCTTATGCCTACGATAGCGGCTGAAGGATTTATCACGAATATAAAAATTAGTATAAATATGCACAACACAATTTTTGCATTCATTTGCATAAGTGGATTTATAACTAGATCCGTCATCCTTAATGTTTCGGTCGATAAGTTTTTTGTAATTAAAGATGTATTTTTTGAATCATGGTAAAGGATATCTTGGTCGCAATAATACCTAAATAACCTATCGGATATTTCAGCTCCAGTCCTCGCCGAAAACATCGCCAATCGAAATGTTGTCAATATTGAAATCATCGTGGATATAAAAATCACTGCTAAAACAAATAACCCCAAATATAAAATCAAATCCGCACTATCGTTAAAGTTCACGAATGTACTCAGAAATTGAAGTATTTCAGGGTTATTATTTTCGCTTATAATGAAGGACAGGAATGGTCCAATCAATGCAATACTAGTGACCTCTAGTATTGACATTAGAATTATCAATACTTGAAGATAAAGTAATCTTGTTTTTTGGGCCGCTGTTAGGCAATCAAACAAAATACGCAAAGAACTAAACATCACAAAACCCATTTATACATCTTGCTATTGTGGATACATCTTGATCAGTTAAATGTGTACCTATTGGCAATGAGATAATTTCATTTGAAATTTTCTCTGTTCTATCAAAAGCTCCAAGTTGAGAATCTTTGTAACACTCTTGCCTGTTCGCTGGGACTGGATAATGAATTCTCGATTCTATTGAATTTTCGCTCAAATGACGCTCTAATTGTTTTCTTTTTTGAGTTCTAATCACAAACAAGTGCCACACATTTGACTGATCATCAAATTTAATCGGCAGGGAAACTGAATCGTTGACAATCTGGCTCAAATACATTTCTGCAATATCCCTTCTTCTAGCTATCTCTTTATCAAGATACCTTAGCTTCACCTTGAGGCATGCAGCTTGAATTTCATCCATCCGGCTATTCATACCTAGGTATTTATTCATGTATGTTTCGTGAGAGCCATAATTCCTTAATGCTTTTAACACCTCGTATAAATCTTTATCGTCGGTTGTAATAGCTCCTGCATCACCTATTGCCCCGAGATTTTTTCCTGGATAAAAGCTAAAGCCTGCAGCATCGCCCCAAGCACCCGATTTGACGCCCTCTAACATTGACCCATGTGCTTGAGCCGCGTCCTCAAGAATTAGAATTTCATTCTCTTTTGCGATTTTTGTTAATTCGCGCATGGGAGACATACGACCATAAAGATGGACAGCTAAGATAACCTTAGTTTTAGATGTGAGTGCTTTTTTAACCTCTGCAGGCGCGACATTATAGGTTTTCTCATCTGGCTCAATCAAAACCGGCTTAAGCCCTGTCTCAGTTATTGCTAGAATACTTGCGATGAAGGTGTTAGCCGGAACAATAACTTCGTCGCCATCCTTCAGTTTTCCAAGTATCTTCCATGCCTTTAGCGTCAAGATTAGCGCATCCAGACCGCTTGCAACGCCTAAACAATATTTGGTTCCACAGTATTCTGAAAACTGGTATTCGAAGGACTCAACTTCCTGGCCTAAAATATACCAGCCCGAATCTATCACTCTGCTGCATGCTTGTTTAAGCTCTTTTTGATATTGTCCATTTATTTTTTTCAAGTCCAAAAATTTTATCATTTGACTTCTCTTGCTGGATTCCCAACTACAATGGTATTTCTTTCCACATTTTTTGTTACTACAGCACCCGCACCAACAATCGAATCTTCTCCAATAGTCAGGCCTGGTAAGATCGTTGCATTGGCACCAATCGATGATCCCCTTTTGACAATTGTTGTCAGAAATTCTTCTGGATATATTTGAGAACGCGGTGTCTTATCATTTGTAAATGTAACGTTAGGTCCGATAAAGACATTGTCTTCGATAGTTATTCCATCCCATAACTGGGTACCATTTTTAACTGTGACGTTATTTCCAATAGTAACTTTATTTTCAATAAAACAATGGGAGCAGATGTTACAGTTACTCCCAATGCTGGCCCCTGGCAACACCACACAGAATTGCCATATTTTTGTGCCCGTTCCTATATTTACAGATTGCACATCACTTAGCTTATGTATTTCAGGCATTTCCAATCAACCCTTTAAAGTCCAGATAATTTCGAACATAGTCGTTTTCATCGTATAGCTCGCTAGCAATCACAAGAAGTACGCAATCCGCACTAAAATCACACATTTCCCTCCAAATCAAACCTTCAATCAAAAGTCCTTTAGTGGCCGAATTGAGAGAGATGCTTTCCCTATTGCTTCCGTCATCCAAGGTGACTTTGCAGCTCCCGGAAATACAAAGCATTACCTGCTTCAGAGCTTTGTGCGCATGAAGACCGCGGGTTACATTTCCCTTAGTACCAAAAAGATAGTACACACGCTTAATCTCAAATGGGATTGTTTTATTAGCTTCTAACGCTACTAAGGAACCACGATCATCCCCCAGTGGAGGAAAATTCAACCACCGAATCAAACTCAAAATGCATTCTCCACCAGATCTATTAGGTATTTACCGTAACTATTTTTATTCATTTCTTCCGCTATTTTTAACACCTCTTCTCTACTCATCCAACCGTTTGACAACGCAATTTCCTCCAAGCAAGCAATTTTATAACCTTGTCGCAACTCAATGGTCTGTACAAAATGTGAGGCCTCCAAGAGACTTTCATGTGTCCCTGTGTCTAACCAAGCAAATCCTCTACCTAATCTTTCAACATTAAGAGCGCCCTTCTGTAAATAAACCTCATTAATAGAGGTGATCTCTAGCTCGCCACGGGGAGATGGCTGAATTGACTTAGCTATATCTATAACTGAATTGTCGTAAAAATAGAGTCCTGTAACCGCAATATTAGACTTGGGTTTAATGGGCTTCTCTTCAATAGAGACAGCGACCATATTTTCATCGACCTCAACCACACCGAATCGCCGAGGATCTTTGACTGCATAGCCAAAAATAGTTGCGCCACTCCCCCTTGCTTTAGCAGCCAATAGCGCAGGAGAGAATCCTTGCCCGTAAAATATATTATCCCCAAGTACAAGAGCAACCCCACCAGAACCTATAAATTTCTCACCTAAAATAAAAGCCTCAGCCAATCCATTTGGCTTTTCTTGCACTATATAACTAAATTTAACACCGAAATCTTGACCGCTACCTAATAGTCTCTTATAGGAAGCTATATCTTGCGGCGTAGTTATGATCAAAATTTCTCTAATCCCCGCAAGCATCAATACGGAAATCGGATAGTAAATCATAGGCTTGTCATACACCGGCAACAACTGCTTTGACACACCCTTTGTTACCGGATAGAGCCTAGTTCCTGAACCACCAGCCAAGACTATTCCTTTCATTTAAATTCGACTCTTTTTTTACTTACTATTTTTGACACTAGAACACCACTCCTTATTGTCGAGATACCACAAGACCGTTTTTTTAATACCTGACTCAAACGTTTCCTTTGGTGTCCAGCCAAGCTCGGCACCAATTTTACTCGCATCAATCGCGTAGCGTTTATCATGACCAGGCCGATCTGCAACATGGGTAATCTGCGCTTTATATGAGCCAGCGCCTAATGGCACTAACTCATCTAACAAATCACAAATCAATTTGACGACGTCAATATTGGATTTTTCATTATGACCGCCAATGTTGTAGGTCTCGCCAATGACACCTTTGGTGATTACTGTAAATAATGCACGCGCATGATCTTCAACATACAGCCAGTCACGCACCTGGTCGCCAGCCCCATAAATTGGCAGGGGCTTACCATCAAGTGCATTAAGTATGACTAACGGGATTAACTTTTCGGGAAAATGGTAAGGTCCATAATTGTTTGAACAGTTCGTTATGATAATAGGTAATTTGTATGTCCTATGCCATGCGCGAACTAAATGATCTGAAGCGGCTTTTGATGCCGAATATGGAGAACTCGGCGCGTACGGCGTGTCTTCTGTAAAGAGATCATCGTCATTCTCCAAATCACCATAAACCTCATCCGTTGATATATGGTGAAATCTAAATGATGCTTTTTTTGTGTCAGCCAAATCCAACCAATATGCTCTTGCCACCTCTAGCATATTATAAGTCCCGACTATATTTGTTTGGATGAAATCATCAGGACTATCGATTGACCTATCAACATGACTTTCTGCCGCCAAATGCATAACAACGTCGGGCTTATAGGCATTAAAAATTCGCACCAACTCAACCTTATTGCCAATATCTACCCTCTCAAACAAGTATCTATCATTGTTAGCGATACTGGCCAGCGACTCTAGATTTCCTGCGTAAGTCAATTTATCTACATTAACTACACTATTATCTGTGTTGTTAATGATGTGGCGAACAAGCGCTGAACCAATAAATCCTGCTCCGCCTGTAACAAGTATTTTCATTTAATATGCACCGTAATCATTCGCTGACATAGGATGATTATCTCTAATTATCACTGAGAAAAATTATGAAAGTTGTAAAACAAAGAGTAACCTTCGATAATAGCCTTTATCACTAGCCAGACACAGCGCTCATCGGCGCACTCTCATCCATCTGTGTCGACCTTAGTCGGCTCAGCGTGATGAGGTACACAGCAAACTGCAGCCCAAAAACACCAAACCAGGCATTGCTCTCAACAGGGATCCAGCCAAGGGCGTAAATTATCAAACAGACCCCCGATGAGGCACCACTAATGGTCAACCCTGTTAAGGAGTTAGGCGTAACACGAGACTTAAATTTTTGGGCATAAAAGGCATAAAGTCGGTTATGAAGGTGTCCATTGTCAGCCTGAAGCGGTGAGAGGCCCTTTCGCAGTCGGCGAACAACGCTCACCACAAAATCAACGCAGGGGTAGGACAGAAGGCACGCCATAAAACCAGCTGAAAAATCTCCCTCGGCAACTCCCAACAACCCGTAACAGGCTATCGCGGCACCAAGGCCATAACTCCCCATATCACCTAAAAAGAACCATCCCGATACGACATTAAAAATCAAAAACATCAGACAGACAAAGAACAGTACACCCTCTGCAGGACGGCCATACTCTAGAAAAAATACACCAAAGGCGATGGTGACAATACCCGG